>Ga0207964_1000092_pt1 | contig 32244 bp, 30 predicted proteins | sample Knorr_S23_td_250_FD_185608 | JGI IMG/M metagenome (GOLD analysis project Ga0207964, IMG submission 185608) | Marine microbial communities from Southern Atlantic Ocean transect - Knorr_S23_td_250_ad_251m_LV_A (SPAdes) (version 2) | ecosystem: Environmental > Aquatic > Marine > Oceanic | place...
TAAAAATGAGCGTGCAATACTGGAAGAATAAAGGTGAAAATAAAACCCGGTTTGTGGCTTTAGATGGCGCCTACCACGGAGAAACTTTTGGAGCCATGTCTGCCGGAGCAAGAAGCATTTTCTCTGCACCCTTTTCAGACTTACTTTTTGAAAGCACACACATTCCTTTTCCAATAAACGAACAAGCAGCCATTAAAAGTTTAAAAACTGAAATTGCTAAAGGTGATGTGGCAGCTTTAATTTTTGAACCTCTTGTACAAGGTGCTGCAGGAATGAGAATGTACAAGCCTGAAACACTGAATAAGCTCATGCAAATATGCAAAGAGGCAGACGTATTGTGTATTGCCGATGAGGTAATGACAGGATTTGGAAGAACAGGAACTACTTTTGCCGTAAATCAAGTAGAGGCTGAACCCGACTTTATTTGTATGTCTAAAGGATTGTCTGGCGGAACCTTACCTCTTTCATTAACTACCTGTACTCAAAGTATTTACAATGCTTTCTTAGGAGACGATATTCAAAAGGCTTTCCTGCATGGACATTCATTTACCGGAAACCCTATCGGTTGTACAGCAGCAATTGCAAGTCTAATATTACTGGAAAAAAAAGAATGTCAGGCAGCAATAAAAAACATTGCTAAAAGTCATGACACTTTTGCTAATACAATAAAATCGCTTGACATCATTAAAGACATACGCCAAACCGGAACCATTTTAGCCATCGAATTAAAAGCAGATTCTTCGGGTTATGCAAGCACAATTAGACAGCAATTATACCGGGATTTTTTAGATCAGGGCGTTTTATTAAGACCTTTGGGCAACGTGATTTACATACTTCCTCCCTATTGTATTAAAGAAAAAGAATTGAAAAAAGTATATGAGGTAATAAAGAACAAACTAACGTTCTTATCCTTTTAAATAAAATCTTATCCATTCTAATTTAACAATAAAAAGCTCCACAAAAAATGTGGAGCTTTTAAATTCGAATTATTAACTATAACAATAAAACCTTAACAGATATTCTATTTAAAAATTATTTATGTTAAACAACTCAGGATAATTACAAACTCTTCAAATGAGTATTACCACTTAGTCAAATTAAAAATATAACTTATAACAAGAATTATTTCATATGACAAATTTAGAGCAATTAAGCATACCTGTAAATAGGTAATATCACTCATTTTAAGGGTGTTGTTACCATTTAAAACAAAAAATAAAATTGAATTACAAAACTCAAACAGAGATTACTGCCCCGAACGAATAGCCTCTACAGGGTCCAGGCGAGCAGCCGAAAGAGCAGGGATCATACCTGAAACAACACCAATTAATACAGACACCCATAAGCCCGTAACAATATTGTTCGTTGACAGAGCTATATCAAATTCTATATAATGATTAGCGAATATCGTTCCACTGTAAACAAGCAATAAACCTAAAGCGCCTCCAATTAGACATAATAAAATTGCTTCAAATAAGAACTGTAATAAAATGAAATAGTTCTTAGCTCCTATAGCCTTTTGGACCCCTATGATATTGGTTCTTTCCTTAACAGAAACAAACATAATATTGGCAATACCAAAACCTCCAACCAACAATGAAAATCCTCCGATAATAATTCCTGCCAGATCAATTACACCAAACAACATATCAATTCCTTTCGATAACATACTGGTCTCATTCAAGGCAAAATTATCATCAGCCTTAGGAGAAAGCCGCCTTACAGAACGCATTACCCTGGTTAAATCATCTTTTAATTGATCATTTGTTACACCCTGTTTGGACTTAACCATAAACATCGGATTAGTCGACTCACTATTCAAGCGCATAAAATTACGTGCAAACTTTACGGGAATAACAATATTATCATCATCACTATTTCCTATAATACTATCACCAGCTTTTTCAAAAACACCAATAACCAAAGCCTTTTTACCCATAAACTTAATCTCTTTTCCGAGTGGATCATCTCCTTTAAAAAGTTCTTTGACAATATTTGAACCAATAACTGCTACCGGTTTCCCGGTTGCCGACTCGAGTAAAGAAAAATATCTCCCGGAAGATAGTTCAAAACCATAAACATCCTGATAGTCATGTGAAACTGCAGTCACACCAATGCCCTCAACGTCATTAGATTCGAATTTAGCGGTTTTCTTTCCTACCCTGGCAACAAATGCAACAGCTTCAGCCATTTCCAACCGCTGCTCTAAAACAGGTAATTCCTTAAGCATTGGAACGGGTCTCTGATAATATTTCCACCAGGGGTATTCTCCATCCATTGCCCAAGGCCATTTGGTTACGAAAACTACATTATCGCCCAAAGACTCGACACTTTTTCTAATATTTCGCTCTAAGGAATCAACCACAGTAAATACAGAAATAATGGCAAAAACTCCAATTGTAACCCCCAGTAGAGAAAGAAAAGTTCGTAATTTATTCCCAATTAATCCCTGAATTGCAAAACGAAAACTTTCTTGGATTATCTTTAATAGTATCATAAGCTTTATGTAAAGATATAATTTTCTGAATACAAGAGTCAGGAGACAGAAAACAATTGACAAAAGAAGATCCAGTAAAATTTTCGCTTTGAAGGGAGATGTCAGGCAGTGACAGAAATATGTTTCTTCGGTATAAATTTTTCTAAAATTTGGAGCTTAAAACCCGGCTTTATTTAAAGTGAATTTCTACTTTTGCTAAAGTATTAAGCATCTCAAACCTAAAGCTTTGAAAAAAATTCAAAACGCCTTGATCTCGGTTTTTCACAAAGACCGTTTGGAACCAATCATTAAAGAATTAAACCGCTTAGGTGTAACCATTTACTCCACCGGAGGCACTCAAAAATTTATTGAAGATATAGGGATCTCTGTTGTTCCTGTTGAGAATTTAACAAGCTACCCTTCAATTTTAGGAGGACGTGTAAAAACACTTCATCCAAATGTTTTTGGTGGAATTTTGGCCCGTCGTCACGAATCTGGCGACCTAGAGCAACTGGAGCAATACAACATTCCTGAGCTTGACCTGATTATTGTTGATTTGTATCCATTCGAAGACACCGTTGCTTCCGGAGCTGATGAACAAGCGATCATTGAAAAAATAGACATCGGTGGTATTTCTTTAATTCGCGCAGCTGCAAAAAATTATAAGGACACTTTAATTGTCCCTTCGAGGGAAGATTATCAGGAGACTCTTGACATCTTAAGATCTCAGGAAGGTACTACTTCCATCGAGCAGAGAAAAGCTTTTGCATCTAAAGCATTCAACATTTCTTCGCACTACGACACAGCTATCTTTAATTACTTTAATGATGGGTCAATTACTGCACTGAAACAAAGCATTCAGGAATCTAAAACGCTGCGTTATGGAGAAAACCCTCACCAAAAAGGTACTTTCTACGGTAAGTTGGATGCAATGTTTGAGCAATTAAATGGTAAAGAATTATCATACAATAATCTATTAGACGTTGATGCTGCCGTTAATTTAATGGCTGAATTCAACGAAACTACTTTTGCCGTACTTAAACACAATAATGCTTGTGGTTTAGCCTCTCGGGAAAAGCTTATCGATGCCTGGAAAGATGCCCTTGCTGCAGATCCTGTTTCTGCTTTTGGCGGAGTGTTGATAACTAATAGAAAAGTGAATATTGAAACTGCCGAAGAAATTCATAAATTGTTCTTCGAAGTGATTATCGCTCCGGCTTACGATGAGGCTGCTTTAGAATTGTTTAAAACAAAGAAAAATCGCGTCGTTCTTGTACAAAAAGAAGTGGAAATGCCTGCCAAAACAGTTCGAACGATCTTAAATGGTGTTTTAGAACAAGACAAAGATTCAAAAACAGATACCATTGCAGATATGAGAGATGTTTGTAAAGTATTAGCTGATGAAGAACAAAAAACGGATTTAGCCTTCGCATCCAAACTTTGTAAGAACACCAAGTCTAACACGATTATTTTCGCTAAAAACAAGCAATTAATCTCAAGTGGTGTAGGGCAAACTTCGCGTGTAGATGCTTTAAAACAAGCTATTGTTAAAGCGAAAGCTTTTGGGTTTGACCTGAATGGTGCTGTGATGGCTTCTGATGCTTTCTTCCCTTTCCCTGATTGTGTGGAACTGGCAGACAAAGAAGGTATTAAAGCAGTGATACAACCGGGAGGTTCTATCAAAGATCAATTATCAATTAATTACTGCGATGAACACAAAATGGCAATGGTATTCACCGGAACAAGGCATTTCAAACACTAAAATTGAATATTTTCCAACGAATGCGATCAAAAGTATTCGTTGTATATTTTACTAATGCATTAAATATAAAAAGCTCATGGGATTGTTTGACTTCATGACACAAGACATCGCCATTGATCTGGGGACTGCAAACACACTAATTATCCATAACGATAAAGTTGTTGTAGATCAGCCATCAATTGTTGCCATCGACCGCAAATCTGAAAAAGTTATTGCCGTTGGAAAAAGGGCACAACAGATGCATGGAAAGTCGCATGACGGGATTAAAACGATCCGCCCTCTTAAAGATGGTGTTATTGCCGATTTCGGTGCATCAGAACAAATGATCCGCGAATTGGTGAGAACCATTCCCAATCTTCGTAACAAATTTTTCTCACCTTCTCTGAGAATGGTTATTTGTATTCCTTCAGGAATTACACAAGTGGAAGAAAGAGCGGTAAAAGATTCAGCAGAACAAATTGGTGCAAAAGAAGTTTATTTGATACACGAACCCATGGCAGCAGCCATCGGTATCGGGATTGATGTACTGGAGCCAAAAGGGAACATGATTATTGACATAGGTGGTGGTACAACAGAAATTGCCGTATTGGCCTTGGGAGGTATTGTTTGTGACAAATCCATCAAAGTAGCCGGTGACGTATTCACCAGCGACATCGTTTACTATATGCGTACACAACACAACCTATATGTGGGTGAGCGTACTGCTGAAAAAATTAAAATTCACGTGGGTTCTGCTACTGAAGAATTGGAAAACCCTCCGGAGGATTACCCGGTTCAGGGACGTGATTTGATGACCGGTAAACCAAAACAAATCACAGTATCGAGTAACGAAATTGCCAAAGCGCTTAACAAATCTATAATTCAGGTAGAAGATGCTGTTATGCAGGCACTTGCCATGACCCCTCCTGAATTGGCTGCCGACATTTATAATACCGGTATTTACCTAGCCGGAGGTGGTTCTATGCTACGAGGATTGGACAAACGTATTTCTAAAAAAACAGAATTACCTGTTTACGTTGCCGAAGACCCTCTCAGAGCTGTAGTTCGTGGTACCGGTATCGCGCTTAAAAACGTTGAATCTTTTAGTTTCTTAATGAAATAGAACACCCAATAACTCATGCGCAACTTATTTGCATTTCTCTTTAGGCATCACGTCTTTTTCGTGTTTATCCTTTTGGAGATTATCGCTGTGGGGATGTTAATTCAAAGTCACCATTACCAAGCCTCACGTTTTGCGAGTTCATCTAATGCCTGGTCAGGTCAGGTTTTAGAACACTTCAGAAATTCTACAGACTACTTTTCTTTAAAAAAAATGAACCACCTACTCGCAGAGGAAAATGCCTTATTAAAAAATAGAACACTCGAGCCCGCTACGCAAATAAGTGCTATTAAAAAAGGGCAATACCAATATATTTCTGCTAAAATCATTAAAAACTCTTACAATAAGCGAAATAATTACTTAACGATTAACAAAGGTTCTGTGCACGGCATAGAAAACGGAATGGGTGTTTGCGTAAACGATGGTGTTATAGGAATTGTACGTGATGTAACCCAACACTATGCTACTGTTATGAGCGTACTAAATAAGAATACAGTTATCAGTACGCGTTTTGCTAAATCAAATTACTTTGGAGAATTGCTTTGGGACGGAAAGTCACACCATTTTGCGCAATTGCACTCTATAGAAAAATACGTAGATGTTTCTATTGGCGATAGCCTGATCACCAATAGTTTTTCGAGCATTTTCCCCGAAGGAATTCCCCTTGGAACCGTAAATAGATTCCAAAGAGACGAAACCGAAAACTTTTACGCTATCGAGGTTGACCTAAGCGTTGACTTTAGCAATATAGATTACGTTTATGTGATAAAAGATTTGTTAAAAAAAGAAAGACTGAAATTAGAATCAAAACAAGGTGAGTAAACTGATCCAACATATCGTACGTTTTATTACTCTAGTTGCTGTTCAGGTTTTGATCTTAAATAATGTGCAAATAAGTGGTTACCTCAACCCTTATGTGTATATTTTATTTATAATGTTACTTCCTCCTAAACTGCCAAAAGCATTCGTTTTAGTCTTGGCTTTTGTTATGGGGTTCACCATTGATATTTTTTCCGACAGCTACGGAATTCACACAGCTGCTTCTGTACTTCTGGCCTATGTTCGCCCCGGTATTTTATCACTAGTATCCGTAAAGGGCGGTGAAGACCTGGAAGACATTAGTATTAAACAATTACGTTTAGGCAGGTTCTTTACTTACTCAGGCATTTTGTGTTTCATACATCACTTTACCTTATTCTATCTGGAAGCATTTCGTTTAAATGAATTTCTCGATACTTTTACACGTGCTTTATTTAGTACCGCAATCAGTTTATTATTGATTCTGATGATTGAATCACTTCGCTCAAATTCGAAAACAACATGAGTAGAAGTAGATATGCCAATCGAAGACTGTTTTTTTATTTCCTGTTTGGGACAAGTGCAATCCTCCTGTTAATCTCACTTTTTAGAATTCAGATTGTAGATAATTCTTATAAATTATCGGCAAATAACAATGTTATTAAAGCGGTAACACTTTATCCCGAAAGAGGTTATATCTACGACAGAAATGGAGAACTTTTAGTAACCAACCAAAGAGCTTACGATCTTATGGTTACCCCACGGCAAGTAAAGGAGATGGATACTCTGAATTTCTGTCGTATTATTGATATAAAAAAAGAATATTTCGACAAACAATTTGCAAAAGCACTACGTTATTCCAGTTACCGTGCATCAATATTTATAAAAGAAATTTCCAAGCAAACTGCTGCTCAACTTCAAGAACGACTTTATGAATTCCCCGGTTTTTACTTGCAGGAAAGAACCATGCGAGAGTACCCGCAACGATCAGCAGCTCACATATTAGGATACGTTAGTCAGGTTCCGGATTACATCCTGAAAAAGAATGATCACTACAAAAAAAACGACAACTTTGGAATGACCGGAGTTGAGAATTCTTATGAAAAAGAATTACGAGGAACTCAGGGAATACAATACCTCATTCGCGATGTATGGAACAGATCTAAAGGTAATTTTCAAGATGGGAAATACGATAGCTTAGCAGTTAACGGAAAAGACCTAGAACTCAGCATAGATATTAAATTGCAAGAATATGCAGAGCAATTAATGAAAAACAAAAAGGGAAGTATTGTTGCTATTGAACCTTCAACAGGAGAAATTTTATCGCTGGTGAGCAGCCCGTATTACGACCCCAATTTATTGATTGGTCGTTCGCGTTCGCCTAACTTTAATCGAATGTATAAAGACGAAAATAAACCTCTGTTCGACAGAAGTTTGTTGGCAGAATATCCTCCGGGGTCAACCTTTAAATTACTCAATGCACTTATTGGCTTACAAGAGGATGTTATTTATGCCGGAACAAGGTTTTCATGTGATCAGGGATGGCGTTTCAGTCCAAAATTAAAAGTTGGTTGCCACACACATAATTCACCATTGAACCTTACCGAGTCTATTGCTCAATCCTGTAACGCCTATTACTGTTACACCTTCAGGCGTATTATTGAAAAATATTCCACAGCAGAAGAAGGCTACGATAATTGGAGAAACCACATCCTGAGTTTTGGCTTAGGAAACTTCCTAAACAACGACCTGTACACGGGAAGAAAAGGAAGGGTTCCAAGTGTAGATTTCTACAACCGTCAATACGGGAAAAAAAGATGGAAAGCACCAACGGTGATCTCTCTTTCTATCGGTCAGGATGCACTGGTTGTTTCTCCTATTCAAATGGCAAATATGTGTGCGGCCATTGCCAACCGAGGACATTACTACACGCCTCACATTGTTCGAAAGATAAATGGAAAACCATTATCGGATAGTACTTACACCATTCCTAAATATACCAGTATTAATGAAAAACACTTCAAAACTGTTGTTAATGGAATGGAAAAAACATTTACCAGCAAACACGGCACAGCTAAAACAGCACGTGTAAAAAACATAGAAATATGCGGAAAAACTGGGACTGCCGAAAACCCACACGGAGAAGACCACTCTATTTTTATTGCTTTTGCACCTAAAGACAAACCACAAATTGCCCTGGCTGTTTATGTGGAAAATGCAGGTTGGGGATCTACCTGGGCTGCTCCAATAGCCAGCCTGATCATAGAAAAATATCTAAACGATCAGGTGAGTAATACAAATTTGGAAAACTTTATTCTGAATGGAAATTTAATGGATAAAGAAGATGAGAAATAACAGAAGTTTATTTGCTAATATTGACTGGACATTAGTACTCCTCTATCTGTTAATGCTGTTTTTTGGATGGCTAAACATCTATGCCGCAAACTATGGTGAAGGAACGCATAACCTCATATCTATGTCTGCCGAGCCGGGGAAACAACTCTTCTGGATAGGAACGTCATTCATCTGGATCTTACTCATCCTCATACTCGATGGAAAATTCTACACCACATTTTCTTATTTAATTTATGTCGTGATGATCGTCCTCTTGATCGGAGTTCTCATCACTGGTAAAGAAATCGGCGGGGCAAGATCCTGGTATGAAATAGGGAACTTTAGCATGCAACCCTCTGAATTTGCGAAAATTGGTACGCTGTTAGCACTCAGCAAATATTTAAGTCAATTAAATATAAATCTTGGAAAACTCAACACTCAAATTAAAGCGCTTTCCATTATTGCAATCCCAATATTATTTATCATGCTACAACCTGATGCGGGTTCAGCAATCGTTTTCGCATCACTTTTCTTAGTATTATTTAGAGAGGGAATTTCCAATGTTTACCTTGTTATTGTAGGCTTTTCGATTGCCTTATTTGTAATTACATTAAAATTTGAATTGCAAACAACTATGGCTATTGTTACCATAATTGCCGGACTTTTTGCCTACCTGCTCAAAAAAAACAAAAACTCTATTAAACCCGCCATTATTAGTTTAATCCTGGCTATTGGCTTTGTGCAATCTGTAGGCTACATGTATTCTGAGGTATTAAAACCACATCAAACAAACAGGATAGACCTTATTTTGGGGAAAATTGATGACGTCCACGGAGCCGGATACAACCTTCACCAGTCAAAAATTGCCATTGGCTCGGGAGGTTTTACAGGAAAAGGATTTTTAGATGGAACTCAAACAAAATTTAATTTTGTTCCCGAACAAAGCACCGATTTCATTTTCTGCACCATCGGCGAAGAATGGGGTTTCATTGGTTCAGTGATCACAATTGGCCTATTCATGCTTCTACTATTCCGACTCATTATCTTAGCCGAAAGACAACGATCAGCCTTTAGCAGGGTTTTTGGTTATGGAGTAGCAACCATTCTGTTTTGTCATTTCTTCATCAACATAGGAATGACCATTGGTATTATACCCGTAATTGGCATTCCTCTTCCTTTCTTTAGCTATGGAGGGTCTTCATTATGGGGCTTCAGTATTTTACTTTTCATCTTCATAAAATTAGATGCCTACAGAATGGAAATCTTGCGCTAAGATTTTGTGCTATTCTAAAGAATTATTGCATCTAAAGTCTGCGTAGAAACCGAGTGATAATTTTCTCTGGAATTTTTATAAATTCTTTTCGCTTTTTGCGGGTCTTTTAGGTAAAGAGCTTCATAAAGAGGTTTTAAAAATTTCCTTCTGCCTACGGTCATTAAGAAGTTTTCTAAGACTTTGTCAGCCGGTTTATACCCTGCCGGAATGGTTCGTTGAAACCATGCGTTAAGCACTTCAGAATTTCCACTTACAGTAAAACTAAAAGCTTCATCCAATTTTTTCAGATCCATTTGAGTCATATCATTTGGCAAATGTCTTAAGAAATGTAACCACTCATGCGAAGACCAATTTTCGGATTTGATATTTGCAAGTGGATAACCCTTTTCAAAAGAACGAATGGCATGATCTACCGCTTTAAATTTTGTAGACTTTACCTTAGGACAATTGTCAGGAATCCCTCCACCATAGATCCAATCTTCCAGACGAATCTTTTCTTTGGCTTTTGGTTGAGAATTCAACAGATTATTATTTAAATAGGTAATAAACTCTTCCGTATCCATTACTTTAAAAGCATTTTCTGAGAAATACTTTTTAAGGAAGAAATCGAACTGTTTTCTACCAACAGTTTCTTCTATTAAGCGCAATAAGAAAAACCCTTTTTCATAGGCAACATCCGTTAATCCATCATCAGGATCTCGACCTGATAAATCTAATTTAAGGTGTGTGTCATTGTGTGTGTGACCAATAGATTCTATTTCATTATCTAAATCTTGTTTACCTAATAAAGAAAGCATATCTGCATAATCTCTACCTTCAAGACGCTCCATAATTCTGCGTTCAAAATAAACGGTAAAACCTTCGTTAAGCCAGAAGTCATTCCACGTTTTGTTGGTTACGAGGTTTCCCGACCAGGAGTGTGCTAATTCGTGAGCAATAAGTGAAGTCAATGAGCGATCACCCGCCAAAATAGTTGGCGTAACAAAAGTCAAGCGCGGATTTTCCATACCCCCAAAAGGAAAGCTCGGTGGGAGTACTAACATATCGTACCTGTCCCAAGCATATTTACCGTACATCTCTTCCGCAATTTTGAGCATATCTTCAGTTTCAGCAAATTCATATGCAGCTTTTGCAATCATTTCAGGCTCTGCATAAATCCCAGTGTGCTCACCTAAAGTCTGAAACTCAAGATTTCCCACACCAAGTGCCATTAAATACGCAGGAATGGCTTGTTCCATTTTAAAGTGGTATACCCCCGTACCGTTATTTTCAGTTGGATTTTCAGCACTCATTACCGCCATCAAATCATTGGGCACTTTCACTTTAGCAGTGTAACTAAAACGGACACCGGGCGAATCCTGACAAGGAATCCAGGTTCTGGCTAAAATAGCTTGTGACTGGGTAAATAAAAATGAATGATTCTTACCAGACGTTTGCTTCGGGTTTAACCATTGTAAAGCTTTTGATTTTGGAGCGCTCCGGTAGGATATCGAAACTTCTTTGGTATCTTTTTCAATATCTATAATTAATGCCTGCCCGAGAATAGAATCTTTTTCACTCAAATGAAAAGAACAATCTTTTCCCCGGCTGGTAATTTTATCAATTTGTAAACCATTAGAATCAAGTATAAGTTTTTTACTGCCTGTTTTATTTTCAATTTGGTATTGAGCTACACCCGAAATTACTTCGTTCTCAAAATCAACTTCCACATTCAAATCCAAATGAGTAGTCACTACATCGTGTGGTTTTGAAAAACTATGTAAATCCACACGCAAATCACTTTCAGAGCTACAAGCTATTAACAATAAGGGAAAACAAAGTATGCTGATAATTTTATTCATGGGGTATTTTTTTATGAAAGACTAATGTAGGAAAATACTTTGATTTGAAAATGTGCTAATTTTTTCATTAACTTTAAGTACTTCAATCACTTAACAACCTCCTCGCGTCTAAAACAATCCACCATATGGTCATTTACCATTCCGGTTGCCTGCATGTAGGCATACACAACAGTTGACCCAACGAATTTAAATCCTCGTTTTTTTAAATCTTTACTAAGTTGATCTGACAATTCTGATTTGCCCGGTATTTCTTTTATAGATTTCCATGTATTTTGAATGGCTTTTCCGTCTACAAAAGCCCAAATGTATTTATCAAACGATCCAAACTCATTTTGCACTTTTAAAAAAGCTTGTGCATTAGATACAGCTGCTCGAACTTTTAATTTATTTCGGACAATTCCTGTATCCTGAAATAAGTCTTGAATTTTATCTTCATCATATAAAGCTACTTTTTTATAGTCAAAATCATCAAATGCCTTTCGGAAGTTTTCTCTTTTACGAAGTACTGTAATCCAACTCAATCCTGCCTGGAAAGTTTCTAAAATCAAAAATTCAAACAATTGTTGTTCATCATGAAGAGGTACGCCCCATTCGATGTCGTGATAAGCTATGTACAGTGGGTCTTTTCCAGACCAATTACATCTTTTTTTAGTCATCACCACATGCTTATTTTACTGATTTAAAGTAAGTTATGTTTATGTTTGGCATAGCTTTTGTGTACGAATGAGTAAGAAAACAATTTTACCATGAACGATAGAGTAACAAATATCATCGCTTTAGCAAAACACAAAAATTTGCTAGATAATAAAGAACTGATCTGCCGTTTTATTCGAATGAAGTATCATTTAAACATCACTCCAATAGAAATAAACTATAGAGTTGAATTTTTAAAAGATGTTTGTATTTACGATAATTTATAATTCTTCAACAGGTTCAGCCCAATCGCCATTTGCCTTTATTAATTCTATAAGCGCATTTAGGGCTTCTTCGGCAGGGATGTTTCGCTGAATCACTTCTTTCTCTTTATACAGCGTAATTTTATCAACACCCGTTCCTACATAGCCGTAATCGGCATCAGCCATTTCACCGGGACCATTAACTATGCATCCCATAATCCCAATTTTCAAACCTTTTAAATGACTCGTTTTAGAACGTATTTTCGCAGTAGTTTCCTGTAAATCGAAAAGTGTTCTACCACAGCTTGGACAAGAAATGTACTCTGTTTTAGAAATGCGCGTACGTGTAGCCTGAAGAATACCAAAAGCAGTTTGCATTCTCATCTGTGCACCTCCACAGTTTTCAGCATTAATAAATACGCCATCACCTAAACCATCGAGTAAGAGGGCTCCCATATCGGTTGAAGCTTGTAATTGAAGTTGTTCCTCGGTTAAATTATCATAAGCACGCCCAATAATTACCGGAGTAGCACAATCAGCATTCATCAATTTTATGAATAATCTACGTTGCTCCGCCATTGCATGATTGTTCTTGGTGTAAATTATCAAAACAGAACTTGCATCTGTTTTTAGCTTAGAAATAAACGCATCGGTTACATCATTTAAACAAGCGTGAACAATATTTAAATCTGTAGATAATTCTACATCGCTCAAATAAGTTTTCGCATCTACGATAGGATAGCAACGTTCTCCTTTATTTTCTACCCAGGTTTTGTGATTATAAATAATCCCTAATGTTCCAGGAATCGCAAAATCAACAATATGATCGCCGGCAAATACATAATCGCAAGCCATATCAGCAATATTCCATTTATCTAACGGAACAGAGTAATTATAACCTAAAGCGAAAAGACTTGCAGGTGTAATTTTCTTTTTCAGACTAAAGTCAGCCATCACAACAGGCACATTTTTACCGCCAATATTAAGAACTTCATGCGTAGGTCTTTTGTGGTAATCAAAAGGATTGATGGGATTTGTATCAACAGGCTTAATTTCTTTGTGTGGGAGCCTGTTTGAGTAGCGATCTACCAGGTTTTTTGCCACAGGAATTTCAAATTCAGGCTCTTCGGTTAACGAAACACGAACGGTGTCGCCAATTCCATCTTCTAAAAGTGTTCCTATACCTACAGCCGATTTTATTCTCCCATCTTCTCCTTCTCCGGCTTCAGTAACACCGAGATGTAAAGGATAGTTCATTCCCTCGGTCTCCATCTTATTGACTAGAAGACGATAAGCTTGAACCATCACCTGAGGATTACTGGCTTTCATGGAAATAATGACGTCATGGTAGCTTAAAGACTTGCAAATGCGCAAAAATTCCAATGCAGATTCTACCATTCCCATCGGAGTATCACCGTATCTGCTTAAAATTCTGTCTGAAAGCGAACCGTGATTTGTACCAATACGCATAGCAGTACCTTCTTCCTTGCAGATTTTTACCAAAGGAATAAATCGCTTTGCAATACGTACCAATTCTGCCTGATAGCTTTCTTCAGTATAGTCTATCGCCTGAAACTTCTTCTTATCAGCATAATTACCCGGATTTACGCGTACTTTTTCTACGATTCTCGCCGCGATTTCTGCAGCAGCAGGGGTAAAGTGAATATCAGCAACCAAGGGAGTATTATACCCTCTTTTTAAAAGTTCATTTTTTATGTTACGAAGATTTTCTGCTTCTCTTTTACCGGGTGCTGTAATACGAACCAATTCACATCCGGCCTCGATCATACGAATAGATTGAGCTACAGTAGCATCCGTATCCATAGTATTGGTCGTTGTCATCGATTGTAATCGAATAGGATTAGCTCCTCCAACACCAACAGTTCCAATTTTCACTTCATGGCTCTTGTATCGTTGATATGAGGTAAGACTTATGCAGTAGTTGTGAGTTGTATTCATCGCCTCAAATTTCGTGATTTATACTTAGATGTCAAGGATTTATTTATAAAAGGACAAAAAAATCAAGATTTATAATTTTACGTTTGAATTATATATCACGCTAAGCCCGTTGAAGTGCGTATTTAAGGTTAAAAAAATATCTAACTTGATATGAAAACATAAATTAACCTTTGTTAACGAACTATTAAGATAAAACGATGAATAGAATTCTACATTTATTGATGTAATAGAGTTTAAATAGTGTGAGGAGTAAAAAGAAAGTCTTTATTCGTTTTTTTCGTAGCATTTTTTCAATCGGATTCTCTTTTTACTTTTCAATTAGTCGCTATTTTAGTTCTCAGTAATGAGTTTTCTTCTCCCACCTTTTTAGAAGGCTGACAATCTAAACTTGCCAAAACAAATATTTTTTCGGCTACTTTAAAAGCTAAAATCATTTCATCAAATAGCAAACGCTCTGTTGCCACTTTTTTTTGAGACAAAGTATTCTCTTATGCTTTCGATATTCATTCTTTAATTTTTTGTAGATTATGTTTAAATTTAAAAACTAAATTTTGAATCATGAACAATTTAAATGCTGTGAAAAATCTTAGTCTGCAAGAAATAGAACAAAAGATTAAAGGCAATCATAAAGAAATTAAAACCACACGTGCCATTACTTATGTTTTCGATGTTATTATCATTATGGTTGCCGGGCTCTACATTTTTGATGTAAACTTTTCCAAATGGTTAATGATCCCAGCTGCTGCCTCAGTTGTACTACACTCACACCTTTCCACTTTATATGAACGTAAATGTATGCTTAAACAACAAGAAATGATTTTGAAGTATTTAAAAAAATAAAGCCCGAATTCTGAAAAAAATCATACTGTCGTGCTGTTTAGCAGTCAAAAGAGTTTTAAGCTAGGATTCTGCCCCGATAGTTCTTGTGCTTTGTACCTTTTACCAACTAAAATACTTTGTTCTCCGTCATGACAATTATTAATCAGTCATTATTAATTCCACCAACTATTCTTTATAGTAATTCATCTCATCAATATATTCCCAAACATTTAGAGGTAACATAGCACGAATATCTTTTTGATGCTTTATCGCATTTCGAATAAATGAAGAGGAAATCTGCATGATCGGAGCTCCTACCAGATTTACCTTTTCATGATTATCCAAAGAACCCGGTGTGGTGGCCAAACGAGGATAAACATATAACTCATGATTCTCTAAGATCACCTCATAATTCTTCCACTTATGGAAAGAATTCAGATTATCACCTCCCATAATAAGTGAGAAATGTTTATTCGGATATTTCTCACTTAAATGCACTAAAGTATTAACCGTATATGAAGGCCTGGGTAAGCCAAATTCAATATCCGACACGCACAATCTATCGTAATCTTTAATAGCTCTGTATACTAACTCTAAACGAGCATAATCGTTCAGCAAGATATTTTTATTCTTAAACGGATTATGCGGACTTACCACAAACCATACCTCATCCAAGTCGGTATAGTTAGCCATATGATTGGCAATAACTAAATGTCCGATATGTATGGGATTAAAAGTCCCAAAATACAATCCTATTTTCTTCTTATCAGCCATTTATAAAGTCTGTTACTTTTTGATAAGCTTCTTTTTGAGCCGTTTCCAGATCGTCGTTGATAATTACTAAATCAAAATCTTTGGCATAAGTCATTTCTTTTTCTGCCTTATCTAATCGCATTTTTAAATTAGCTTGATCTTCAGTATTACGGGCAATTAATCGTTCTTTTAACACTTCTATAGATGGAGCTTTTATAAATACTGAAAGTGCCTTATCGCCAAATTGCTTTTTCAAATTTACACCTCCCACTACGTCGATGTCAAAAATTACCTGTTTACCTTTCGCCCATATACGGTGAACCTCAGAACGTAAAGTCCCATAATAACGTCCTTCGTAAACTTCTTCCCACTCTAAAAATTCATCAGCATCTATTTTGGCCTTAAATTCTTCAGGAGATAAAAAGTAATAATGCTCACCATGTTTTTCTTCACCTCTGGGTGGTCTACTACAGGCAGAAATAGAAAACTCCACAGGCACACCAAGAGTTATTAAAGAATTTACTATCGTAGATTTACCCGAACCCGAAGGGGCTGAAAATATGATTAGTTTACCCCGATTCATTACAGAACGTTTAATACCTGTTCTTTAATTTTCTCTAAAGCGTCCTTCATTTGAACCACCAATTTCTGAATTTCAGTATGATTTGCCTTAGAGCCCATTGTATTGATCTCTCTACCTAATTCCTGAGAAATAAAACCCAATTTCTTCCCGTTAGACTCGTCCAAACCCATAGTTTCAATAAAATAATCACAGTGATTTTTTAACCGAACTTTCTCTTCAGAAACGTCTAACTTTTCGATGAAATAAATCATCTCCTGCTCTAAGCGATCCCGATCAAAATCTACCGATTGTAATACATCCGTGAGTTTTGTAGAAATGCGTTCTTTAATGGTATTAATTCGTTCTTGCTCATATTTTGGGACTTCATTATGAAGCGCATCAATCGTTGCAATTTGTTCTTTAATATCATTTTCCAGAGATAATCCTTCTGCTTTACGATAATCTACCAAAGCCTCAACAGCCTTCTTAACTACCCCCATTACAGCGCTCCATTCTTCTTCATCAATTTCCTCACGCTCAACTTTCATTGCATCCGGCAAACGCATGGCAATATTCAATAATTCACCTGCAGATACTTTCTCATTTCCAAATTCCTGAAGCGAATTCATATACACATCTACCAAGTCCTTATTAATCTTGTGTTGAGAATCTGCACCTGTATTTTCAACAAAAACAGACAACTCTATTTTCCCTCTTCGAAGGTTTGAAGAAAGAAAAGAACGTACTTGCAGTTCTTTTTCTTTGTAAAAAGAAGGTATGCGAGTGTTTATATCGACTTGTTTAGAGTTTAAACTCTTTACTTCTACTGTGATTTTCTTTTGAGGAAGAATTAAAGTAGCTCTCCCGAAGCCTGTCATCGATTGAATCATAAATAACTATTTGTTGTAAAAATAAGTAAATTTGTTGGGGAATAAGCCCCTATTCCTCTACTGCTTTTGGCTTCCTACCCACAAGGTAAACACCAATAAATATAATTAAAGATGCTAAAATTTTGATTGAGTCCAATTTGTCAGAACCCAATATTAAAGCAGCCACTGTGGCTAAAACCGGCTGTAAATAAATATAAAACCCTACGGTTGATGCTCGCAATCTTTTTAGTGCATATATGTTGCACATGTAGGCTATAAAAGATGTACCAACAACCACAAAAGCTATTTCTGCCCATATTTTATTCGAAATCTTCCCCCATTCCACGGCTAATGCATCACTATATCCAAACGGTAAAACGACTATAAAACCAATACTAAATACCCATTTCATAATCGTTAAAAAATGGTATCGAGTCATTAATGGTTTTACGATCATCAGATAAATAGCATAGGAACAAGCATTGATGAAAATAAATAAATTTCCTAAAGCCAAATTTGGATTCCCGGTTTCAAGTTTTCGACCGTAAACAGCTAATATAATCGCTCCAATCGCCCCTAAAATAACCCCAATTATTCGAAGAGGTAACTTTTTTTCTCCGTGGAAAATGATTGCCAAAATAAATATAATTATTGGTGCCGAAGTCATGGTAACAGCTGCATGAATGGGGGTTGTGTAGTTTAATCCTTTTAAAAAAAAGGTCATATTAATGGCAACACCGAATAGCCCGCATAAAATTAAAACTCCATAATCCTCGCGCTTCACTTTTTCTCTGATCCATATCCGATGAATTATACGAAAGAGAATCATGGCACCCGTAATCCTTACCAATATTAATCCCATTGGCTTAATGGTGTCGGGCATCACATCTTTTGCCACAGTAAATGTAAGTGCATAAATAAGATTGGCAAAGAATAATGCCAAATGCGATTTGAGGACATCATTCATTTGCTAAGGTGTTTTTTAAAGCCTCGATCGTTTTTTTAGAATTCCCTATAAAAATTTTATCAGCTACAATAAAAACGGGTCTTTTAAGAAAGGTATATTCTTCCAAAATAAGATTTTTAAAGTCTTCTTCCTGTAAATTTTCATCTTTTAAGCCCATGCTTTTATATTTCATGGCTCTTTTACTGAATAAGGCTTCGTAAGAAGATGTGTGCTTATACATCTCTTCGATCTGTTGTTTAGTAATTGTTTCAGTTTTTATGTCCTGAAGCTGAAATTTATTGCCTTTTAATTCTTTTAGTATACGCTGACAGGTACTGCAAGTAGAGAGATGATATACTTTTTTCATATTTAAATAGACTATAAATTAATTGCAAATATACTAAAGCAATTCAAGTAATACGCCTAAACTTAACGATCAGCTTTTAGTCATCAGGCATCAGCTTTTAGTAAAAAACTTTAGACTGTAAAAATATTTCTACATTTGTATTAACCAATATACAATACATTATGTCAGATCAACGCTTTGCCGTGATCGGTCTTGGTCAATTTGGATCGGCCATAGCCAGAAACTTATCTAAACGTGGAGCAGAAGTACTCGCCATAGATTCCTCCCTTGAAAAAGTTGAAAACTTAAAGGACGAGGTATCACATGCTGTAGCGCTGGATGCAACAGATAAGAAGGCGCTTTTATCACAAAACATACAAGATGTAGACGCTGTAGTTGTTGCTATTGGCGAGGATTTTCAAGGGCTACTCCTTTGCACTTTTCTTTTAATGGAACTCAATGTAAAGCGTATTATTACACGTGCTATGGGGAGTAATCAGAGAAGAATTTTAGAAAAAATGGGAGTCACTGAAATTTTATCTCCTGAAGATGAAGTAGGCGGAAATGTTGCAGAAATGCTTATTAATCCTGAAGTGGTTATGTGTATTCAACTGCCCGACGATTTTGAAATTGTTGAAGTTAAAGCACCCTCTGAGATTTGTGGAAGAAACTTAGGTGATATCGGCTTAAGAGAAAAATATAAACTGAACCTTGTTACCATTCTAAGAAAACAAGAAGGCAGTACCTTAGAAAATAGCACCAAAGATTATCATATTATTGGAGTTCCTGATTCAAATACGGTGATCGAAAAAACAGATATTATTGTTGTCTTCGGCCTTACAAAAAACATAGAACGTTTCCTGGAAATAAACAAATAAGCCTTCAGCAGTCAGGCGCCAGCTTTTAGCTTAAAACTATTAAATAGACATATTAATGAGAGGATTTATTATTACAGGAACAAGTAGTGGTATTGGGGAGGCGCTATGCAAATTACTTTTAGAAGATGAAAACAATGAGATTATTGGCATTTCCAGAACTCAAAAAATTGAACATTCCAACTACAAGCATATTTCTTTGGACTTAAATGATCTCGCTGAGATCGAAGCCTTAGAATTACCGGATTGGCGTCATGCCGAACAAATTAGCTTAATACATAACGCGGGTTGGATAGGCCCAATTCAAAAAATGGGAAAACAAGAATTAGGAGCGATAGCTGCCTCCTATATTATCAACCTTGTTGCCCCTGCTGTGCTTTCAAATCATTTTATTGCTAAATATAAGTCTTCAAAAGCTCAAAAAGTAATCCTAAGTATTAGCTCAGGCGCTGCATATACCTCTGTTATCGGATGGAATACTTACTGTTCTTCGAAAGCGGGCTTAGATATGCTCAGTAAGTGTATTGGTGAGGAATATGATGACATTATTAATCTTTCTATTGCTCCGGGTAAAGTAGATACACCTATGCAAAATGACATTCGTTTTGCCGATGAGAAAGAATTCCCCCGTTTAAAAGAATTTCAGAATTATCATAAAAAAGGGGAGCTTACCGGAACAAAAGAAGTTGCTGAGAAATATAAAAAAGTGCTATACAAACCTGCAAAGCACCTTCATATAGATCGTATTTCAGAGATTTAAAGTATCTCCTGAAAAAGGAATGACATCGAGTAATAGAGATAAACTATCTCTAAACATTTCAAAAGACACTCTAGAATTATCACTAATAGGATCTGAAGGAGGTAACTTACTCTTTAAAGGGTCTACTTGCACGCCATTTTTCCAAAAACGATAACATACATGAGGCCCTGTAGCTAAACCTGTACTACCTACGTAGCCAATAGTTTGCCCTTGTTTTACATGAGTTCCCGGCCGAATACCCTTTGCAATTTTTGACATGTGTAAATACTGAGTAGTAAAAGTGCCATTATGGCGAACTTTCACATAATTACCATTGTATTTTGCGTATTTAGCTGCCTCAACTACACCGTCTGCAGTAGACCAAATTGGTGTGCCGCGAGGAGCAGCATAATCCGTTCCCTTATGTGACTTCCATTTCTTTTGAACCGGGTGGAACCGGTTTTTTGAATAACGGGAGGAAATACGACTATTCTTCACCGGAGTTTTTAAGAAAAATTTGCGAAGATTTTCACCGTTTTGATCAAAATAATCATCGAAACCTGTATCATTAAAAGGAAATGCATAGAAATCCCTTCCCAAATGATTAAAATAAACAACTTTTACATCTCCGACACCTACAAATTCCCCTTCTAAATATTTTGCCTCATATAAAACTTTAAAACGATCACCCGGTTGTACATGCCTGAAATCTAATGTCCAACAATAAATCTCATCAGAAATTATCTCACATAATCGATCTGACATCCCCAGGGAAGCTCCTGTTAAAAAGAAACTGGATCCTTTTTCAATAATCCCCGCATCTTCAATCAATTTAACCTCAATAGGCTTTTGTGCCTGATAAACTTTTAGTGTATCTCTAAAATCGTAAACCACATAATTAATCCTATCTTCCTCGTAAATGAAAATTTTTGCATTTTCTCTTCCTGCAGTGTCCTGTACACAAAACATTGCATAGGGATGACCTGCTTTTAAATAGCGAACGTCATATTCTGTTTTTCGAGTTTTTCGAGCTATTTTATCAATTTGTGAATACGAAACTCCAAATTCATTGAGTATTTTACCTAAGGACTGCCCAGATCGAATCTCATCTTTAACAACAAGAAAGGTGTCGGCTTCAAAACCATATTCTATGATTGGCTCAGGAGCTACAATTACAGGGTTTACAATACTTTCAGGGTCTTCTTTAGGGGAGGAGCAACTGAAAAACAACAAAATGACAGATAGTAGAATCGTACTACACTTCATAAACCAAAATTCTAAGGCCAAAAAAATTATTCCAGTTCGAATTTATGAATTTATACGAAGTCGTTTTTTCTTAATCAGAATTTCTATTAACAAAATAATTCATAGTGTTTATTAACTTTCAGCTTTCAGCAGTCAAGATATGGATAGGTTTACGGAAACAAAAAGAGTATCCCTACCCTTTTTTCAATCTAATACGCCGTTATTATTTCTGTAGTCTTTTTAGCATTTACACATAAAACCGGAATATGATATTTGTTTGAAATGAGCTCTTGCTCTCTTGATACTCCAAATAATTCGGTATAAACCTCCTCCTGATAATTGATAATGGTAATCAAATCGGCACCTGCTTTGTGGGCAAAATCAAGTAACCTGTTGGGGGTAATAGAATTTTCTATGAAATCTAAAGTGTATTTTACTTTGTGATCAGAAATATAATCTGCAACCTGCATGATCATCTTATTTACCTTATCTGTTGGCAAAGAATCTTTGTCTCGCTTAATTAATAAATGAATTCTGGCTTGATATGCCCTTGCCAATTTTATAGAAACATCCAACTTCTGCCTGGTTTCTAAACGAGAATCTAATGGCACAACGATGAGCTCTACAAGCTTATCTTTTGATTGTTGACTAATTAATATGGGCACCTTGCAATTTGCTAGAATCCGCATGGCATTACTTCCCGTAAACCATTGCATCCCCTTCAATCCGTGCGTCCCCATAATAACCAAATCAGCATCAATTTCACAGGCTACATCTCCAATAGATTTCATGAATTCACCAATACGAACAAGGTTTTTTACCCTCACTTTGTGATCTGCTAAAACTCTTTTGGAAATCATCTCCAATTCGACTCTTGCTTTATCAACTTGCTCTTGCTTGTCTACAATATGTAAATGATATAGCTCTAAGTGCGTATTAGTAGCCAAAATAACAGCATCGTTAAAAGCGGCAATAGATATCTCAGAAAAATCCGTAGGGACCAGTAAACGTTCAAGTCTCATAAGCCTATAATTTATATATTAAACATAAAGACAGAACAAAAAAGCATAATTAGAGTTCTTATTGTCAATTTACGAAATTTTAAACTTCTTACCAACTAGCTATCAATTGCTTAATTTAATATTGTTGCAATCACTTGTTAGAAAACAATCTGTTAATCCACTTTTAGACCTAAAGTGATGGCTATAGCTTTCAGCAATCAGGTGTCGGTTTTAGCACATAAATTGACGATGAATAAAAATAAGAGGAAGATTCATATTAAAACCCCTTTCATAAGATTCCCATTATTAAAGAATATATTTGCAAAAAACATTGTAAGATGAGTTTATTAATCGTTGGAACGGTTGCTTTTGATAAAATCGAAACGCCATTTGGTAAAACAGATAAAATTTTAGGAGGAGCCGGAACATATATTGGAATTGCTTCCTCATATTTTGCCGATCAGTTAAATATCGTGTCGGTTATCGGAGAAGACTTCCCTGAGAAATACCGTAAAATTCTCAAAGACCACAAAATGAATACTGAAGGTATTCAAGAGGTTAAAGGAGGGCAAACCTTCTTTTGGGAAGGCAAGTACCACACCGACATGAATAGCCGAGACACTTTAGCTACTGAATTAAATGTGTTGGCTGACTTCGATCCTGTAGTTCCGGAAAGTTATCAAAATTGCGAATTTTTAATGCTTGGAAACCTAGATCCTACAGTTCAAAGTAAAGTCCTTACTCAATTAAAGACCAGACCTAAACTCGTAGTTATGGATACGATGGACTTCTGGATGGATATTGCATGGGATGCCCTTATGGAAACTGTTAGCATGGTCGACGTACTTACGATCAATGATGAAGAAGCTCGTCAAATGTCAGGTGAATATTCATTGGTTAAAGCAGCTCGAAAAATTTTATTAATGGGGCCTAAATATCTTATCATTAAAAAAGGAGAGCACGGTGCTTTACTTTTCAATAAAGAAGAAAATTGCTTCTTTGCTCCTGCCCTACCTTTAGAAGAAGTTTTCGATCCTACCGGAGCAGGTGATACTTTTGCCGGTGGATTTATTGGGTATCTGGCAAGAACCAAAGACCTGTCTTTTAATAATATGAAACGAGCAATCATATACGGTTCTGCTTTAGCGTCACTTACCGTTGAAAAATTTGGAACGGATAAAATTGCTTACTTAAGCCAAGAAGCACTTAACAATAGAATTGAGGAGTTTAAAGCTTTGGTTCAGGTAGATATTAAGCTGATTGACTGACTTGGTTGTTGGTTGGTAGTTGTTAGAAATATCACAACCAACAACCACTAACTAAATTTGTAAATTTGTTAGGTGAAAAAATTACTTTACATACACCTGTTAGGCATATTTTTACTTGGATGTCAAGCTCAAATTCAAGCACAAGATGTTGTCCACCTCAAAGATGGCACATCTGTAGCTTGTCGTGTTACAGAAATTAGCGATTTTATATTATATGCTGATGTGCACGACGATCCCTATCCGGCAACTTTTTTTGCTGATGATGTTTCGCATCTGGAAATTGATCCAACAAACAGCATGGTTATCAAACAACTAAAACAAGGGGTGAAAGAAGCAATGAAATTCTCAAATCCTCTGGAAGACAATAACCTTTATGGATTTTACTTTGGAATGCCTTACGATTCTATCTCAAACCATAGAGAAACAGGAAACCCTTACCAAACGGATAGTTTAGGGAATCCCATTTTGGTTCCTTATGACCCCATGAATACGACTTTTTCTGATCGATTAAAAAGTTTAGTGAAAAGTTTGGCCTGGCTTGTTGAAGGGTTATAAAAGCTTATTCAAATTTTATCAAAACCTGATTTTTATCTACAGCATTAGACTGCTCAACTTCAACGGATTTCACAATTCCATCAGTAGGTGACTTAATCATGTTTTCCATTTTCATCGCCTCTAAAACAAGTAGGTTATCACCTTTGAAAACCTGATTACCAGGCTGCACCATAACATTCAAAAGCAACCCGGGCATAGGGGCTTTTACCTCATTCACCTTTTGGTTACTCATATTATCCATCCCCAACTTATGAAGAAGTAAGTCAAATCGGTCTTCAATAGAAATCTTCAATTCTTGATTATTTACTTTAAGCACGCAAGATTTATCCTCTTTATTAAAATGTGCCAATTCAATCGTATAAGAACGATTATCATGTATGACATGATGAACCGAACCTTGATTTGCAATATCCATGTCAAAAGCTTCACCATTTACTGTGCCTTTTAATGCCTTTTGATCCGAAAATTCAAATTCAAAAATCTGTTCTTCAACTTTTGCCTTATACATATTAAGCAAGCTTTGATTATATATGCCAAAGATAGCCTATTTTAGTCAACCTAATCAAAGAGAAAAGATGGCACTTATAGAAGAACTTAATCAACAAGGAAATAAATTATTTAAATATCGATCTAATCTACCTATCCCATTTGCAATTGTTGGATTAGTTATTTACCTCTACAATATCCACTTCTTGGATAAAGAAGAGCATAGCTTATTGTTCGAAATTTTTTGTTTGGCAATAGGGCTTTTAGGGCAAATAATCAGAGCCATCACTTTAGGTTACACACCCAAAGGAACTTCCGGTAGAAATACACACGGACAAGTTGCTGACGAACTAAACACCAAAGGGATTTACAGCATCATGCGCAACCCTTTGTATTTAGGAAACTTCTTTATGTGGTTTGCTATCATATTATTTATTGATGCTCATTGGTTTAGTCTTTTTTATATCATGTGCTTCTGGATGTACTACGAACGAATTATTTTTGCTGAAGAAAATTTCCTGAGAAACAAATACGGAGAACCTTATCTTAAATGGACGATGGAAACGCCTATTTTTATTCCTCGTTTAAGAGGATGGAAACAACCTGATTTACATTTTTCATTCAAAAATGTACTCAAAAGAGAATACAGTGGTTTTTTTGCTTTGTTCTTTAGTTTTGCCTTATTCGATTTAATTGAAAATTATGTTCGTAACAATGTATGGCAATTAGATGATTTTTGGGCATACGCACTCTTAATAAGCGGATGCATTACCATAGTGCTAAGAACCTTAAAAAAGAAAACAAAAATACTTCACGTTAAGGGGAGGTAGTATTAAAACTAATTAGGTGCCATATATTAGGCATTAGGTATGAAGCCTACATAATTTGTACTTGACACTTTGTGCTTAATACATGGTACTTTAAAAATTGTATTTTTGCTCGATATTGATTCATATGCACCATACAGAAGAAGTAAATAAAGAAAAGCAATTAAAATACGACAAGGCCTATTTAAAAATGGCGTCGGAATGGGCAAATTTATCCTACTGCGAACGTAAGCAAGTAGGGGCGCTTATTGTTAAAGATCGTATGATAATTTCAGATGGATATAACGGAACACCCACAGGGTTTGAAAATATTTGTGAAACGGATTCAGGAACGACCAAGTGGTATGTGTTACACGCAGAAGCCAATGCAATTTTAAAAGTTGCCCGTTCTACGCAAAGTGCCGAAGGAGCTACTTTATATCAAACACTTTCGCCGTGCAAAGATTGTAGTAAACTCATTCATCAATCGGGTATTAAAAGGGTTGTTTTTATTCATAAATACAAAGATACTGAAGGTGTTGACTTTCTTTTGAAAGCGGGTGTTAAGGTGTCACATATTCCTTTGGAAAAAATACATAATGAGCAGTAAAAAGTCGTCAATAAAAAATTTATTCTTCATCCTTTTCATACTTACTTTGGGAATGTATTTGGGCAAATATTTATCCGGTCCCGCTCAATACATACAAATCAATAATTCGCAACAGTTCCCAAAACTCGTAGAACTACTTAGTTACCTGGAGTTTAATTATGTAGATGCTGTAGATCTCGATAGTTTACAAGAAGAGGTGATCACAAAGACTTTGGAAAGTCTAGACCCACATTCGAGCTACATTCCAGTTGAAGAACTTCAAGGCATAACTGAAAGCATGCAAGGTAATTTTGAAGGTATCGGTGTGGAGTTTCAAATTATCAAAGACACCATCGTAGTCATCAGCCCTATTTCCGGCGGACCTTCTCAAAGACAAGGAATTCGCGCAGGTGATAAAATTGTTAGGGTGGATACAATGAATGTTGCCGGAGTTGGCTTTACCAACAAGGATGTTTTAAAAACACTTAAAGGCGATAAAGGAACAGAAGTATTACTCTTTATAAAACGAAAAAATATTGACCGACTTTTAGAGTTTAATATCGTTCGGGATGAAATACCTATTACCAGTGTTGATGTATTTTATATGGTAGATAAAGAAATCGGTTATATTAAGATCAATCGTTTTTCAGGGACTACGGACAAAGAGTTTATTACTGCTTTGGATGGTTTAAAACGAAAAGAGATGAAAAAGCTCATTCTTGATTTACGGTCCAACCCGGGAGGCTATCTTTCTGCAGCCATCAATATGGTGGATGAATTTCTTTCAAGTGGAAAAATAATTGTTTACACTGAAGGAAATTCTCGTAATAAACAGGTATACAAATCTACATATCATGGTGGATTTCAAAATGAAGAAATCGTCGTATTGATCGATGAAGGATCAGCTTCGGCAAGCGAAATTGTTGCAGGCGCTATTCAGGATCATGATAGAGGAGTCATTATCGGACGCAGATCTTTTGGAAAAGGACTAGTTCAAGAACAAAGTCAAATGACGGATGGATCAGCTTTCAGATTAACAACTTCCAGATATTACACCCCTTCAGGAAGATCAATACAAAAGCCTTACACCAACGATATGGGTGACTATACTCAAGAATCATCAGACCGTTACCACAACGGAGAACTTTATCATCAAGACAGTATTAAAGTTGAAGATTCATTGAGATTTTACACCAACGAAGGTCGAATTGTTTATGGTGGAGGAGGTATTTACCCCGACTATTTTATCCCACTAGATACTACAGGACGCTCCGATTGGTTATACGATGTCCTTGCCGAAAATATGATCAACACTTTTGTGTTTGACTATGTGGATACACATAGAAAAGAACTCATGAAATACAAAACCGCATCAGAGTTTCATAAAAAATTTAAGATTAACGAAAGTCTCTTTAAAAACTTCATTAATACTGCCGAAGTTAAAGGAGTTAAAGGCTCCAGGTCTGAAATAGAAAATTCCAAACCTTGGATTAAAATGCGACTAAAAGCACTAATCGCTCGTCAGCAATGGAACGACGAAGGTTTCTTCAGAGCGATTAATGAAAATAATCCAATGATGGAAAAAGCCTTGGAACTACTTTACGCCAAAGATTAAAATTTACCATGCAGTCGTATGGTCATACGATTGTGCAATTAAGTAAAGAATCATGTACTGAGCTACCAACTGGTCACTGGTCACTGGTCACTGGTCACTAAAAAATGTTAACTTGCTGAAAAACACGAGGTATAGATTAATTTTTTACTAATTTTACCTAAATTGTTACAAATCTTACCCCCCGCATTATGAAATATGAAATGTCTATTTTCTTTAATTCTAAGTTTACTTTATTTCATTTCCAATAGCTCATTAGCACAAAATTTAGATTCAACAACTATTGTTGGATCAGAATATTCGAATACGATCTTTTTAAGTTCGCAACCTACACTTATTACAGACATGCCCAGTTGGACTGTTGGAGAACACCCTGAATGGGCAGATGTTTCCATTGTAACTGAAATCATTGGTGAAGAGAACGACTATGATTCTGTTTTAAATTTTTACCTCAGCATTTCGGGTATTCCAAATCCGGACAATACAGGGGAAAACATCATTACGGCACATCTAATTAATCCGTGGATGGGTGATATTATTGAAGTCATTACAAGTGCCATTCATGTGATTGATCCATCCGATTGTGTCTGTCCTATGGTATACGATCCTGTATGTGGCGCTGATGGGAACAGCTATGAAAACGAATGTACAGCATATTGTTATGGCATAGACGTTGTGTCATCAGGCGTCTGCGAATCTAACCAGGAAGGCTGTCAAATTAATGAGGAATTTTATGCATATGGAGAATCCTTTAACATAGGATGTAATTCTTGTTTTTGTGAAGAGGGACCTGATGGAATCGGACTTGTAGCTTGCACCGAAATGGACTGTTATGGAGGATGCTACGATGATACGGGCAACTATTATACGAATGGAGAAAACTGGGATGTCGATGCATGTACGTTCTGCTCCTGCGAGGAAGGTCAAATTTCTTGCGCTGTCATGGCTTGTGAATGGCCGGAATGTAACAATCCTGTTTACGTAGAGGGACAGTGCTGCCCAACTTGTCCGGACGACAACGGCTGTTATGATCCTGCCGGAATTTATTATGAAAATGGTGAAGAATGGAATCCAAGTGATTGTGAATTCTGTGTTTGCGAAGAAGGAAATATATTCTGTGCTATTGCTGACTGTGCCATGCCAAATTGTGACGACCCTATTAACGTGGAAGGACAGTGTTGTCCGATTTGTCCGGATGATTGTGAAGAAAACAACGAAGATGTTATTGCCTATGGCGAAGCTTATGGGGTTTCAAATTGTACTATTGCAGTTGCTGCACTTGAATCTTTTGGATTGAATTGCAACACCGACTTATCAGAATTTGCTCCTCTTTTTGGAATCGAAATTGATGCCGGAACCTCATTGTATGACTTTTGTCCTTGTTCCTGTGAAAATCCAATTGAAATTGCAGGTTGTACCGACACTTTAGCTTCCAACTACAATTCCTGGGCAACTATAAATGACAACTCTTGTGAATACGATTGCCCAAATGTTTGCTGCATGGCTATGACGGCCTCTTGTTTGGCATGTTCATCCTGCATGAGCGAGGAAGAATATTGTGAATTATTTCCAAACACACCAGGATGTCCAATTTACGGATGCACGGATTCTACAGCTCTTAATTACAATCAAAATGCAAATTTAGATGATGACTCTTGTGAATATGATTGCAATTGCCCGCTAGACCTGTGGGAACCTGTTTGTGGAGAAAATGGAATTACCTATGCCTACAACTGTTTTGCCGAATGTGAAGAAGTGGATTATGTTGATGGTGTCTGCTATGAGCCATGTGACGTCATAGACTGTGCCGAAGGTTATGAATGCGTAGATGGAGAATGTATTGGGCCAATAGATGTAGGTTGTTGGGAAGAAGGTGAGTTCTACGAAATTGGATCTGTTTTAGAAGGCGAATGCGTAAGCTGCTTCTGTGAACCAACTAATGACACGCTTAACCCGGAATGGATCTGTGCTGAAATCGCAGATTGTGGTGATTGTTCTGAAGTTAATTGTCCAATTGGGACTTATTGCGAAATGGGTTACTGTTTACCTGTTGACACAGTGAATTTCGGATGCACAGAAAATGGAGAATGGTATCCGTTTAATGCAGTTATAGAAGCGGGATGCAATACATGTGTTTGTACTCCGGGCTTTAACCCCTACGCCGAAGGTTTCTGGATGTGTACTGAAATGGCATGTGGTGGTTGTACCGACCCTGATGCTGTTAACTACAATGAATATGCCCACTGGGATGATGGCTCTTGTGAATACAATAACAATGAACCCGATTGGGACTTCACCATAACAGGAACCAACCACACCCTTATTTTACAGGAAGATATGCTTACCGACTTGTTTGGAACACCTATAGATAGTGGCGATTGGATCGGGTCTTTCTTTGAAGTAAATGGTGAATTAATTTGTGCCGGGCATACAATATGGGAAGGTTCTACAACCATAATCCCTGCACAGGGCGATGACTTAACAACCGATTTCCAGGATGGTTTTGCTACCGGTGAGGCCTTCCAATGGATAATTTGGGATGCCTCAGAGAATCTAATTATTGAGGCCAAAGCAACTTTTGAGGCAGAAGACCAGGCTTTCTTTGTTCCCAACGGAATTTCAGTAATAACTTCACTCGTTGCTGTGCCTTTAATTAGCGAGCAGGAAGTAGAATTAAATACAGGCTGGAACATGTTCTCTACTTATATGCACAATGAGAATATGAACGTACAAGATGTATTCTCACCTTACATACAAGATGTTGTAATTGCTAAAAACAATGTGGGTGATGCTTACCTGCCGGAATGGGATTTTGATGGGATTGGTGCAATGATTCCGGGACAAGGATATCAGGCAAAGATGACTGCAAATAAAACCCTTCTCTTCGAAGGAGATTACCTGACGCCGGAAGACCACCCGATTACTCTGACAAGTGGTTGGAATATGATTGCTTACTTACGCACAGAACCAGCACCTGCCATCGAGGTATTTGCAGAAATAAACAATCTGGTCATTGTTAAAAACAATTCAGGGATGGCTTATCTTCCGGAATATGAATATGATGGAATTGGTATGATGGAAGCCGGACAAGGATATCAGGTGAAAGTACTTTCAGAACAAATTCTGGAATACGTAAACAACAACCATGAATACAAAATAGCTATTCAGAAGTAAAACAGAATAAATGATAAATTCTAAAACAAGCCCTTATCTCCCTTAATGGATTCTTCGTAACCCATGTCAAAGGGTAGATTCTCTTTTTTAGAGGCATTCACTGCCAAAGCATCACACCTTTCGTTTTCAGAATGGTTATTGTGTCCCTTCACCCATTCAAATCTAACCTTATGTTTTCTATAAACTATAAGAAAACGCTTCCACAGGTCGGGGTTCTTTTTGCCTTTAAATGCCTTTTTTACCCAATTAAAGACCCAACCTTTCTCAACAGAATCAACCACATATTTAGAGTCTGATGTGACCAACACTTCAGCCCCTTCACTTTTAATCTGCTCTAAAGCAACAATTACTGCAAGTAGCTCCATCCGATTATTGGTAGTCAACCGATAACCTTGTGCCAATTCCTTGCGGTGTTTGCCCGAAATCATCACAATGCCATAGCCCCCGGGTCCTGGATTTCCACTTGCTGCCCCATCGGTATATATATAAATCGTCACTAGATGATGGATTCAATGATTTTGGGGAAATGGATCGCTTCCAGTTCCTGAACTTTTTTCTGAACGACTTCCGGACTATCATCTGCATCTATATCGCAAGTTGCTTGAAATATGATAGCACCCTCATCATAATATTCATTTACATAATGAATGGTAATCCCTGATTTTCGCTCCTTGTTTTCCACCACAGCTCTATGTACGTTCATCCCATACATCCCCTTTCCTCCATAATTGGGTAAAAGAGCCGGATGAATATTTACAATAGCATTGGAATAACTTCGAATCATGTATTCCGGGATTTTAAGCAAAAATCCAGCTAAAACTACAATGCTCGCATTGCATTCTTTTAAGGCATCAACAACTTTTGAGCTATTCTTTAACTCATCATGTGTAAAAACCAATGTCGGTATCGAATATTTTTTAGCCCTTTCTAAAACAAAGGCATCCGATTTATTTGAGAGCACCAAAGCCACCTCAACGCCTTTATTCTCAAGAAAATGGAGGATAATGTTTTCAGCGTTTGAACCTGAACCTGAGGCAAAAATTGCAATTCTTGTCATAAAGCAAAAGTAACTAAGATTTCACGAACAACGATTATGAGACAAACCAAATTTCATGGTACAAAAAATTTGGCTATTTTTAAGTTTATATTTTTCTTTGCATC
>Ga0207964_1000093_pt1 | contig 32171 bp, 27 predicted proteins | sample Knorr_S23_td_250_FD_185608 | JGI IMG/M metagenome (GOLD analysis project Ga0207964, IMG submission 185608) | Marine microbial communities from Southern Atlantic Ocean transect - Knorr_S23_td_250_ad_251m_LV_A (SPAdes) (version 2) | ecosystem: Environmental > Aquatic > Marine > Oceanic | place...
GGATACCACTTAGCCAGATGTAAAACCTTTATTCTGGACATGTCGAATCGATGTTTTTATAATTCAGACGGATGGAGTTTCCGATGACTACAAGATCGGAAAATGCCATCGTAAAAGCAGCAATGATAGGACTTAAATACCCCATGGCTGCCAGAGGTATGGCGATGATGTTGTAGGCAAATGCCCAAAACAAATTTTGTTTGATGGTTAAGTAGGTATGCGTGCAAATCTCGTGTGCTTTCTGTAGCGCATTTAGATGTTGGTTCAGCAGAACGATGGATGCCGATTGCACGGCTACGTCTGTTGCTTTACGGAATGAAATACCTACATGAGCATGGGCTAGTGCCGGAGCATCGTTAATTCCATCGCCAATCATAGTGGTGATGTTTGTTTTGGCGTAGTTTTTTATTTTTTCAATTTTGTCATTAGGCAGTTGGTTGGCATATGTGTTTTGTATGTTGAGCTCATGAGCAAGGGCTTCACATTTTTGTTTTTGATCTCCACTCAGTAAAACGGTTTCTTTGTTTTTTTGGTTGAAATATTGCACAACATTTTTTGCTCCTTCTTTCATTTTGTCAACGATGGAAACTGCGGCAACCCTTTCTTGATTGATTTTCAGGAACAATTGAAAGTTGCTCGTGAGCTTTGAATCATCAACTTCCGTGAATTGAGCAGATCCGAATTGATATTTATTGCCTTTGGTGTCGGTAGCTTCGAGTCCTTTTCCTTTTATTTCTGTCAGGGATTCAAAAATCAGGTTTGATTGGTGTGCTTCCAAGTGTTTTATCAATGATTTTGCAATGGGGTGGGTGGCGTGTTTTTCGAGTTCGTAGATGATGCTTTCTATGGGATGATTGTCATTCCATTTTTTAATTTCTCGTATCTTAAATTCACCATCTGTAAGAGTACCTGTTTTGTCAAAAATGATTTTTTCACTTTTACTAAAGAGCTCAATGGCCGCGCCACTTTTAATGAGAATCCCATTTTTAGCCGCTCTACCTACACCCACCATTACGGCTGTGGGTGTTGCTAAGCCCATAGCACATGGACAGGAAATTACCAAAACAGCGATGGCCCTGAGGAGTGACTCTTGTAGATCAACTTCTAATGCATAGAGATTGACCAAATAGGTGATTAATGCAATGGCAATGACACTCGGAACAAAGTAGTTGCTGATTTTATCACCCAATTGTTGGATTTCAGGAGGGTTTTCTTGAGCATTTCTTACCTGTTCGATGATTTGAGACAATGTGGTGTTTTCGAGATCTGTAAGCACTTTACATCTGATGGTTCCTTCAAGAAGGAGCGTGCCTCCGATTACTTTTTCTTGTTTTGTTTTATGTACGGGTGTGCTTTCACCAGAGATCATGCTTTCATCTATGGTACAGGACCCCCAAATGATTTCACTATCAATAGGTACAGATTCTCCTTGGTTGATGATTAGAATATCGTGAACTTTTAAATCAGAAATGGGGCATTTAATTATTTTACCGTCTACTTCTTTGAAGGCTTCTTTGGATTGTAATTTTTGAAGGGCATCTATTGCTGAAGTTGTTTTTGCAATGGAGCGCTTTTCAAAATAGTTGCCCAGGAATACCAGTGTGATTATGGTTGCTGCAGTTTCGAAAAACAGATATTGATGTACCTCTTCGATATTTTCGCTCAAGATCCAGCCCAGTACACTGTAGAGGTAAGCTGCCGTTGTACCTATTAATATGAGGACATTCATATTTGGTTTTAGATTCCGAATCGAATGAAAGGCTCCTGTAGCAAAGTGCTTGTATCCCATCATCAGAACGGGAGTACATAGGCTCATTTGTAACCAAGGGTTTTGTAGGGGGTGGTTTTCATTAACGAACATATGACCTAGAAGTGGAATGCTCAGTAAGATACTACTTACAAGGTAATATTCGAGTTTCAAATTTTTCTTGGCTTCATTCTGAAAAAGTTGAGTCTTGTAGCCTAGATCTTGGATGAATTTTCGCACTTCTTCACTTGTATAGCTGGAGGTGTCAACTCTTACCATTCCTTTAGTAATATCTACAGTAACTTTAGAGATGTTTTTTTTGAGCAAATGACTTTTTATGCCATTTACACAGTTTATGCAATTGATGCCTTCGACTTTATAGAGATAGGCTGTAGCCATTTGATGTGATGCTTTTTTTCAAAGTTAGCTCAATAATAGGCGATTTACAATTCTTGCTTAGAGCATCTTGACTATAGCTAGAAATCTACTGATTTTTTACCCCTAATTTTGATGTGGTGTGAATAAATAAATTTATATTTGCAACCGTTAAAATGGTGGTTGTAGCTCAGTTGGTTAGAGCACTGGTTTGTGGTGCCGGGGGTCGTGGGTTCGAATCCCATCATCCACCCATTAAAATGAAGACCAGTCCTTTTGGACTGGTTTTTTTTTTGAATTTAATTTTAAATAGAGCTTGCTCAAGATTAAGGGTAGATTCAAAAAAAAACGAGCATAGTGGTCTTCATTTTAATGAGGCCTTATTCAGAAGATATAGGGGGTAAGAGCGAATCGACTTAATCCCATCTCCCACTATAAACTTGAGCTCTTCTTAATTTCAGGAGATTTTTTTTGTATAAATTTGAATTATGGAATTGAAGAGGCAAGAATTACATCAGATGGGAATGAATGTCGTGGGGAAACACCTCGAAGAGAATGGCTTTGAGTTTTTAGCCATCAAAAGTGAATTGGGCAATTCTCCTCAATTTGTTTGTATAAAAAATGAGAAGCAAGTATTTTTTGTTTTGGTACGAACTGTAACCTTTCCTGAAAATCCCGAAAAGTACGATGAAACTTGGATGCAAAAAATGAAAAAGCACGCTCTCGAAAAGAAAGCGCGCCTTTTGTATGCGGGCGTTGGGGTTGCCGACGCTAATGATATGATGGCTCAGCCAAGAAAAGGACAGGAGTCCTTTATTAATTACAAGGGCTTGGTTGAAATCAATTTGTCAGACTGATTGATATTATTCTTCTTCTGTTTTTAATTCTACAATCAAATCGTCTTGCTCAACAATGACACCACCTCTAAGGTGAATCTTCTGAACTTTTCCTGCGAATGGTGCCGTTACGGTAGATTCCATTTTCATGGCTTCGATGATGAATAGTGGTGTGTTCTTTTCAACCTCTACTCCATTTTTCACCAATACTTTAGAAAGCTTTCCTTGAAGTGGTGAGCCAATTTCGTTTTCTGTTTCAGCTTTTCGGTGTGCTACTTTTGTTGATTGGAAGGATTTGTCCTTCACATCAATAACACGAGTTTGTCCGTTCAATTTAAAGAATACCTGACGTATTCCATCTTCATCCGGTTCGGTTACGTATTGAAGTCTTACAATCAATCGTTTACCTTGAACGATCTCAACAATAATCTCTTCGTTGATGTCTAAGCCATAGAAGAATGCTTTAGACGGGACGTAAGAGACTTCTCCGAATTCTTCTCTGTGTTTGAAGAAGTCATTAAAAACTTTAGGATAGAATTGTTGAGAAATGAAATCTGTGAACGAGCTGTCCTTATCAAATTTACGCTTGAAGTCTTTGAATCCCTTTTCAAAGTCAACCGGATCTAAATGAACATTAGGGCGACCTTTTATTGGAGTTTCACCTTTCAGGATTTGCTTTTGAAGTTCCTTAGGGAAGCCACCTTCTGGTTGACCTAAGTCACCTTTGAAGAAGTTGATTACGGAATCAGGGTAAGAGAGTTCTTTGCCATTGGTCAAAACATCTTCTTTGCTCAAACCGTTTGAGGTCATGAATAAGGCCATATCTCCAACTACTTTTGAAGAAGGTGTCACCTTAACAATGTTACCGAACATTTCGTTAACCGTAGCGTAGTTTTCCTTAACGGTTTCAAATTGCTCTTCCAGTCCAAGTGCATTTGCTTGTGGACGTAAATTAGAATACTGTCCTCCTGGGATTTCATGATCAAATACTTCAGCAGTACTTGCTTTTAATCCCGACTCGAACGGATAGTAGTACTCTCGAACTCCTTCCCAGTAGTTGGAGTAGGAATTCAAGCTTTTAAGATTCAATTTGTTTTCTCTCTCATGACCTTCCATCATCGCTAACATGGAGTTGAAACTCGGCTGTGAGGTAAGACCTGACATGGAGCTAAGGGCTAAATCGACAACATCTACTCCCGCTTCAACAGCTTTTAAATAGGTAGCCAATTGTAAACCTGAAGTGTCGTGCGTGTGTAAGTGAATTGGGATGTTCACATTTTCTTTCAGTGTGCTGATCAGTTCAGTTGCAGCGTAGGGCTTCAATAGTCCAGCCATGTCTTTGATGGCTAATATATGAGCACCTTCGTCTTCAATACGACGCGCCAAATCTACATAGTAGTTTAGGGTGTATTTATTTTCGTTTGGATTGTGAATGTCGCCCGTGTAGCATACACAAACTTCAGCTAGAGAGTTGGTTTGCTCTTTTACGGCTTTAATACTTGTCTTCATTCCCTCAAGCCAGTTGAGTGAGTCAAAGATCCTGAACACATCAATTCCTTTGGAACCTGCCTCTGCAATGAATCGTTCAACTAAGTTGTCTGGGTATGCTTTGTATCCCACACCGTTGGAGCCACGAATTAACATCTGCAGCAAAACGTTTGGTATGGATTTCCTCAAATGTTCTAAGCGTTTCCATGGACATTCCTTTAAGAAGCGCATGGCAACATCAAAGGTGGCTCCACCCCATACTTCCATAGAGAATACTTCAGGAACATTTTTTGAGAAACTTTCAGCCACATTTAGCATATCGAAAGTTCGCATTCTTGTTGCCAAAAGAGACTGATGTGCATCTCTGAAAGTGGTATCAGTATAATGTACTTTCTTTTCGTTTTTCAACCATTGGCTGAATTGATCTGGACCAAGTTTATCAAGCATTTGCTTGGTTCCCGCAGGAGCTGCTTGAAATTGATCAAAATCAGGTACGGTAGGTAAAATGAATTTTTTACTTCGATCGATTTGTTTGACGTCAGGATTTCCGTTTACGATGACTTCGGATAGGTATCTTAGAAGTTTTGTCCCACGGTCTTTTCGTTTTTTGAAGTCAAAAAGTTCATCGTGCTCTTGAATAAAGTTTACGGTACATTTCCCTTTGATAAATTCGTCATGAGAGATGACATTTTCTAGGAAGGCAATGTTTGTTTTTACACCACGTATTCTAAATTCTTGGAGGGTTCTGTAAAGTCGATCGGCAGCTCCCCAAAGTGTTCTACCTTTGGCGGATACTTTAACGAGCATGGAGTCGAAGAACGGCGATATTTTTACGCCTGGATAAGAGCTACCCTCGTCCAATCGAATTCCAAAACCACCTGCATTTCTGTAGGCAATAATTTTCCCGAAATCTGGTTTGAATCCATTTTCAGGATCTTCGGTAGTTACACGACACTGAATCGCATAGCCTTGGCATTTGACATCTTCTTGACCGTTAATAAATATGCAGCTGTCACTAAGTTGATGTCCGTTAGCTATAAGTATTTGAGAGCGAACGATGTCAACACCTGTAACTTCTTCTGTAATGGTATGTTCAACTTGAACTCTAGGATTCACTTCAATGAAGTAAATATTTTCATCTAGATCGACCAAGAATTCTACGGTACCTACGTTATTGTAGTTTACATGTTTCGCTATGCGAAGGGCATATTGATAGAGATTGTTTTTTGTTGTGTCTGAAATAGATACACAAGGGGCTACTTCCACTACTTTTTGGAAACGACGTTGAACAGAACAGTCTCGCTCAAATAAATGAACGAGGTTTCCGTAGTTGTCTCCCATGATTTGAACCTCTATGTGTTTTGGTCGGTCCACAAATTTCTCCATAAACATGGTGCCATCACCAAAAGCACGAAGGGCTTCCCCTTTGGCTTCATTGTAAAGAAGTTCCAATTCATCGGCATGACGAACCACACGCATTCCACGTCCACCCCCACCGGCTACTGCTTTAATCATTATTGGGAAACCAATACGTTTGGCTTCGGCTTTAACGATTTTTATATCTTTCAATTCCTTTTGATTATCCTCAATCAATGGAACCTCACAGGCACGTGCAATTTTTTTGGCACTTACTTTATCACCCAATCGATCCATAACCTCAGGTTCTGGACCCACAAAGATGATGTCTTCTTCTTGACATCTTCTTACAAAGTTTACATTTTCAGACAAGAAACCGTATCCTGGGTGAATGGCATCAGCACCTACTTTTTTGGCAAGCTTAATAATCTCTTCAATATCAAGATAGGGTTTAAGAGGTTCCTCATCAGGACCAATTTGGTAGGCTTCATCCGCTTTGTAGCGGTGTAATGAGTAACGATCTTCGTACGTGTATATCGCAACAGTTCTAATTTTTAGCTCTGTTCCTGCACGCATAACCCGTATCGCAATCTCACCTCTGTTGGCAACCAATAATTTCTTGATGTTTTTGAGCTGCTTTTCCATAATCTTAGTAAGGGCTTATTTTATCAATTTTTTTCAACCAACCGCAAAGTTAATAATTTTGTGCTTATTTGCGATACATCAAGGAGACCTTTGTGTTGAAGCGTTTTTTTGATGAAGATTAAAGATAATTTTCACCCATATCAATCCTTGTCATTTTGGTGTAAAATGAAAAATGAATCTAATTTTTTGTTTATTCTTTAGATAAAAAAATGCCCCTACCCTTCTTGGTAGGTGAGTAGGGAGTGTTGTTTATGAGGTAGTTACCTTTTTTTAAGTCAAGGTAAGTTCACTTTTCAGCTAAAGTGAATTCTTAGTTTACCGGGTGAAATGTAGGCTTGAAATCGGCTTGAAATTTTTGGAAATCTTCTTTTGACTTGACATCTAAATAAATATTTTCTGCAAATAATTTCAGGTATAATTCAATTTGATTGGGCTTAAGATAGCCTTTTATGGGTGCAATAACCTCCATATTTTCGTCCATGTAAATTACCGTTGGATAGGAGCTCACATTTAAGGCTTGAGCAAGCTGGTGAGAGCTTTTTCGGTAGGCGTTAGGACTGTAACCCGGGTTGGAGTATACATTTCCTTTAAAGGTTACATCTCTTCCACTTTCCGCATCAAATTTTACGGCGTAATAGTTTTTGTTGATGTAATCGATCACATTTTTGTTGCTGAAGGTGTTTTTCATCATGAGTTTACAGGGACCACACCAGGTCGTATAAACGTCCATAAGTACTTTCCGTGCTTCTTTTAGTTGTAATGCTTCAACTTCTTCAATGGTTCGCCATTGTATTTGATCACCTTGAGCGAAGGTGTTTGCAGAGAAGATAGAAAGTAGTAGTAAGCTGTATAGTAATTTTTTCATGATGTTCAGTTTCTCTTCCCAAAACTACAATTATTATTTCATTGTTGTTTAAGGAGTAGGGAACAAAAAAGTAGATGTAAATCTGCTTTTTTGTTCCGTTTTTTTAGTGCACTCCGTTCATCCACTTTTTCAAAATGGGTGCTATTAAGAAGGATATAAGAGCCATTCCAATAGCTACAATACCTACCTGAGTGAATACAGATGTGTAATTTAATAATGATAAAACACTTTCAGAGGTTGATGTGGTTGCTGCACCTGAGAATCCAGTGACTTTTTCAATCATGCTTGTCATAAACCCAGGTTCTGGAGCGACTCCGGTTTCGGGTGTTGTTGTAAGTTTAGCAATGACTCCCGAAATATAATGTGCATAAGATGAGGAAAGGAAATAGACGCCCATCATAAATGCGGTCATACTTTTTGGTGATAATTCGGTTACTTTAGATAATCCAATAGGAGAGATGAATAATTCACCGGTAGTTAGGAGTAAGTAGCCGATCATTAAGAACATAAAAGGTGTTTTTCCCGCCTCATCCATAAATTGAGCACTCATCGCAAATACGATGAATCCCAGACCCAATTGAAGGATTCCAAGTGCAAATTTAATTGGTGTTATTGGGTTTCTTTGTGTCTTGGACAAATACACCCACATCATGGAAAAGGGAATGGCTAAGAAAATAATGTACCCTGGATTGATTGCATTGGTTTGAGAAGCATTCATTAGTGTAAGATTCACATTTCTTTCCGCAAAAAGAGTAATCGCTGTTCCGGCCAGCTCAAAAAAGGACCAGAACACGGTAATTAGTAGTGTAAGAACTAAAATACTTACCAAACGAAACACTTCCATCCTTGAAAGCTCTGTCATTTTTTTTGCAATAATCCCCATAATTACAAGCCCTAATAAGGTCAATAGAGAAGAGTGTAACTGCATTCCTTCAAATACTTCCATAGCATTGTTCTTTACTAAGAAAGCAGAAACAGGTACCATTAAGATGGCTACGATATAAAAGAAATGATCTGTGCGCAAACCATACATTCTCTTTTCAATATATTCCACAGGTTGATTTCCATTGTCACCAAAAACACCATTATTCATACCTTTCATAAATACCAATAGCCCTGCAAGCATCCCAAATCCGGCAGCGCCAAATCCGTAGTGCCAACCAAATTCATAGCCTAACCATCCACAAACCAAGGGTGCTAAGAAAGCTCCGGCATTGATACCCATATAAAAAATGGTAAAGCCCGAATCTCTTCGGTTGTCACCTTCGGGATACAGGCGTCCTACCATGGTAGAGATGTTGGGTTTGAAAAACCCATTTCCTACGATTAGTAGTGCAAGAGCGGCATAAAAAAAGAAATTGTTAATGGTGATGGCTTCAAATCCAAGCATACCTTTGTCAAAGTAGAAAGCCATGAAAAAATGACCTAAAGCCATGAGTATACCTCCGAGCATGATGGATTTTTTAAATCCAATAAATCGATCTGCAATCATTCCTCCCAAAACCGGAGTTGCGTATACTAAGGATCCATATGCTGCAAAAATACCGAACGAAACTTCCTCTCTGTAGGCTTCATCAGTCATCCAAGAGAAAAACTCTTTAACCATGTATAAGGTAAGGAGTGCTCGCATTCCGTAGTAGGAGAATCGCTCCCATAATTCCGCAAAAAATAAATAAAACAGCCCTTTTGGATGTCCTAAGATTTGAGATTCTTGTTTCATGATTGTTCTTTTAGAATAAATGAATTGAATAAATTAACAAAAAATATTTTTTAAAGTTTCTCTTTTATATAATTGGTCATTTTAGTAAACAAGTGAAGGCGAGTATTGCCTCCGTAAATACCGTGATTTCTATTGGGGTAAATAAATAAATCGAATTGTTTGTTGGCATTTATAAGTGCGTTACTCATCTCCATGGTGTTTTGGTAATGCACGTTGTCGTCTGCTGAACCGTGAATTAATAAGTAGTTACCCTTCAGTTTTTCGACGTGGTTAATTGGAGAGTTGTCGTCGTATCCCGAAGCGTTTTCTTGTGGGGTACGCATGTAACGTTCGGTGTAAATGGAATCGTAATAACGCCAGTTGGTTACCGGAGCAACAGCGATTGCCATTTTAAAGCTTTCAGAGCCTTTTAAAAGGCATAATGATGACATGTAGCCTCCATAACTCCAACCGAAGATTCCAATTCTTTCCTTGTTAATGTATGGTAGTTTACTCAGATATTTACTGGCCTCAATTTGATCTTGTGTTTCTAGTTTTCCAAGTTGTAGATAGGTCGATTTTTTGAATTTCGCCCCTCGAGCACCCGTACCTCGATTATCCACACAGGCAACTATATAGTCGAGTTGTGTAAGCATTTGAAACCACATGTAATTAGAACCTCCCCAAGCGTCAGTAACTTTTTGTGAGCCTGGGCCACCATATACATACATAAATAATGGGTATTCCTTATTAGCATCGAAGTTATAAGGTTTCATAATCCAACCGTTTAGCTTGACTCCGTCGCTAGTTTTGAAATTGAAAAATTCTTTTTGGCTTAAGCTGTAATCTGACAGGCTTTTTTTTAACTGAGCATTGTCTTTGAGCGTTCTAATTTCATCTCCTTTTGTATTGAATAAGCTGAAATAGTAGGGTGTATTTGCGCTAGAGTGTCGATTGATGAAATATTTGTAGTTGGTACTGAAAGTGGCTGAGTTTGTACCCGACTTAGGATTTAAGGTTCTTTTGTTTTTGCCATTCAATTGAACGGAATAGACGTCTCTGTGAAGAGGGCTTCGCTCAGCGGATGCGAAGTAAACGGTGTTAGTGCTTTCGTCAACGCCATAGAAATCAGTCACATCGTAGCCTCCTTTGGTTATTTTGCGTAGCTGTTTTCCTTTCAGGTTGTAGAGGTAGATGTGGTTGTAACCCGATTTCTCACTCGTCCAAATGAAGTGTTTCCCATTTTTTAAGAACGTAAGATTGTCGCTAACATCTAGGTAGGCTTCATCGGTTTCAGTGAATATCGTTTTTGAAGAACCGTCGTTTGCGTTTACAAAAATCAGGTCTAATTTATTTTGATGACGGTTCATTCTTTGTAAGGAAAGTACATTTTCGTCTTTGGTCCATTTAATACGTGGAATGTAAAATTCTGATTCTGTTTCTAGGTCGGCCTTAATCGATGTTCTCGATATTAAATCGTATATATAAATACTAACGGTGGCGTTTTTTTCTCCAGCTTTAGGATATTTAAAACGATTTTGGTTTGGATATAATTCTTGGAATACATCCATACTAAATTCAGCTACTGATTCCTCATTAAATTTGTAGTAGGCGATTTTAGTACCTGTAGGGTTCCATTGGTAGGCTTGGTCAAAACCGAATTCTTCTTCATAAACCCAATCAGTAGCGCCGTTAATGATTTTATTTATTTCACCGTCTTCGGTAATTGCTTTCTCGGATTGATCTATCAGATCTTTTATATAGAGGTTGTTTTGACGGACGAAAGCCACTTTGCTAGCATCAGGAGAAAATTGAGCCAAACGCTGTTTTCCATCCGACAGAACTTGTGTTGTTTCTGAAACTCGGTCAAAGATGAAGTATTTTGACTGTGTAGAATGACGATAAATGGGCTCAGTTTCTGTAGCTAACAAAATTTTTTGCTCATCAGAACTGAAGTCGTAGGTGTTGAAGGATATTACGTCTAAACTTTTAGAAGTTAGGATGGTGGAAATGGAGTCTCCGGATTCGTAGGCATATTTCGTGATGTAAACCTCATCTTCACCATAGTTAAGTGACGTATAGTGAACTCCATCATTCATTGAATTGATTCCCCACACCCATTCTGGAGAGAAGGTTCGGTTTACCCAAATATCTTCAAGAAGAATTTTTTTGTTTTGAGCAACCACCACCACAGATACGTTGAGTGCTAAAATGACGCTGAAAATAGATTTAATTTTCATATGAAATCTGTTCTAAACGCTGTTTTATTTGGCACCTCATTACCTTGATGTTTTTATTTTCGAGTTCTTATTGATGGATTATTAATCTCTGTTTCCCAAGAACATCATCACATAGTATGCCAAATAGGTAATGGCTGCGATGGCACTTACTAAATAAGTTCTAGCTGCCCATTTTAGGGCGTCATTAGCACCTTCAAGTTCATGCTGTTGAGCTATTCCGGCATGCTCTAGCCAAACAACGGCTCTGTGAGAAGCGTCATATTCAACAGGTAATGTGATGACACTAAAAATGGTAATCATGGCTTGAAAGAATATGACCGCAATAATGACCATTTCCATGGAGAATAGATGTAAAACTCCCATGCCAAATAATCCGGCTAGGAAAATGAAGTTTAGCATTTTGGAGCTGACCGATACCACAGGTACCATTTGAGAGCGCATCTCCAGCCATTTGTAGGCAGTAGCGTGCTGAACGGCGTGACCGCATTCATGTGCTGCAATTGCTGCAGCAGATATGTTTCTTCCTGAGTAGACATCAGGGCTTAAATTTATTGTAAGATCCTTAGGGTTGTAGTGGTCGGTTAATTTACCAGGTGTATTAATTACGCGCACTTTGGTGATGCCGTGGTCGGCAAGCATTTTTTCGGCGACTTCTTTTCCAGATAAGCCCGATGATAGGGGCGTTGCACTGTATTTTTTAAATTTTGATTTGAGTTTAGATTGTACGGCCCAGCCAACAATCATAAAGGCAATGAATAGAATTATCATAATCAATGTTAGTTTTTACAAATGTAAGGATTGCGATTAAAATGAAAACGATAGTTTTGTAAAACTATTATTTGTTTATATGATTTTCAAACGGGTTATCAGTAGTTTTACTGACCATAAATTACCTTCTATTAAGTTGTAGCCGATTATGAATAAAGAAAGACCTCTGATACTTGTGGTAAACGACGATGGCTTTACCGCACCAGGGATACGAACATTGATTCGCCTTATGAAGACCTTAGGAGAGGTTATAGTGGTTGCTCCTGATAGCCCACAGTCAGGTATGGGACATGCCATAACCTTGAATTCCATGCTTCATGCAGAAAGAGTTCATGTGAATGAGGGAGAGCTGATAGAGTACACATGTTCAGGTACTCCTGTTGATTGCGTAAAACTCGCTATGAATAAGTTAGTTCCTCGGAAACCTGATTTGTGTGTGTCGGGGATCAATCATGGTTCCAACGCATCCATCAATGTGTTGTACTCAGGAACCATGGCTGCTGCTTTAGAAGGAGCTATTGAAGGGATTCCTTCTATTGGTTTTTCTTTGCTCGACTATTCACCCGATGCCGATTTTTCTCAAAGCGAAGATTATGTACTTAAAATTGCAGAGCAAGTTTTGGCAAATCCGATGCCTAAGGGTACATGTTTAAACGTAAACATACCCAAGGTGAAAAAAGAAGACCTTAAAGGGGTTCGAGTTTGTCGGCAAGCCAATGGTAATTGGGATGAGGAGTTCGATGAGCGTGTGAATCCCTTAGGTAAAACGTATTATTGGTTAACGGGAAAGTTTGTGAATTACGACCAGGGAACAGATACGGATATTTGGGCTTTAGACAACAACTATATATCGGTGGTTCCTGTTATGTTTGATGTGACAGCTCACAGGGCTATCCAAGAATTAAAATCCCTAAATTATGGATAAGTTAAAAGATCACATGTTGTTGGGTGTTTTAATAGGAGCCGTGGTTCCCGTTGCAGCCTACTTCCTTTTGTCAGCAATTTTAAACTTAGTTTCTGAGGAGAATCCGTTGAGAGAATCTACCATGCAGGTAATTGCCCTTTTTGTTAATTTTCCATTATTCAGATTAATACTTGTAAAGTATAAAAAAGATCGTTTGGGTAGGGGCATGTTGCTGAGTACTTTTTCGTTTGCGATATGGTATATAGTTTCTCATGAAATGCTTGTTTTTTAAATGCGGATAAATTGGAGTTCAAATAGTGAGATAGAAGAAGCTTTTGATTCTTCTAGGGCTGTTCAAATTGAGAATACCATTGAGGTGTCTGGAACTACTGCTTATGAAAATGGTAAGGTTGTGGGAGTTGGAGATGTGACCTTACAGACGGAGTATGCCATTAAAAAAATTGAACATATACTGGTAGAGGCAGGCCTTAGTTTGACTGATGTTGTAAGAACCCGAATTTTTATTACTGATATTTCTCTATGGAAAGAAGTAGCTAAAGTGCACTCGTATTTATTTGAAGATATTTCTCCAGCCTCTTCCATTGTAGAGGTTTCGAAATTATTATATCCTGACCTCCTAGTTGAAATTGAAGCAACAGCCATTAAAGAAAAATCATGAAGTATTACATCATTTCTGGAGAAGCCTCAGGAGATTTACACGCTTCTAATTTGATGCGTCATCTCAAAGAAGTAGATGCGCAAATGGATGTGCGTGCTTGGGGTGGAGAATTGATGCAAGCTCAAGGAGCTACATTGGTAAAGCATTATAAAGATTTGGCTTTCATGGGTTTTTTGGAGGTGCTGATGAATTTAAGGGTGATTCTTAGCAATATTCGATTTTGTAAAAAGGACATTCTGCGATATCAACCCGATGCCTTGATCCTCGTCGATTATCCAGGTTTCAACATGCGTATTGCCAGGTTTGCGAAAAAACACAATATCCCCGTTTATTATTACATCTCTCCGCAAGTTTGGGCTTGGAAAAAGAATCGAGTCTATGACATCAAAAAGTACGTAACAAAGTTGTATACCATCCTTCCTTTTGAGAAGGCTTTTTATGCGAAGTACAATTACGAAGTGGAGTATTTAGGCCATCCTCTTTTAGATGCGGTATCCAATTACAGATCCAGTCGTCAGGAGAATGAGTTCCAATGGAAGAGGTCGGGGAGACCTTTGGTTGCCTTGTTGCCAGGAAGTCGAGTTCAAGAACTGAATAAAATGCTGCCGAAAATGCTAGCCGTTGAAAAACATTTTCCAGAATGTGACTTTGTTATAGCTGGAGTGGAGTCTTTAGGCAAGCCTTTTTATCAGAGTCTTTTGAAAGATTCTAAGATTAAAGTTGTTTTCAATCAAACCTATCCTCTTTTTGAAGAGGCTGATGCTGCTTTGGTGAGTTCCGGAACGGCCACCTTAGAGACGGCACTTTTTAATGTTCCACAGGTCGTTTGTTATCAGGCCAGTTGGTTGTCTTTTGCCATTGCAAAGGTTTTGGTTGACATCAAGTACATTTCTTTGGTCAATCTAATCAGTGATCAAGAGGTTGTAAAAGAATTGCTGCAAGATGATTTAACAGTTTCTAATATGGTTCTGGAGTTAAAGAGGTTGTTGTCTGAGGAAGGCGCCATAGATATGAAAAATCAGTACGAAGCTTTACGCATCTCCCTAGGGGGTGAAGGTGCATCAAAGCGCATCGCTAAATCTATCGGGAGCTGTGTCATGGAGGGAATGGTTTAAAGGCAATAGTTTCGCTCAATATTTTTGAAGGATTCCGATTCTTTTTTTTAAGAAAAGTCAGGAAAGTAAAGGTGAAATCAGTTTTAATCTGAACAATACGCATCCAATCCCAGTGAAAAAACAAAGATTACATCCTTTTGGTTTGTGTACTAACAGAAATGTTTTAAATTTGCAGCCTTATAAAAAGTATAGAAATGGCAAAGAAAGGTAATAGAGTTCAGGTAATCTTGGAATGTACAGAGCACAGAAAATCTGGTCAGCCAGGTGCTTCTCGTTACATTACTACGAAGAACAAGAAGAATACTCCAGATCGTATGGAGTTGAAGAAATACAACCCCGTTTTGAAAAAAATGACGGTTCACCGTGAAATTAAATAAGTAGAGTTATGGCTAAGAAAGTAGTTGCATCCTTACAGAAAAGAGGTGCTAAAGATATTACAAAGGCAATCAAAATGGTGAAGTCAGAAAAAACTGGATCTTACTCTTTCCGTGAGGAAATTGTAAACAAGGATAAGGTTAAGGATTTCTTCGCGAAAAAATAAATCACTTTTTAACGTGATCAAAAGCTTCTTTCTATATTTGAGAGAAGCTTTTTTTATACCTACAAACTGATACTATGGGAATCCTGAGTTTTTTCTCTAAAGAGAAGAAGGAAAAATTGGATAAAGGACTTGAAAAAACAAAAGACAGTGTTTTTTCAAAGTTGGCACGTGTTGTTGTAGGGAAATCAAAAGTTGATGATGAGGTTTTAGACCATCTTGAAGAGGTGTTAATTACCTCAGATGTTGGTGTACAGACGACGGTAAAGATTATTGAAAGAATCGAAGACCGAGTTGCTAAAGATAAATTTCTAGGTACCTCTGAACTCAATAAAATACTACGAGAAGAAATTTCTGAACTTCTCGCTGAAAATCATTCGGAAGATCTTTCTGATTTTTCTATTCCGGTTGCTCAAAAGCCCTATGTGATTATGGTTGTTGGTGTTAATGGTGTTGGAAAAACAACTACAATAGGTAAACTAGCGTATCAACTTAAGAAGAAAGGACTCAAAGTAGTATTGGGGGCGGCTGATACTTTTCGAGCGGCAGCTATTGAGCAGTTAGAAGTTTGGTCTGATCGAGCAGACGTTTCTATCGTAAAGCAAAAAATGGGTTCGGATCCTGCTTCTGTTGCATTTGACACCCTGCAATCTGCTCAAAAACAAAATGCAGATGTCGTTATTGTGGATACTGCAGGAAGATTGCATAACAAAGTCAATTTGATGAGTGAATTGACTAAAGTTCGTAAAGTGATGCAGAAAATTGTTCCGGAGGCACCTCATGAGGTCTTGTTGGTTTTAGACGCCTCAACCGGGCAAAATGCAATTGAACAAGCTAGGCAATTTACAAAGGCTACCGAAGTGAGTGCCCTAGCCCTCACAAAGCTAGATGGAACTGCCAAAGGAGGCGTTGTTATCGGCGTTTCAGATCAATTTAAAATTCCGGTTAAATATATTGGTGTAGGCGAAGGAATAGAAGATTTACAGGTTTTCAATAAAGTAGAGTTTGTAGACTCTCTTTTTAATTAAGGAGACAGAAAACAGGCTTCTTCAAACTGAATTTATGCGTACAAAGTCACACAAAAAGAATAAGATTAATGTGGTCACCTTGGGGTGTTCCAAGAACGTATATGATTCTGAGGTGCTGATGGGCCAGTTGAAGGCCAATGACATGCACGTAGAACATGAGTCCACATCTCAAGAAAATGATATTGTGGTGATTAACACTTGTGGGTTTATCGATAACGCAAAAGAAGAATCCGTTAATACAATTCTGGAATATGTTAAGCGCAAAGAAGAAGGGACTGTTGAGAAAGTTTTTGTCACAGGATGTCTTTCAGAGCGTTATAAGCCTGATTTAGAGCGGGAAATTCCTGACGTTGATCAATACTTTGGAACTACGGAATTGCCGAAATTATTGAAAGCGCTTGGAGCAGATTACAAACATGAGCTGATTGGTGAGCGTTTAACAACCACGCCTAAGCACTATGCTTATTTAAAAATTGCAGAGGGTTGTGACCGACCTTGTTCATTTTGTGCCATTCCTTTGATGCGCGGAAAGCATGTTTCAAAAACCATTGAAGATTTGGTGATAGAAGCTGAAAAACTGGCCAAAAATGGAGTTAAGGAGTTAATTCTCATTGCTCAAGATTTAACGTATTATGGCTTAGATATCTATAAGAAACGTCGTTTGGCAGATTTGCTTTTGGCTTTGAAAGAGGTAGATGGTGTCGAGTGGATTCGTTTGCATTATGCATTTCCTACGGGATTCCCTCAAGACGTGCTGGATGTTATACGAGAAGAAGATAAGGTGTGTAATTACATAGACATTCCTTTACAGCATATTTCCGATAATATCTTGAAATCCATGAAGCGGGGAACAACTTTTGAAAAAACGAATTCGCTTTTGAGAGATTTTCGAGAAAAAGTTCCGGGTATGGCGATACGCACATCACTTATTGTAGGATATCCTGGTGAAACGGAAGAAGATTTTGAGATATTGAAGAATTGGGTGCGAGACACTAAGTTTGATCGTTTGGGGGTGTTTACTTACTCTCACGAAGAAAATACCTCAGCTCATGATTTAGAAGATGACGTTCCTGCTGAAGTAAAATCTGCTAGAGCAGAAGAAATTATGGCCATTCAACAAGAAGTTTCAATGCGTCTTAATGGGGAGAAGGTAGGAAAAGAATTCAATGTTCTTATTGACCGAAAAGAAGGAAACTTTTTTATTGGTAGAACTGAATACGACTCTCCCGATGTAGATAATGAGGTTCTCATTGATGCGACTCAGCATTTTGTAAGACAGGGTGACTTTGTTAAAGTCAAAGTCTTTGAGGCTAGTGATTATGATTTGTATGCAGAGCCTGTAGTATGAGAGTAGAGAAGGTGTCATATGAACAAACGAATTTTTTTTCAAAATTCATCCTTGATTATTTGTCCGGTGATCGAAGCTTAACTCCTTTTTACCACAGAAGCCCACAACTTTCGAGTTTTAAAGCTCAACTAGAAGAAAAGCAAAAACAAAATGTAAACAGAAGGGTTCTCGTTGAAGCGCTTAATGAGCAATATGCTTCAGTGAAAACTACCGATTTGGTGACTCGTAATATTCAATCACTTCAAAAGGAAAACACCTTTACAGTTACTACCGGTCATCAATTGTGTTTGTTTACGGGTCCTCTTTATTTCATTTATAAAATTATCACGACCATCAATTTGTCGGAACAATTGAAATTGGAGCACCCTAACTATAATTTTGTACCCATTTACTGGATGGCCTCTGAAGATCATGATTTTGAGGAAATCAATCACGTTAATCTTTTTGGAAGTAAGTTGGCTTGGGAGCAACCACAGCAGGGAGCTGTTGGAGTTATGCCTACCGATTCTTTGAGATCTGTTTTAGATGAATTGAGGGAGGTTTTGGGGACTTCCGAAGAAGCGGAAGCTTTGTATTCTATATTTTCTGATAGTTACATGGGCAATCCGGATTTAACGAGTGCGACGCGTTGTATGGTCAATTCGCTTTTTTCAAAATTTGGTCTTGTTGTTTTGGATGCTGGGACCATCAATTTGAAGAAAGAAGCAGTGTCATTAATCAAACAAGACGTACTAGAACAGAGTAATTATCCTCTCATTCAGAAAGTAAATAAAGACCTAGGTAGAGTTCAAGCTTTTGTACGTCCCATCAACTTCTTTTATTTACAAGAAGGGTCAAGAAATAGGATTGAGCAAGAAGGCGCTAATTTTTTGGTGTTAAATTCTGACCTGCGTTTTACCAAAGAAGAGCTGGAGCTAGAAATTGAAACTTATCCAGAACGCTTTAGCCCAAATGTTCTTTTACGACCTCTTTTTAAGGAATTACTCTTGCCTAATTTAGCGATGATAGGAGGAGGTGCAGAAGTGAATTACTGGATGCAGCTCAAGTCTACTTTTGCAGCGAATAAAATTACATACCCTATTTTACTTCTTCGCAATTCAGCCCTTGTAGTGAATAATGCTCAGAGGCAAAAAATTCAGAAAACAGGTTTCACAACCATGGACTTCTTTTTAAATGAGGAGGAGTTGCATAAGCGTTTTATTGATCTCAACAAAGAAGGTGATATTGGTGTTGAAAGTGAAAAAAATCAGATTGAATTGATTTTTGATTCTTTAGCCAAAAGGATTAAAGACCCGAGTTTGCAAGCTAGTATTTTTGCTGAGAAGAAGAAGCAGTTGAAATCGCTGAGTAAAATGGAGCAAAAGTTGCGAAAATCTGAAAAGCTCAAGCACCAAAATTCCCTCATTCAAATATCGAAAGTAAAAGCAAAACTGTTTCCAAATAACACATTGCAGGAGCGTTATGATAACATTATTCCGATGTATCTCAACTACGGATCATCATTCATTGATGAACTCAAAGATGTGTTTGACCCCTTCGATCAAAGATTTACGTTATTCATTGATGGTTAACCCCTTGTTAATTAATCTTTTGGCTGCTCAGAAGCTCTAAGTTCCAAGCTTTTTTTTTCGTAGCCACTTGCATTTAATTTTGTAAATTTGAGCACTTTTAACTTTAAACATTAGTATAGCATGCAACTGTACAATAAACTAAGTGCGAAAGAAAGATCTGCTTTAATTGATGAAGCAGGTAAAGATCGCCTGACCATTTCTTTTTACCAATATGCGAATATTGGAAATCCACAAGTTTTTAGAGATACCCTATTTTTGAACTGGGATGCCCTTGATGTTTTAGGGCGTATTTATGTTGCTCATGAGGGGATTAACGCTCAGTTGTCTCTTCCTGCAGATAATTTTATCCATTTCAAAGAACATCTAGATAGTATTACCTTTTTAGAGGGTGTTCGCTTAAATATCGCTCGAGAACAAGACAATAAATCGTTCTTAAAACTCAAGATTAAGGTGAGGAAGAAGATTGTCGCTGACGGTTTGGATGACGCTTCATTTGATGTCACTGATATTGGGGTTCACCTCAAGGCAGATCGGTTTAATAAAATGATCGATGAATCAAATACCGTTCTAATTGACATGCGAAATCATTATGAAACGGAAATAGGGCATTTTAAAAATGCTATCACTCCCGATGTAGACACTTTTAGAGAATCCTTGCCGATTATTGAGGAAGATTTAAAAGAGCATAAGGAGGATAAAAATTTGGTTATGTATTGTACGGGTGGTATTCGTTGTGAGAAGGCGAGTGCGTATTTTAAACACAAAGGTTTCAAAAACGTTTACCAACTTGAGGGAGGGATTATTGAATATGCTCGGCAAGTGGAATCGGAAGATTTGGAAAATAAATTCAGAGGTAAAAATTTTGTTTTTGATGAGCGAAGAGGAGAGCGTATTTCAGATGAAGTAATCTCCAGTTGTCATCAATGTGGAGCCTCTTGTGATATCCATTCGAATTGTGCAAACGTGGCTTGTAACTTACTCTTTATACAATGTGAATCCTGTAAGGAGCAAACAGATAATTGTTGCTCATCAGAATGTAAAGAGATTGTTGCCTTGCCTTTTGAAGAACAGAAATCCCTCCGGAAAGGTAATCCAGAAAGCAATAAAATATTTAATAAAGGTAGATCCAATAATTTAATTTTCAAGAAATAATTTGCCTTGTTAAAGCATCTCGTCTCGAAAAACATCTTTTTTTAATCTAAAAACAGAAGAACAAAATCGATTGGTTTTGAATTAAGCTATAAAAACTTGATTTTGAACGGTATGGTTGTTTTTAGATTATGTAGGAGGTCTTGTTGTGTTTTTTGTCGATAATTCTTAATTTGTCATCAGATACAAAACTCTAAACCTGTGGATTTAGCGAAACAATTAAAAGGTAGATTGCCCTATCCGTTTGAGACGATTGCAGTAGCCGTTGCGACTTCGCCCAGATACAAGGCTGTTGTCAGAGAAGCAGCACGTATCGCATTATTGCATAGATCTAAACTGATATTAATTTGCATTGGTTCCATTGACGAACAGCAAAAACAAAAAATAGATACTTGTGTAAAAGACTGCCATGTTAGAGATGGGTCATACACCATCATCAGTCAAGAGGGACCCGTTGTTGAGACCCTCTTAAAAATTTGTAAAAATAATACGGTTGATTTATTGGTTTTAGGAGCTTTAGGTAAAGAATCTGTGATTAAACAATATGTAGGATCCGTTGCCAGAAAGATTTCTCGAAATGCGAAATGTTCCGTTTTGTTGATGCCTCAACCGAGTGATAAACCACAGAAGTTTAAAAAAATTGCTGTTTCTGCAATAGATTTACCAAAGACTCCACTCACCTTGACAACTGCCGTGTATATTGCTAATCTAGAGGATTCTGAGACCCTACATGTGGTAAGTGAAGAGTATATTCCAATGTTTGAAAGTGCCTATGCGGATTGTTCTACAGATGTCGAGCACGATAATTTAAAGGAAGAGTTTGTTGCTCAATGTAAATTGAGGATACGAAATTTGTTAGATCAAATACCGGGAGCTTCTTCTGTTAACATAAAAAAAAGAGTCATCTTCGGAAAGCCTGGTCACTCCATTCATGTTTTTGCTAAATCTGTAAAACCAGATTTACTTCTAGTAAATTCTCCAGAAAAGCATTTGGGTTTACTTGATCGTTTGTTTCCACACGACCTTGAGTATTTGTTAGAAGATTTACCTTGTAATTTATTAATTGTTCATTCCCGAGGATTTTAGTTATGGTAAAGTTAGAACATCACGATATGATTGTTTTCTTGATTGCACTTGGAACAATCATGATTATAGCACGACTTTTCGCTGAACTTTTTAAGCAGTTTAAACTTCCATCTGTACTGGGTGAGATTATTGCTGGAGTTCTGCTAGGACCATCTGTATTAGGATTCTTTTGGCCTGAAAGTTTTGAGTATTTATTTCCCTTTATAGCTCATCCGGAGCATACATCAACGATTCCGGTGCAATATGCTATGGATTCTATGATTAATGTTTCAGTAATTATGTTGCTTTTTATAGCGGGCTTGGAAGTGCAACTACCTTTAGTGATTGAACAAGGAAAAGTAGCTTTATCAACGACATTCTTTTCCATGTTGATACCTATTGGCGTGGGTTATTTAGGTGTTCAATTCTTACCTGATTTGTTTATGGTGAGTAATGCTAATGTGGGCTTGGTTGGCTTTTTTATTGGTGTTGTTCTATCGATTACAGCTCTGCCTGTTATTGCTCGAATATTGATTGATATGAAGCTGTTTAAAACTCGAATTGGAATGACGATAATAGCCTCTGCCATGCTGATTGATTTACTAGGTTGGTTGATATTCTCGGTCCTATTGAGTGTTATCGAAGATGCCGATAGTGGAGTTAACCTTACTTACACACTCGTTTCAATTGTGTTATTTGGTGGGTTTATGTTAACCATAGGCTCTCGATTGATTGATAAAAGTTTACCTTGGGTTCAGACCAAGTTTTCTTGGCCAGGAGGTGTACTTGCTTTGGCATTTGGTTTATGCTTTTTAGGTGCTGCTTTTACGGAGTCTATTGGTATTCATTCCATTTTAGGGGCTTTCATTGTGGGTATTGCCTTTGGTGATTCTGCGAATTTAAGAGAACGAACTCGTGAAATAATACACCAGTTTATCACAAATGTTTTTGCGCCTATATTTTTCGTGTCTATCGGATTGTATGTAGATTTTGTCGAGAATTTTAATCTACCTCTAATCCTTGTGCTACTCGTTTTAGCTTATTCTAGTAAAATCCTCGGAGCTCATATAGGAGCTCGGCTTGGGGGTTTAGCTAAAAACGATGCTTTAGCTGTAGGTGTTTCCATGAATACGCACGGCGTGTTGGAAATCATCTTAGGTTCTTTAGCTATGGCGGTAGGGCTTATCAATGAAGAGGTATTTGTCGCTATCGTAGTACTTGTTGTGGTTAGTATTATTACCTCTGCTCCAATGATTAAGAAAGTTATTAATAGAAAATAAGTTTATTTTAAAATTTGTCTCATTGAAATTATTTTATGGAAATTAAAAACACTTCTTTGTCTCACGTTCATGAGAGACTTGGAGCAAAGATGATTCCCTTTGCAGGGTATAACATGCCTGTCCAGTATTCGGGAGTTACTGTTGAACATATCAATGTAAGAGAACATGTTGGTGTTTTTGATGTGTCTCATATGGGAGAGTTTATTATAAGGGGAGAACGTGCGTTTGATTTGGTTCAAAAAATCACATCAAATGATGTTTCAAAACTTGTGGATGGTAAGGTGCAATACTCTTGTTTGCCAAATGGTAAGGGAGGTATCGTTGATGATTTGTTGGTTTATAGAATCTCAAACAATGCTTATTTACTTGTTGTTAACGCCTCAAATATCAAAAAAGATTGGGACTGGATTTCAGTACATAACACCTCAGGTGCTGTTATGGAAAACATTTCTGACAGAACCTCATTGCTAGCCGTTCAAGGGCCTAAAGCTGCTTTAGTTCTCCAATCTCTTACTGAGATGAATCTTACTGAGATGAGCTATTATACATTCCAAAAAGGGGTGTTTGCCGGCAAAGAGAATGTATTGATTTCGACAACGGGTTATACAGGTGCTGGAGGTTTTGAGATTTATTTTAAAAATGAAGATGCAGAAGCGATTTGGGGTGCTGTGATGGAATCAGGTAAAAAACATCAAATTTTACCTGCAGGCTTAGCTGCTCGAGATACGCTTCGTTTGGAGATGGGTTTTTGTTTGTACGGAAATGATATCGATGATTTCACTTCTCCTATTGAAGCCGGTTTGGGTTGGATCACAAAGTTTACGAATGACTTTATTGATTCAGATCGTTTAAAAAAACAGAAAGAAATCGGCGTAAATCAAACTTTAGTTGGTTTTGAGCTTGTTGATAAAGGAGTTCCTAGACAAGGTTATGAGGTCTTAAATAATCATGGAGAAAAGATAGGCGTTGTAACTTCAGGAACCATGTCTCCTAGTTTGAAAAAGGCTATTGGCTTGGCTTATGTTCCTGTATCTATGAAATCAGAAGGCACAGAAATGTGTATTTCAGTCCGCAATAAAAAGTTAAAAGCAAAAGTGGTATCCTTACCCTTTTATAAAGGATAGTATGAAGAAAAGAAATATTCAGGTATGTATGACGCCCAAACTTTTTAGTCTTTATGCAGACAAAAAGAGTATTGTTGTTGTTGTTGATGTGCTGAGAGCGACGTCTTCAATGTGTGTTGCTTTTGAAAATGGTGTAAAAAGAATGATTCCTGTTAGTACCGTTGAGGAAGCTTTAGAGTACAAGAACAGTGATGAAGATTATATCTTAGCTGCAGAGCGAAATGGAAAACCGGTGAAGAGTTTTGATTTTGGTAATTCTCCACAAGTCTATTTAGACATGGACGTGAAAGGGAAGACCGTTGTTATGACAACAACCAATGGGACTAAAGCCATAAACATTGCTAAAAAAGACCATGAAGTTGTAGTAGGCTCATTCTTAAATTTAGATGCAATAGCTAAATGGTTGGCTGATAAGGATAGAGATGTTATTATATTTTGTGCGGGATGGAAGGATAAGTTTAATCTCGAAGACACTCTTTTTGCGGGCGCATTGGTTACCCAGTTATTGGAGACCAGTTTGTACCAGGATGCCTGCGACGCCGCACAAGCAGCTAAATTTCTTTGGGGGCGTTCAAAAGATGATCTTTATGGATTTCTCGAGAACTCGTCTCATAGAAATCGGTTGGCTAAATTGAATATTGATTCAGATGTTCACTTTTGTTTAAAGCTCAATCAAACCCATAAAATACCCCTTTTAAAAGGAGACTTTTTAGTTATAGATGATGTATGATAAAAAGGGTAAGGCACTTCGTTTTAACCCTCCTAACATTTATATTTTATTCCTGGGGCTTTCATGCTCATAAAACAATTAATAGGACTGCTGTATTCTTACTTCCGCCTGAGTTGAGTTCTTTTTTTATCAAATATATTGATGAAATTGAAGAGCGCTCTGTATCTGCTGATAAAAGGAGATACGTAGACTCTACCGAGGCGATTAAGCATTATATAGATGTTGATTTGTATGGAGAGAATCCATTTGACGCTATCCCTACTTATTGGTTACAAGCAAAGCAAAAATATACGGAAGATACACTCAATGAGAGAGGTGTTTTACCCTGGGTTATTTATTGGGAATATAAAAAATTGGTAAATGCTATGGATTCTGGAAGTGTAGAAGCTGTAGTAAGACATGCCTCGGATTTGGGGCATTATGTAGCTGATGCGTGTGTACCCCTGCATACTACCTCTAATTACAACGGTCAACTCACACATCAGGAAGGGATACATGCATTATGGGAGACTCACATACCTAAATCATATTCAGGAGATTATGAGTATTATATTGGAAAAGTTGTACATTTGCCAAATCCTCTAAAATTCTCATGGATATTGGTCAAAGAGAGTCATACACTTGTTGATTCAACTTTGTCTTTAGAAAAGCAGCTTTCCGAGAATTACAAAGAGGATGGTAAGTTCCGATTTAAGTATAAAAATGGTCAAGCAGGTCGAGAATACACGAGTGAATACGTAAACGATTACAATATTGCTCTAGACGGTATGGTTGAGCGAAGAATGCAACGTGCAATTAAAGCTTTGGCTTCATTTTGGTATTCTGCTTGGGTTGAAGCCGGAATGCCTGATTTATCGAAACTCAAAGCAACCGGACAACTTAATACATTTGATAAAAGAGGAGATGAATCTCCAAAACGAATTCATGAATAAGGCGTCAAAATATAAAAAGCATATAACCAAAGAGGAGATAAGTGCTCTGGAATTGGGTAAATACCCTGGTGAAATAGTACTTGTAGACTCTAAAGAAGCTCTTAGTCAAGCTTGTGAAGAGATTCGTGAATGTCCCCTCATTGGTATAGATACGGAAACTAAGCCTTCATTTAAAAAAGGACAAACGAATTCTGTGGCACTTCTTCAGATAGCTACAGATACTAAGGCCTATATCATTCGTTTGAAATTGGTTTCTATGTCCAAAGAATTGGCTTCTATCTTTTCAGATGAATCTATTGTTAAGGTAGGAATTGCTGTTAGGGATGACTTGAAAGACCTGAAAAAACTACAGTTTTTCGAAGAAAAAAGTATTGTAGATTTGAATGTGTTAGCTCCTAAGTTAGGTTTTGAGAGCATTGGCGCAAAAAAATTGTCAGCACTGGTTTTAGGTTTTCGAATTTCTAAAAGGCAGCAAGTTTCCAATTGGGAGTTGAAAAAGCTATCTCCAGCACAAATCGTTTATGCAGCAACTGATGCATGGATATGTAGAGAAATCTATTTAAAACTAGCTTAAAAGGTCTTCTAATTCGTGTCTTTGGATGTTGAAAGAATCCTTTAACTGTTTTACTTCATCATTTATTTTAGCTCGATTCTTTTTCGAATTTGTATTATGACCAACCATCATCACATTTTTACGTGTATGTTCATTGGAAATAAATTCAAACACTTTAGTCTTAAAACCTTCTCTTTCCATCAAAAGTGATCGAATTGTATCGGTTAGCATCTCTGCTTGTCGTTCTTCAAAAACACCGTGTTTTGTTAGTGCTTTAAATTGAGATTTGCTACCCATATCTTTTCGTACTTGTTTGTGACAACAGGGTGCGCAAACAATGAGTTTTGCGTTGGCGTTAATTCCTTTGTAAATAGCTAAATCTGTAGCAGTATCGCAGGCATGCAGAGCTATGATAACATCAATTTCTTCAGCGCTAAAGTCACGGATATCTTTGCTGATGAATTGAAGATCGTTAAAATTACAATCCAGACTGATTTCATTGCACAGATCAACTAAGTTTTCTCTAAGTTCAACCCCTGTTACAGATACATTAATTCTGAGTTGGTTTTTTAAATAGTCATAGAGTGCGAAAGTCAGATATCCTTTACCCGAACCCATATCAACAATGTTTAATTTTGTTGAATGATCAATTTTTTCAAACCAGTGACTCATCAATTCTACATACCGGTTTATTTGTCGGAATTTATCTTGCTGCTTGTCTTTAACTCTTCCGTTTGCTTCACAAACACCGAGTTTCTGTAGGTAAATGTTGTTTTCACCTTTAATCAGATAATTCTTCTCTTTATTGTGATTTAGTGTTTTTTGAGCCGCCTTATGCTTTTTTGTAATCCGTTTTGCCTTTCCTTTTTTATTAATAAGAAGCTGGTGTTCTTCATCTGTCGTGTTTAATAATAGTTGTAAAAAAGAATCGCCTATAAGTTCTTCTAGTAATTCAATAGCCTCTTTTTCAGAGTAGTTTTTAACTTCATCTTTAGTCTTGTAACGATATTTGAAAGAGAACTTTAGACCTGATTTTAGTTCAACCGGGCTGACGTAAATCATTTTAAGATCATCTGTGCGATTAGAGACCTTACTCATGCTAAGTTTGATGAGATTTCCTTTGTGAAAAGTGTCTTGAATTATATCAATAAATTCAATCAGATGAGGGTGTTTAGACATGAATCAAAGATACAGATTTCAGAACATAAATAGATTGAGTAGTTCAAGTCAATGCAATTAGATTAAAGCCTCCACGTAAGGCCTAGAATATATCTTCGTCCTCGGGTGGGTCCAAACACATAGGCAGTGTCGAAATTGGGACTGAACCCTGCATTCCAAGATTCTTTTCCATCAGAGCCCGCTCCGGGATCAATGAGAGGACTGCCTTGTGTGTAGTCAAATAAATTTCGAACCCCTATGTATGCACTTAGTTGATTGGAAAACCCTTTCTCTATTTTTAGATGTTGTAAGGTGTACCAGGGAGATGTTTCGGCTTTTGAGAATTCCTCAGCATAGGAGGGTAAATGCATAGGTCCTGTAATTCGCCCTGTGTAATCTATTTTTATCCTTTGGATTGGCCATTCATAGCCCAAAGAAAATACACCTGAAAATTCTGGAGCAAACAATTCGTTTTCTTTAACGATACCATTCATCGAGTATACATCAAGGAAAGTTCCCCCAAAAGAGAAATTCATAGGTACACTAAAACTGTGGTTTAGTTGAAATGAAGCACCTCTTGAGATAGAATATCCCTCTAGGTTTCTGTAAAATATTTTACTTGGGTTGCTGTCGTAATCCGGAACGATTTTATTGCTGAAGTGCGTGTAGAAAAGATCGAAATCTATACTTGTGTTGTGTCCGTTTTTTTGAAACCAATGATGAAAGTTGAAGTTAAAGTTGATCGACTCTTCGGGCTTAAGTTCTTCAGCAATCACAACATCTCTTGCTCCTGTAAGGGCTGCATGATCTTCTGTAAATAAATGGACAACTCTAAATCCAGTTCCAGTATTCCATCGCAAAGAGGTGTTGTCGGAAGGGGTCCATTTTAGATTAATTCGTGGAGCAAAAATGGCTCCATGTTCTACGTGTTGGTCCCAACGAATGCCTGTTAAGATCTTCCATTGGTCTGAAATGGCCATTTCATCCTGAATGAAAACGCCTGGAGTATGTGTTTCGTTGATTTTTTCCGTAGCGGGAGTGTTGTCATCGTAACCATCGTATTTGTAACTTAATCCTGTGGTGAGCTGGTGTCGTAAGCCGATGTTTTTGTGCCATAGGAGTTGACTAAAGAAGGTGTTTTGTTTGGCTTCATAATCCGAATCCCCATAGTAGCTGTCTTGGTGATGGTAGTTGAAAGAAGATAATAATACAACATTCTCTTTGCTGTTGAATTTGTATCGTGAGGTTAATTCCCAACGATCGGTGTAAATAGATTCACCATAAATCGAATCAGAACCCCTGTAATCTTTATTCCATGCTTCAACACCTCCGAATCGGTCCTCGAGATAATATTTCCCGGTCACCTCAAACACCTTTCCACTTTTCCTATGAAAACTCCATTTGTTAAATAAAGAAACCCGTTCACTTATGACTTCGTCTGCAAATCCATCCTTATTATCGTCCATGAAATTTTCCATTTCAAAAAGGTTTGCGCTGAATAACATATCTGCTTTTTTCCATTTTGGACTCCAAGAAATATCTATGTTTTTTTCCTGATGGGAACTCCAGTAACTTGCTATTTCAAGCTTCGAAATGTCTTTAGGGTTGTTGGTGATGATGTTGATGACTCCGGCTACAGCTTCTGTGCCGTAAAGTGTTGAACTAGGACCTTTAATAATCTCTATTTGTTTTATTAATGAGGTTGGAATTCCATTTAGGCCATAAACCGTTGATAAAGAGCTCATAATGGGCATTCCGTCAATTAAAATAAGAGAATAAGGTCCTTCCATTCCGTTGATGTGAATGTCAGAAGTTCCGCAAACACCACAGTTTATTTGCTTTTGGACACCATTTACTGTTTCAATGATTTCCATGATGTTATTCGTAGGAGTTTTTCGTAAAAAAGCTGATGTAATTACTTCTACTTTCACGGGAGACACTTTTACGAACGACTCTTTTAGGGTTCCTGTAACCACAATTTGGTCCATGGCATAACTGGTTTCGGCCAAAATTGGGTTGAGCTTTACAATATCACCTTTTTTAATAGAAACATTTTTTTTGTATTTATGATAACCCATTGCTGTTATAATAATTGTGTGATTACCTTCAGGAATTGATAATTTAAAGTAACCATTTGCATCTGATGAGGTCCCAATTTGAGTATCCTTTAACTGAATGTTGGCAAAGGGTATGACGTCTTTGTTGTCCTTTACATACCCTTCAATAAAAGTATTTGCAAAGATCAATTGCGGCAAGATTGTAATTAGGATGATGAATAACTTTGTATGCATAAATTATTGTAAGTTTCTGCAAATTTAAATATTAATTTAGATATGTCTAAAAATTATTACTGATTAATTTAAAAATACTATTTTTGTGAGTGTAAATATTAAGTATGTTATCTCAGGCGGAAGAGAATTATCTCAAGGCAATTCTAAAATTGTCTCAAAAGAACGGGCAGAGTGTGTCAACAAACGCTATTGCTGAAGAGTTGAACACCAAAGCGTCCTCAGTATCGGACATGATGAAAAAGCTTTCCGAAAAAAGCTGGATTCATTATGTGAAATACCAAGGTGTTTCTCTAACGGAAAAAGGGCACAGTTTTGCCGTGCATATTGTACGTAAACATCGACTTTGGGAGGTTTTTTTGGTGAATCATTTAAATTTTAAATGGGATGAGGTACACGATATTGCAGAGCAATTAGAGCATATTAAATCTTTAGAATTGGTTAATAAGTTAGATGCCTTTTTAAATTTCCCATCCTTTGACCCTCACGGAGACCCGATACCTAATGAAGAAGGTGAGTTTCCAAAATCTTCGGCCATTCCTTTTAGTGAATTGCCAATGAAGTCAAGGGGCAAGGTTGTCGCCGTAGTCATGGACGAGCCAAGTTTTTTAAAATACTTGGATAAACTGAACATTTCTATTGGCTCTCAAGTAGAAATCATAGAGGTAAATGAATTCGATGACTCGTTTGATGTTAAAATTAACGACAAACAAAGTCACATCAGTTTTGACGTGGCTAAAAATATATTAATCAGCTTGTTATGATGGACCAAATTGTTCACTTTTTTGAAGGTATTGATCCAGTACTCGGAGCCCTACTAGCTACATTATTCACCTGGGGTTTAACTGCTTTGGGTGCATCTATGGTCTTTTTCGTCAAGACGCTCAGACGACAATTGTTAGATGGTCTCTTGGGTTTTACAGGAGGTGTGATGATTGCTGCATCCTACTGGTCTTTGTTAGCTCCTGCCATAGAAATGAGCCCTGATGTAGCTCCCAATTTACCCATCTGGTTTCCGGCTGCGGTAGGATTTTTAATGGGTGCTTTCTTTCTGTATGGAATGGACAAGTTTATGCCGCATTTGCATATTAATTTTGATCGATCTAAAGCTGAAGGGGTCAAAACAGACTGGCAAAGGACTACTTTATTAGTTTTAGCGATAACACTTCATAACATTCCTGAAGGTCTTGCAGTAGGAGTTCTTTTTGGTGCTGTAGCTCATGGGATGCCAGGTGCTGATATTGCCGGAGCTGTGGCTTTAGCTATCGGTATTGGTTTGCAGAATTTCCCTGAAGGTATTGCCGTTTCAATGCCTTTACGACGTCAAGGGGTAAGTAGACTGAGAAGTTTTTGGTTTGGTCAACTTTCTGCAGTCGTGGAGCCAATAGCGGCTGTAGCTGGAGCTTTGATGGTTGTTTATGCACTTCCTATATTGCCTTATGCATTGGCTTTTGCAGCAGGAGCGATGATTTATGTCGTTATCGAAGAGGTTGTGCCTGAAACACAATTGGATAAATATACCGATACCTCTACCATTGGTTTCATCATTGGCTTTGTTGTGATGATGATTTTAGATGTATCACTGGGGTAGTCGATTGAATTATTCGATTCTTTCGTAAGCACCTATGTCTGGGCCCTCGTCACTGAATCTAGAGTTTCCGTAGAAATCTTTTCGAAACTGATAAGCTGTACTTAAAGCTCCTCTATTTTGTGCTGCCGAGAGAGAGTCCAATTCATAATTGTATTCATAGGCACTCATGGTTTGAATAAACTCTGGACTTTCGTTAAAAATATTATTTTCGAAATAAGAGGTGTTTGAAAGATTGTAATCCGACTCTTTAAGTTTCATCAAACAGTTTTTGAATTTGAAATTGAAGGGTGCGTTAAAGCTACTTTCTATTCCTACTTCACTTTCTATGTTTCCGTAAACGATACAATTTTCGAAATTAGCTCGAACCATGGGTCTTACCTGTTCGTTTCCATTTGTATCCTCATAGTAATTGCTCATTCGAACGGAAGGGTAGGAGTGCCCCGCACTATAGTTAGCAAAAGTACAATGGCTAAAACGATAATCTCCCCCTGCAAATAAATATAAGTCGTGAATGCCGTTGTCATTAATTTGGCAATTTGAGGCTTTAATTTTGCTCGAGTAGGCACGAATACCATACATGCTATGGTTTGAAATAATAGTGTTTTTTAAAGTTAAATTAGGTTCATAACTGTTGGCTACTGTGTCCACGTATAGGCCTATGTTCCCATTTTTTATCGTTGCATTTTCAATGATGTTGTTAGAGCTTCCGCCAGCCAGCCATATTCTACCCCATTGCCCAGGTATATCTTTGTAGTATTCATCCAAACGGTCGCTGGTAACCAAGACCGGATTTGAGATTTCTCCACGAATTTTTAAACTAGATCCCTCAAGTACAATAATGTTTGCATTATGATGAAGATATATTTGACTTCCAGCAGGGATATTAAGCTCTCCACCGAGGTGAACAAATAGATTCCCATAAATGACATGAGGTTTGTCATTGGTCCAATCTGTGGGCTGGGTTATGCTATGAAAGTAAATGGTGTCGTCAGGTAGGCTTGGGTCTTGATTGTCATACACTAGAAAAGAGTTTCCGTAATAAAAGTGCGCATCTTGCCCCCAAGCGACCAAATCCACATCTTGTTGTTTGCCATTGGTG
>Ga0207964_1000094_pt1 | contig 32156 bp, 29 predicted proteins | sample Knorr_S23_td_250_FD_185608 | JGI IMG/M metagenome (GOLD analysis project Ga0207964, IMG submission 185608) | Marine microbial communities from Southern Atlantic Ocean transect - Knorr_S23_td_250_ad_251m_LV_A (SPAdes) (version 2) | ecosystem: Environmental > Aquatic > Marine > Oceanic | place...
GAAAAAAGAATCTGCCGAATAGACGAGATCAGATATAAACCATGTTTGATATTGGCTTTCTCGAGCTTCTGGTTATCGCCCTAATTACACTGCTGGTAATGGGCCCAGAGCGCCTGCCAGAGGCGATTCGCACCCTGAGCCTATGGATCGGTCGATTAAAACAGTTATTCGCCTCAGCGCAACAAGAGTTGGAAAAAGAAGTGGGCATGGATGATATTCGTCATCAGTTGCACAACGAGCGGGTATTGCGCGAATTAAACGATCAAAAAACCGAGTTGCAACAATCTGTCAATGCCTCTGATTCAAGCCAACAAGCGAAGCCCGAATCGACCAATGACTAATCCACAGGTATCATCTGACCAACCCTTTATGACCCACCTGTTGGAACTGCGCAATCGCCTGCTGCGCGTATTTGTCGCGGTACTGATTATATTTGCTGCTCTATTTCCCTTTAGCGAGCAACTTTATCTATATATTTCAGAACCCTTAAGGGAATTCTTACCCGCCTCATCAACCATGATCGCCACTGAGATCACCTCGCCATTTTTAACCCCATTTAAACTGGCGCTGGTTTCGGCAATGTTTATCAGCATGCCCTATAGTCTCTATCAGCTATGGGCCTTTGTAGCACCGGCACTCTATCGACAGGAAAAGAAAATCGCCCTACCGCTATTTTTTACCAGCGTGATTTTGTTTTATAGCGGAATGGCATTTGCCTATTATCTGGTGTTTCCACTGGTATTTATGTTTTTTACCAGTGTAGCCCCAGAGGGTATCAGCGTGATGCCTGATATTCGCGCCTATCTGGATTTTGTTCTCAAACTATTTATGGCTTTCGGGCTGAGCTTTCAAATCCCTATCGCCGTAGTAATTTTATCTTGGGTGGGAACAGTAAATCCAAATAAATTAGCAAAAAAGAGACCCTATGTTTTTGTACTCTGCTTTGTGATGGGTATGTTGCTAACGCCGCCAGATATTATCTCTCAAGCGCTATTGGCCATACCTATGTGGCTACTATTTGAAGTAGGTATTCTATGTGGGCGCTTAGTCAGCAACAAAAATCAAGGATAGAGAATTAACACAGTGACGGGTATTTTTGTCGGTCAACTGCTCGCCCTCAAACACATGCCCTAAATGCCCGCCGCAATTGGCACAGAGAATTTCCACGCGCCGACCATCGGCATCTATTTCACGTCTGACCGCACTGGCCATTTCATCATCAAAACTCGGCCAGCCACAATGAGAAGAAAATTTACTTTGTGAATGATAAAGCGGCGTTTCACAGCGTTTACACACATAAGTGCCCGACTCATAGTGATCGTTATACTCACCAGAAAATGGCATCTCAGTGCCCTTATGCTCAATAATACGCTGCTCTTCAGCAGTTAATGGCTTGTATTTACTCATTACTAGGCCTGCACCGTTTCAATAATTTTGATTAGCTTATTATGTACTGTTTGTTGTAGCTCAGGATAGCGAATGGCGTACCACAATTGGATCATAATGGCTTGAACAGCCTGCAACCCACATATATTGGCGGGTATATCCATAATATGATGACTATTTAATAAACGCAGATAATCAAATTGCGGATGACCTATAGATGCATATTCCCAGTCAATAATAAACAGACCATGGGAACTCATAATAATATTCTCTGGTATTAAATCATGATGGCAAAGCACTGGATTCCAATCTTGGGTATCTATATTGCGGGCTATTTGAAACAGCGCCTGCCTAATCGCTTTATCTAAATAAAGCGGACTTAACTGATTGCAGTATTCGCGTAAGTAGCGTTCGTAATTAAGGGTATCAAGATCAGGCAATTCAATAGACTGAATTTTCTCTAAAGCCTGTTCAATCTGTTTTTTTATCTTGGGGTCCAAGATGCTAGCCTCATCCAAAGCAAAGCCATCGATATATTCACGAACCAAGATACTGCTATCCGCAAAATAAAACCTAGGCACAAAATCAGTAGACTGTAATTTTTTAAGGATGGTTATTTCAGTTTGGCGATTAACCCCTAGCTTGCCTGCTTCGAGATTATTGACTCTAAGAACCGCGCGCTTGGAACCCGCTTCGATAAGGTAACTGGTATTCGTAAGACCGCCCTCAAGTTGCTTGACAATCTGAGGCTGAGATTGAAATGGCGCCTGCCACTGGCGCCAATTCTTAAGGGTTTGTTTAACTAGATTCTGGGCTTTGCTCGAGATAAGTCTTTCTCCATGCCATAAAACCAATCACAGCCAAGATAAGATATAACACATAAAGGCCTGCGGTCTGATACAACTCGCGGTCTAAATACAAAAAGATTGAGACTGCATCGATTACAATCCAATACAACCAGTTTTCCACTATTTTGCGCGCCACCATAAAGGTAGTAATGACACTGCCCCAGGTGGTAAATGAATCAATATAGGGCATTCTGGCATCGGTATTTTGCGACAGTAAATAGCCAGACACCACCGATAAAAGAACAACCAACGCAATAGTGCTTAGATGCTGTTTAATGTTCCAGCAACTTAATCTAATACCCTCTGATGCTGTTCCACCGCGCCGCCACTGATACCAACCATAGACCGCCATCACCATATAGTAGGCATTAAGCGCCGACTCCATATACAGGCTGACATCGCCAAATATCCAAATATAGATACCTGTGCTTACAAATGCACAGTACCAACAGAGACTATTTTCGCGCATCGCCAATAGTATATAGGCAATCAATAACAATACAGCGACAGTCTCCAATCCAACCCATTCAAACATTATTTAAGCGCCTTATAACCGAGAATAACTTTTATAACATAGACTGCCATATTAAATGCTTTATAACAGCCAGCAATGGTTTTTTGCACCGCCTGCATTGCATGATTATATTCACCCTGAACCACGGTGCTGGTTGGAAAGGTGGTAATTTTTAGATTATCAAATTGATTAATGCGGGCAATCAAACCCTCAATGGGAGGAATAAATTCCTCCCGATTGGGGTACATACTGATATCTATGGTGACTTGCATCATGGGTTACCTAAACATATTTTGAGAAGCTTAAAAATCAGCGCGAGCTGATACACCAATAACCCGAGGTGCACCTAACTGCTGAAATTCTGTTTCATCAAATCCAACGCCTGAGCGAGGATCCGCATCCCAACCCGCGAAGCCTCGAACACCGTAGTCTGTATCTGTTGCATTATTAACGAACGCAGATAATTCATAATTATTAGCTGAGTAGGCAATTCGCGCGTTGACTAAGCTATAGGACTGAGACTGATAATTATGGGAGTCTGAGTAATAAAACTTATCTTTTCCCTCTAACTCCAGTGAAGCTGATAGTTTTTCAGTAAAGGCATACTGAACTGCAGTGGCAAAACCATATTCCGGTGCATGAGCGGCTGCTCTGTTTTTTAAGTTAAATGCATCTGGGTCAGAATTATGGTGTTCAGTAATTTTTGTCTTCAGAAGACCAAGGCTAGACACCAGTCTTAAGCTGTCATCTAACTGCCAAGTCATTTCCCATTCAATACCATAGCTATAACCCTTACCTGCATTGGTGGTGTAATCAATCCAACCAATACCATCTGACTCGAGAGCTGAAGACTTTAGCTGAAGATCTTTGCGATCAGCATAAAAGGCAGTTACACGATTAGTCATATTGCCGCTGGGTGAGTAAAACTTCCCACCTATTTCATAATTCCACTGATATTCGGTATCAAAGCGCCGTAGTGACTCGCTAGGCAAATTTACTTCGCCATTATATCCGCCCGCCTTATAACCCCGCGTAAGGCTGATATAGAGCAAATCGTCTAAATCAGTAGTTAACTCAAGGGCAAGCTTGCCACCAAATAGATTCTCATCATTTTTGCCACTGATTTTATTGCTATCGGTATAGTCCGATTTCCAGTTTTCAAAGCGCAGTCCTGAGGTTAATGCAAGCTTATCTTTTATTGGCGTATTGGATTGAACAAAAAGGGACGTGGACGATGTTTTGTAGTCGCTGTTAAATAATTCTGAAATATCATATTCGCCCCAAAAACCATCATAATCTCTAGTTAGCCCTATTGCTGATTTCTGATAATAAATACCCAGCAACCAATCACTGCCTGCAATTTGCCCCTCAGGTCCGGATAACCAACGCATTTCAGCAGAATCTCTAGCAATATCTCGAAGATAGTTATCAAAAGCTTGATAATCCGGCTGTAAGTCAGGGCCTGTCCAATCCTCATCATAACCATACTCAGCATCAGTGCGATTGCTGGTCACAATTGTTCGCATACTCAGGGCATCGGAGATATTCCAATCACTGTTTACGGCAAATGCATTTGTTTTTTGACGATCATGCCCCGGTTGATCTGACATAGTGTTGCGATTGGCATCCAATGAAAAGGCATCGTAACCATTATCAATATCTAAATACAGCGCGGTAAAATCAACCGTTAGGTCTTCAGACTTTAACCAACGCAACTTGATACGCGAGGTTAATTCATCAGTATTATTGGTATCTTGCTTATTTAAGGTGGTGTTTTTAATAAATCCATCGGAAAGGGTCTGGCCTACAGCAGCCCTAAATAACCATTGATCATTTATAGCGCCACCCAACGCAGTTTCCAAACTTTTTCCGTTATAACTACTAGCGGAGGTTTTGATATGGCCCTGACTTTCTGCGGAGGGGTCTGCAGATTTAAGGTTAATAACACCCGCCAGCGCATTGGCACCAAAGCGCGTACCCTGAGAACCGCGTAAAACTTCAACTTGATCTATATCAATCAGCGTCGCAGCACCGCCAAAACCAGTAAAATCTATACCGTCTACATAGCTTCCTACCGACGGATTTAAAGGTGCAACAAACTGGCTGCGCTCACCAATCCCGCGTATTTGAAAATATCTACCTCTCGAAGCACCAGCTGAAAAATTTACATTGGGTGCTAGTGCCAATATTTGCTCTAAGTGAGCACTATTTCGTTGACTGATTACTTCAGAATCAATCACCGAAATACTTGTGGGTATATTTTTTAACTGCGCCTCACGAAAATCAGATGAGACAATAATTTCTTCAATAGATGTTTCGCTACTAGCAAATGAAATCCCAATCAGTGAAAAACAACAAACAGGTAGAAATGAAAAAGTTTTAAACGTTAAGTTCATGTTTGAGCCTCAATAACAGTTGGTTAAGGAGACCCGGAATCAAAAGACGTGGTGAAGGGTGTTACTTAGATCCTATTCCTACGCCGGCATAATCCGGATCAGGTTCAAAGGGTGCATCTCAGGTTAAGTAACCGCCCCTTAGGCAAGATTGAGTGTAGCATTGAGTAAGTATAGGTTGCAACATTACCAACTTGTATAAATTTTCGCTAAGAATTCACCTAATACTAAAGTATTAACTCTAATGGGCTATACAATTATGTTGTAAATTATAATAACTTAACAACTGTAGTAAGTGGATCAAAAATTACTACCTATTATTGGCATTAAATGGAAATATAACGAAGGGATTTAGTTATGGACGCTCAAAAATTTGAAGGAACATCATCCCCAATAAAAATAAATACATTTGAAATTGGCAGTGATGACACGATGAATCAAGCAATTAGTCAGCTGGAAGCGGCTTTTGAACTAGGACTAGCAGGTTTAAGGGAATACTTAAATCAACTAGCCCCTGAAGATCGAGAAAAAGTGATTGTGACTATTACTGACAGTATTCAAAAATACTAATCTAGATCCTCAGCCAGCTTGGAAAATAGTCGCTTTAATTGATTGGGGCGAAGGGCGCTCATTTGGCTGTATAGTCTAGCCACTGGGTCACCGTCCTCTCGCACCTCGTCAGATTCTCGGTATAACGATTCAGGTTCAACGCCGAAGAATTTTGCAATACGAACAACTGACTCTCTTCGAGGTTCTTTAGTTTTCTCGTTGAGAATACGATTAATAGTTGGCTGGGGCACTCCGCATCCACGAGATAAACCGCTTTGCGAAACACCGTTCTCACGCATTAATTTTGCCAATCGCAGGCTGATATCTTGTTTACTCATAAGTCCTTTCCCTTCCCTATCCATAATATTATATTCATAGCGCCAAAAAAACCACCAATTTAGGTGAATGGTTCATTTTAAAACCATTTATTGGCGCCTTATGTACAACTTCAAATCAGCTACTAATTTTTCTACAACCGAAGGTTCAGCTAATGTAGAAATATCGCCAAGATCTTCAAATTCTCCCGTGGCTAATTTTCTCAAAATCCTTCGCATAATCTTTCCAGAACGGGTTTTAGGTAGCCCCGGCGCCCAACGAATTACATCTGGTTTGGCAATAGGTCCAATTTCAATCGCACAAAGATCTATTAACTGTTTTTTTAGTTCTTCACTTGGCTTTGCGTCAGACATAAGCGTGACAAAGCAAAAAATACCCTGACCTTTGATATTATGAGGCGACCCAACCACTGCAGCTTCGGCCACGGCATCATGCAGAACAAGCGCACTTTCGATTTCCGCTGTACCTAACCGATGCCCTGATACATTGAGAACATCATCAACTCTGCCGGTAATCCAATAATATCCATCCTCGTCTCGCCGCGCACCGTCACCAGTAAAATAGTATCCTGGGTAAGCGCTGTAATAGGTTTCCACACAACGCTGATGATTGTTAAAAACTGTTCTAATTTGACTGGGCCAAGATTCTTTTATCATTAGAAGGCCCTCGCCAGGACCCTCAATTTTCTGTCCATCATCATCCAGAATAACTGGTTGAACGCCAAAAAAGGGTAATGTTGCTGAGCCCGGCTTTAATGCCATTGCTCCTGGTAGCGGCGTTAACATATGTGCACCCGTCTCAGTTTGCCACCAGGTGTCAACTATTGGGCAGTTATACTCACCTACGACGCGATGATACCAATCCCAAGCCTCGGGATTGATGGGCTCGCCTACGGTACCTAAAAGTTTTAGCGAATTTCGAGATGTTCGCTTAACAAACTCATCACCAGCACCCATAAGGGCTCTTATGGCTGTGGGCGCTGTGTAAAATTGATTAACCTGATGTTTGTCTATGACCTGCCAAAATCTTGAGGCATCCGGATAAGTGGGCACACCCTCAAACATCAATGTAGTACCCCCATTGCAGAGAGGACCATAGAGGATATAACTATGACCAGTAATCCAGCCCACATCTGCTGAACACCAAAATACATCACCCGACTTGTAATCAAAGGTATATTTATGCGTCATAGCAGACATTAGAAGATAGCCAGCGGTAGTATGTACAACGCCTTTTGGCTTACCTGTCGATCCCGAGGTATAAAGAATAAATAATGGATCTTCTGAGTCCATTAGCTCTGGTTCACAATCAGAAGAAACCGAGTTAATGGCTTCTTGGTAGTTAATATCTCTACCTTCTAGCCATTCGATAGCCTTGAAAGTTCGCTCAACAACAATACAGCTATGAACATCAGGACAGCTCTTTAAAGCTATATCTGTATTGGCTTTTAGTGGAATAGTCTTTCCGCCGCGCACAGCTTCATCAGCGGTGATAACCAACTGGCAATTAGAATCTAAGATTCTATCTTTCAGGGCTTCAGGAGAAAATCCTCCAAACACTACGGAATGAACAGCGCCAATTCTTGCGCAAGCCAGCATTGCATAGGCTGCTTCAGGAATCATTGGCATATAAATGCAAACCCGATCACCCTTTTTTACACCGCGCTGACGAAGAACATTGCCTAGCCTTGATACCTGATCATGGAGTTCAGAGTAGGTAATTTTTTGATCATCCTCTGGCTCGTCACCTTCCCATATAATGGCGGTTTGATTGGCTCTATTTTCTAAGTGACGATCGATGCAGTTGATGGCTACATTTAATTTTCCATTGAGGAACCAAGAAGCCTCACCAGTGTGAAAATCAGCCTTATTTAGATGTTCCCATGGCTTCTGCCAATTGAGAAATAAATCGGATTGTTCAGACCAAAAAGCATGAGGGTCTTCAACCGACTGACTATACATAGCTTTATATTTTTCCGCATTGACCCAAGCGTTTGCGGACCAATTTTCCGCAACTGAATAAACAACATTGTCAGACATCTAACTACTCCGCGATGGGAAATGACACTTATTTCACGAGTTTATTAATTTTAGTGCCATACCTCAACCAAATCATTGATTTTTAACAAAAACTAAACGGTATTGAATCAAATTATTGCTCAGAAATCTCTATAAAATTAGAAATGAATTACTTTAATGCTTTCTTATTCTTTTTGAATATGAATTATATTAACCGGTCTTTTCGCAATCTGATACCAGCCATCAAAACATCCAAAATAACCAGATGTACTATTCTCGAGGAAATAGGACTATAACCCCCATTATTCTCAGCGATATCAATAAAAAGATTAATCGTGCTGAAATCAGCTAGAGGATTTGATAGTGATGTTAGCGCAATGACGGTTGAGCCTTTTTTTTGGGCAATTTGAGCAACCTTAGAAATTTCCTTGATTGGAGCGGTGTGGGAAATAATGAAAAAAACATCCTCTTTATTTGCCTGAGAGGCCAACATCTTTTGCATAAAAATATCGTCATGACTAGACACTGGTAGATTAAATCTAATAAATTTATTTGCTGCATCTCGCGCTACAACGGCTGAATCACCAAGACCAAAAAAATAAATTCGCTTGGCTTGAATAAGACTCTGCACTACCTGATTGACTGTCTGATGACAGATACTTTCTCGCACTAGAACTAAATTACTAATAGCACTATCGAAGATTTTCGGCGTATAACTAGCAACATTATCCGCAGGGTCTATCTTAGGGGTTACAAAACATATTCCGCTAGCCATAGATTGAGCTAGTTTAAGCTTTAAATCAGGAAATCCCTTTGTATTAAAATGCTTACAAAATCGATTAACGCTGGGCTCACTAACTGCGGATTTTTTTGCTAATACCGCAATACTGGACTCAGTTGCTGACCTAGGATCAGCAAGAATAACCTTAGCTACCTTTGTTTGCGTTTTATTTAACCTAGGTAACTCTTTTGAAATAACCTCGATAAGGCTTTGGCGGGGTTGCATTGATGCTATTATTGGATCACGGCTCATCTCAATCCTTAAGTTTTACGTGAATATTGAGGTGGAAGGGGTATTTGAATTCTCACCCTACCTACTTTGACGATCTTTGCTAGCCTCCTTGGCCCCGCAAATTTGAGTGAATTAGCATCAAAATCACTTATTATGAGTACTAAATCTAATTAAACGACCGTCTTTTTGTAATTATAGGCAAAAAAAACGGTTATCAATTGATTAAAATGCCGTTAAAAATTATAATTTTTGTAATTTTACTACAAATCAAGGTTTCCCTCCTATGTTCAAAATAGCCATTAATGGTTTTGGTCGTATTGGTCGCAATATTGTCAGAGCTTATTACGAACGTCCTGAACTTCATGACAAGCTTCAAATCGTTGCAGTAAATGATTTAGGTGATGTGGATATTAGCGCTCACCTTTTGCAATTTGATACTGTTCACGGTCGCTTTAACCAGCAAGTTGAAGTGAGCGAAAACTCTATGACCGTTAACGGTGATAACATCAAATGGTTCTGTGAGAGAGATCCTGCAAACCTGCCTTGGGGCGATCTAGGCATTGATGTGGTTTTTGAATGTACGGGCGTGTTTACTAAGCGAGAAAAAGCGGCACTTCATATTGCCGGTGGCGCTAAGAAAGTGATTATCTCTGCTCCTGGTTCTGGCGTTGATGCTACTGTGGTTCATGGCATTAACCATGACCAACTAACTGCATCCCATGAAATTATTTCTAATGCGTCATGCACCACTAACTGTTTAGCACCTTTGGTAAAACCACTTCAGGATGCTATGGGTATTGAATCTGGTTACATGACTACCGTTCATGCCTATACTAATGATCAACAGTTAAGTGATGTTTACCATTCTGACGTGTATCGTGCTCGGTCTGCTACTCAATCAATGATTCCTACTAAAACTGGAGCTGCTGTTGCCATTGCTGAAGTAATTCCTGAATTAGCGGGTAAACTGGATGGTATGGCAGTGCGTGTACCAACGATCAATGTATCTCTTGTTGATTTAGTGTTCAACGCTGGAAGAGAAACCAGTGTAGAAGAAGTAAATCAAGTGCTTAAAACAGCAGCTGAAGGCGATCTAGGTAGTGTGCTAAGCTATTGTGATCAGCCCCTTGTTTCTGCGGATTTTAATCATATTGCTTACTCAAGTAACTTTGATTCTTTGCAAACCCGCGTCAACGGATCTATGGTTAAGGTCATGGCCTGGTATGATAACGAATGGGGTTTTTCAAACCGCATGCTTGATAACAGCCTTGTACTCCTAACAGCGGAATAATTTTTTTATGCCAAGAAGAACCAAAATCCTTGCAACACTGGGGCCAGGAAGCAGTGACGAAAGCAACCTGACTAAACTTATTCAGGCGGGAGTCAATGTATTCCGCCTCAATTTCTCCCACGGCAGTGCTGAGGAACATACTCAGCGAGCTGTGACTATTCGCAAAATTGCTAAGTCACTGCGGATGCCAGTGGGCATTCTTTGCGATATGCAGGGACCAAAAATACGCATTGGTAGCTTTGCCGACGACGCAAAAATTGATCTGACTGAAGGCGATATCTTTAGCCTTGATAGCAACATGGATAAAGAAGCCGGAAATCAGGATGCTGTCTATATCGAACAGGAACTTCTGGAAGATATGGACGCAGGCGACGTCTTGCTACTTGACGATGGTCGCTTAACTTTTGATATCTTAGAAAAGTCTGCAACTGTTGCTCGCTGTAAAGTGGTGCAGGGTGGCGTACTTTCTAGTAAAAAAGGTGTTAATAAATTTGGTGGCGGACTGTCTGCTGACGCTCTTACACCTAAAGATAAAGCAGATATTAAGACTGCGGCAGCTTTGAACACTGATTACCTAGCTATTTCATTTGTTAGAGCGGCGGCTGATGTTGATTTGACTAGACAGCTTCTTAAGGATGCAGGTAGTAGCGCTCATATTATCGCCAAGGTTGAACGCGCTGAAGCCATTACTGACGAATTTTTACCCGGCATTATCGACGCTTCTGATGGCGTTATGGTTGCACGAGGTGATTTAGGTGTTGAAATTGGTGATGCGAATTTAGTGGCTGTTCAGAAGCAATTAATTGAAGCGGCCACTTCTGCCAATAAGGTTGTTATTACAGCTACTCAGATGATGGAATCGATGATTACCGCGCCTACACCAACTCGTGCGGAAGTTTTTGATGTTGCCAACGCCGTTTTGGACGGAACAGATGCTGTAATGCTTTCAGCTGAGACTGCAGTGGGAAGTTATCCAGTTGAAACTGTGGCGGCTATGGCTAGAATAATTGAGGGCGCTGAAAAGCACCCTTTAACCCAGCGTTCTAAACATAGAATTGATGAAACCTTTGAGCGAATTGATGAATCTCTGGCTTTATCTGCCATGTATGCTGCTAACCACCTTAAGGGGGTTAAAGCGGTTATTTGCATGACTGAGACCGGCTTTACACCATTGCTGATGTCGAGAATCACTTCATCCTTACCTATCTATGCGTTTGCTGAGAAAGCAGGCACCTGTGAAATTACAGCACTTTACAAAGGTGTTGTTCCGGTGCCTTTTGAAACCTCAACGCTGGAGCCATCAGATATTAACCACTTAGCGGTGGAAAAACTTCGCGAGTATAACGCTGTTACCGATGGCGATATAGTCCTTATCACTAAGGGCGATTTTGTGAATGTACAAGGCGGCACCAATACTCTGAAAATTGTTCGCGTAGGCGATGAAATACGCTAGATAAAAAAATGCCCTCGGCAATCTTGCAGAGGGCATTTTGTTTTTCTTTTCTATTAGACGCTTAACTTGCCCAATACACTGTCACTGGAACCTGTGATTGTTGCAATACTGACCTAATAGGAAGCTCTTCTGCGCTATTCCCAGCTTGAGCCTGATCAAGTACCTTTTGTTTATTTTCTCCGCTTATATGCACAATAAGGCGCTCTGTATTTAACAGTCGTGGCAAGGTCATACTAATTCGCTCATGAGGGGCAGCTGTCGGGGTAACCGCAATACAACTGCGACCCGAATGAAGATCTAAGCCCGATGCAAGCGCTGTAGCTCCTGGAAATAAAGAAGCAGTATGGCCATCGTCTCCCATACCAAGAATAACCACCGTAAATTGACCATATTTAGAGAGCTCGGCTTCAAGCTCGGCTTCACCATCAACGGCTGTCTCTGCTGAATTCTTAAGGGACAAAAATTGTGCGCAATGAGCTTCATTAACTAACAGGTTTTCTCGCACTAATTTTTCGTTACTATCTTTGTGATCGCTTTCAACCCAGCGTTCATCTGCCAGAGTAACTGTAACTTTCTCCCAGTCTAAAACTTCCTGTGAAAGCTGGTGAAAGAATCCCATGGGGGTTCTACCACCGGATAAAATTAGCGACGCCTTGCCATGCTTTTCAATAGCATGACTCAAACGCTCGCTAACCTCTGCCGATAAAGAATTATCAAGTGCCGAGGTATTTTCAAATTGCTTTAATTCCATATTTTTCTCCCGCTTAATGATAGTCTTTTATACCAGATACCAGCTTCGATCATCATTCTCTATGAGTGATTCAGATTTAGATGGACCCCAAGATCCAGCGCTATAGGATTTAGTATCAATCCCTTTGTCAGACCAAGCCTGTAAAAGATCATCACACCATTGCCATGAAGCCTCAATTTCATCACGGCTTACAAACAACCATTGATCGCCATTTAATACTTCTAGAAGTAAACGCTCGTAGGCATCAACAATTCTTCCATCATCGTTAGGATCTAAGAAGTCTAGATTAAGCGTTCGTTTTTCTAGGCTAGAGCGCTCTTTCATGCTTTGCTTTTTAGACAGCATCTCAAGTTGAATACCCTCATTAGGCTGAAGACGAATTACCAGACGGTTATTTGCCTCTGAATCATCATCAGAAAATATCGCATGTGGGTTGTCTTTATATGTGATCACAATCTGCGTCACTTTTTCTTTCATTCTTTTTCCGGTGCGAAGATAGAAGGGAACACCAGCCCAACGCCAGTTGTCGACAAAAACTTTCAAAGCGACAAAGGTTTCTGTATTACTGCTATCCTTTGCACTGCCCTCTTCTTCCATATATCCAACCACTGGATCACCTGAAATCCAGCCTGCTGAGTATTGCCCGCGAACAGCTTGTTCAGCAACATTGTCTTCATTAATTGGCGTCATAGCCCTAAGAAGTTTAACTTTTTCAGCCCGAATTTCGTCAGCTTCTACCTTATTAGGCGGCTCCATAGCGACCAGAGAAAGTAGCTGTAATAAATGATTTTGCACCATATCACGCAACTGACCCACACCGTCGTAGTAGGTCCAGCGACCTTCAATCCCTACAGTCTCAGCTGCAGTTATTTGAATATGATCGATACAGCTATTATCCCACTGACTGTGAATAATTCGATTGGCAAATCGAAGTGCAAGTAGATTTTGAACTGTCTCCTTACCCAGATAATGATCAATACGGTAAATACCGCTCTCGGGGAAGAATTTACCCACAGTATCATTGACTACCTTTGAGCTTTCCAAGTCGTGCCCAATAGGCTTTTCAAGTACGATTCTCGACTTGGCATCAATACAATTAGCGTCATCGAGATGCTGGCAAATAGTACCAAACATACTTGGCGGAGTAGCCATATAGAAAATAAGTGTGCGACTTTCGTCTGACCATTCTTTCAGTGCATTGAACTGTTCTTTTTCAGAAAATTCGATACGAATATAGTCAATTCGCTTGTTGAATCGAGACCAAACATTATCGCACCAGTCATCACCAAGATTAGTCTTTAGTGTTTCACCGATTTGCTTTACAAATTCAGCAGAATCTAGCTCCTGACGAGCAACTGCGGCAATGCGTGTGTCGTCAGTTAATAAATCGGCTTTATCTAACTGAAAAAGTGCTGGAAACAGCTTTCGACGCGAAAGATCGCCTCGCGCCCCAAATAAAACTAAATCAATTTTACTACTACTCATTTTACACCTCGGTAGTCTAATACTACTGCTTTATTATCTGTATTCTATACTATCGCAGCTGCTTCACGCGCTAACCGCTCAATCTCTGCCCAACGTTTTTCACGTATATCTTTTGGCTTGGCAATCCAGGATCCACCTACACAGATTACATTGGGTAAGCTTAGGTAATCCAATGCATTGCCTAACCCAATACCACCTGTGGGACAAAACTTAATATTTGGAAATGGTCCCGCCATAGCTTTCATTACTGGCGCACCACCAGCTGCTTCTGCTGGGAAAAACTTGAAGTTTTCAAGCCCATATTCCATGCCTCTCATCAACTCACTTACCGTTGAAATTCCTGGTAAAAAGGGAACAGATGACTGACTGCCTATGGCTAGAAGTTTATCTGTAGCCCCTGGCGATATCATAAACTGACAACCTAAATCTTCAGACAGCTTAATTTGCTCTTCACTACAGACTGTACCTGTACCCACAATGGCTTCGGGAACATGCTTGATTATTTGGCGAATACCCTCAACAGCCGCTTCTGTACGAAGAGTAACTTCTAATACTTTTAGTCCACCAGCTACTAATGCTTCAGCCAATGGCACTGCATCCTCAACTTGGTCCAGTGTAATTACAGGGATGACTGGATTTCCCGCTAACATTTTTTGCACCTGTTACTCCTCAAATTTGTTTCAGTTTTTTTGCCGCACCCAGTAGTCCTAAGTTTTCTCTGACTACAATATAAATTGGAATTGGCTTTAAATAACTCACAAAACGACCTTTCTCTTCAAACTTGTGTCGAAAATCGCTTTTATTAAAAAAATCTATAAATCTTGGCACCACACCGCCAGCAATATAAATACCGCCCTTTGCTCCATAGGTAAGTGCCAAATTGCCTGCGGCACTGCCCATTCCTGAACAGAACATATTCAAAGACTGAAGTGCTAACTCATCGCTTCCTTCTTGCGCGGCAACTGCAACCTCTGCCGGAGTCTCATAGGACCTCTCAACATTATTTATGGTGCAAAGCGATCTGTAGATATTGAAAATACCCTTACCTGAAAGTAACCGCTCAAGGGATACTCTGCCATATTCTTCACGCAGAACACCGACTACCGCCGCCATTCTATCTGTAGTAGGAGGATAATCAGCATGTCCACCTTCAGAATCAATTACTTTATAACCATCGCCTAATGGCACTAAACCAGCAACTCCCAAACCTGTTCCCGCACCAATAATACCAATTGGTTTTTCAGCCACCGACTGCTCACCGCCAACCTGTACCAAATCATTATCGTTTAACTCTGTGATGCCATGAGCAACGGCTTCAAAATCATTAATCACAAATAATTCTTGGCATCCCAGCAATTGTTTTAGCTGGGTCTTAGCAAAGCGCCAATGACTGTTGGTAAACGCTATTTCTTCGACATCAGCCGGACAGGCAACTGCAAAGCAGGCGTTTACTGGGGGAGTATCCCAGCCCGTTGCCTCGGTAATCTCTTTTAAAAGATCAATCACCAAGCCTGAAAATTCTGGGTGTTCTTCAACCGAGTGATGAAACTCATAATGACTTTCCATCTCACCCACTGGTATCGCGGAAAATCGAGCATTGGTTCCACCAATATCGGCAACAAGACTCCATTCAATACTCATTTTTAATCCTCAGGGTACAGGAATGAAGCGCCCTGCTCAGCGTTACTAATATTATTGCGATTAACGGCAAATATCTCTCGACCACAACCACGCTGGCCTGCTGATGGCTGAGGAGCTGAGGCTCTACTTTCGAGCTCATCCATATCGCCTACAAAAGCCAACTCACCAGTGACCGCATTTAAACTGATCATATCGCCATCTTGCAGTTTGGCTAAAAGACCGCCATCAATCGCTTCAGGCACCAAGTGAATAGCAGCAGGAACCTTACCAGATGCACCTGACATACGACCATCTGTTACTAGAGCAACGCTAAAACCGCGATCCTGAAGCGTACCAAGGAATGGGGTTAATTTGTGTAACTCTGGCATACCCAGTGCTTTAGGCCCTTGGAAACGCACAACAACAATACAATCTTTTTCTAACTTTCCTGCCTTAAATAATGGCTCTAAATCAGCTTGGCTTTCAATCACCACAGCTGGCGCCTCGACAATTTGATTTTCTTTAGCCACAGCTGAGACTTTGATTACGCCTCGCCCTAAATTACCCTGCATTAGACGCAAGCCACCCTCTGTAGAAAATGGTTTATCCACAGTGGTTAGAACCTCTGTATCCAATGGTGTTTGCGGTGATTGATTCCACTCAATATCACCATCACTAGTCAGTGTTGGCTCTTTAGTGAAATCAGAAAAATTCTCGCCCCATGCTGTTTGAGCATCCCCATGCATATAGCCTGCATCCAATAGCTGGCGGAACATACAGCTGGTACCCCCAGCGGCATGAAAGTGGTTTACATCGGCATGTCCATTTGGATATACCTTAGCTAACAATGGAACTGCAGCTGATAAATCGGAAATATCATCCCAATTAAGCAATATTCCAGCAGCCCGAGCAATCGCTACTAGGTGCATACTGTGGTTTGTTGAACCGCCTGATGCTAATAAGGCAACGGTGCCATTCACTATAGCCCTCTCATCAATCACCTTACCAATTGGGCGGTAATCATTGCCAAGTGCCGTAATACGAGCCACCTGATAGCACACTTCTTTGGTCAATCTTTCACGTAATGGGTTATCTGGATTAACAAATGAGCTACCCGGCAGTTGCAGGCCTAGCGCCTCAAGCACCATTTGGTTACTGTTAGCGGTTCCATAAAAAGTACAGGTACCATGACTATGATAGGAGTCTGATTCAGCCTGAAGTAGTTCTTCTCGACCAATTTCACCCTGCGCATAGAGCTGTCGAATTCGTTGCTTTTCTTTATTGGGCAACCCTGATTCCATGGGCCCTGCAGGCACAAACAGGGTTGGCAGATAACCAAATGAAAGCGCACCCATCAATAAACCTGGAACAATCTTATCGCAAATACCCAACGCCAAAACACCATCAAACATCTGATGTGACAGGCCAATAGCGGTACATTGAGCAATAACATCTCGACTCAACAAGCTGAGCTCCATACCATCTTGACCCTGAGTAACACCGTCACACATAGCTGGGACACCACCGGCTACCTGAGCCGTACAGCCCATTTCGCGCATTGCCTGCTTAATTTTATCTGGATAGGTGGCATAGGGTTGATGGGCAGAAAGCATATCATTATAGGCAGTCACTATACCTATATTGGCAGCCTCTACCATACGCAGGCTGTTTTTATCTTCTTCTCCACAGGCTGCAAAGCCATGCGCCAAATTACCACAGCTTAACTTACCTCGCTCAGGGCGACTGTTAAAATCTTCTTCTAATTGACGTAAATAATCTGAGCGTAAAACTGCACTTCGCTTTATAATACGTTCGGTTACAGTTGCTATTTGGTTATTGAGATGACCCATATTGGCTCCATATAATTTAAGGCACAATTGTAACAAAATTACAAAAGTTAACCATATATAATCATTACAATGGTTGTTTTTTGTAATTTTATTACAAAATATTAAAGCTTAATTAAAAAATGACATTTTAATTTTACTGCCACGCATTTCGCCTAACAGGATTAATAGTAAAAATGAATAAAGAACATTACATGCCGCTAAATACGCCAGCTTGGAATAAATTGATAGAACTAGCTTCTGAAATCCAAGCTTCTGCAAACCCAATCACTATAAAACAGTTATTTGCAGATGATGCCGAGCGCGCTGAGAAATATTCCTTAATGGCTGGGGAGCTGAGGCTAGATTTCTCCAAAAACTTGATGGACGACCACATTTGGGAGCAGTTACTTAATCTGGCGAAACAATCACCACTACGCTCACATCGCGATGCTATGTTTTCAGGGGAAGCTATTAACCGCAGCGAAGACCGATCAGTACTTCATGCAGCGTTAAGAGCACATTCATCAGATGATACCTCTACTGATGGATCACAAAGAGCGGCACAGGTTGAAAAGCAACTGCAAGCCGTTGAGCGTATAAGTAATGAAATTCGCCAAGGCAAATGGGTTGGAAGCACAGGAAAAGCTATAACTGATATTATTAATATCGGCATTGGCGGTTCGGACTTAGGCCCCAAAATGGCCTGTACCGCGCTTGAAGAATTTTCCCATGATTCGATTAATGTCCATTTTATTTCTAACGTTGATGGCGCCCAGATCCTAAGCACTCTGAAGAAGCTCAATGCAGAAACTACTCTGGTATCTATTGCCAGCAAGACCTTTACCACTCAGGAAACCATGCTGAATGCTAAAACAGCTATTCAGTGGTTTAACGATGAATTAGGACTTGAGAACCCAAAAAATAGCAGTCACTTTATTGGCTTAACTGCCAATCCTGCGGCTGCCATAGCCTACGGTATTCCTGAAAATCAAATTCTTGAATTCTCTGATTGGGTGGGCGGTCGTTATTCTCTGTGGTCAAGCATTGGTTTGTCTATCGCTATCAGTATTGGCTTTGAAAACTTTATACAGATGCTTGATGGCGCAAGAGAGATGGATCAGCACTTTCAAAATGCGCCCCTAGAACAAAATATGCCAGTCATTCTCGGCTTGCTTGGCATTTGGTATAGCAATTTCCTCAACGCTCAATCTATAGCCATTATCCCTTATTGTGAACGCTTGGTTCTTCTGCCCTCTTACCTGCAGCAGCTAGACATGGAAAGCAATGGCAAGTCGACTAGCTTAGACGGCGAGCCAGTTAGCTACAATACTGGCCCTATCCTATGGGGGCAGACTGGTACAAATGGACAGCATGCTTTCTTCCAACTGCTTCATCAGGGGACCCGAATGGCTCCGATTGACTTTATTGCCGCAGTTAAGGACAACCTAAGTAACCCGGAGCACCATCAGGTGCTGCTAGGCAATATGCTGGCACAGGGTTCAGCATTAATGGAGGGACAAATTGCTCCTAAAGGCGAGCAACACCGTTTTTATCCTGGCAACAAACCCTCTAACACCCTTTTACTCGATGAGTTATCACCAAAGAATTTTGGTGCACTGGTGGCGCTTTATGAGCACAAGGTATTTGTTCAAGGCAGTATCTGGAATATCAACTCTTTTGATCAGTGGGGCGTTGAATTGGGTAAAAAGATGGCCAATAACCTATTAGATAAGGATTCGGGTGCGGCTGATATGGATCCCTCGACAAAAGCGCTATTTAGCTATATTGAACAAAAATCTTAAGGCTTAACTTCGCAACTCTCGAGGCAGAGAGAAACTAATGGTTTCAACAACGCCGTCAAGTTCCTTTGGCGGCTGAGCCCCCAATTGCACCAAGCGCTCTATAACACCACTAACCAGAACTTCAGGTGCTGATGCCCCTGCGGTTACCCCTATGGTATCAGTATTATTGAGCCAAGCTTGCTGTATGTCTTCAGCACCATCAATAAGGTAGGCATCGCAGCCACAGCGCTCAGCTAACTCCCTTAGGCGATTAGAATTTGAACTAGAAGGGGAACCCACCACCAACACCACGTCAGACTCCAACGCTAACTGCTTAACTGCATCTTGACGATTTTGCGTGGCATAACAGATATCATCTTTACGCGGCCCTTCGATGGCAGGGAATTTTTTGCGCAAGGCATCAATCACTTTGGAGGTATCATCTATCGATAACGTAGTCTGAGTCACAAAGGCCAAACTGTCTGGATTTATAACGTCTAAATCAACAACATCTTGCTCACTTTCAACAAGATAGATATCACCCCCAGAACTATGGTCATATTGACCCATGGTTCCCTCAACCTCAGGATGACCGGCATGACCAATAAGAATACATTCCTTACCATCAGCACTGAATTTACTGACTTCTAAATGCACTTTTGTAACCAGCGGACAGGTCGCATCGAAAACTTTTAGCTGTCGGCCAGCCGCTTCTTTTTGAACCTGTTGAGAGACTCCATGGGCACTAAAAATAACCACTACATCATCTGGAATTTCATCAATTTCATCGACAAATACTGCACCGCGATTACGTAATTCATCTACCACAAATTTATTGTGTACAACTTCGTGACGAACATAGACTGGAGCGCCAAACTGATCAAGTGCTAGGTTAACAATATCGATAGCGCGATCTACACCTGCGCAAAAACCTCTAGGGTTTGCAAGTTTAATATCCATAGATCATACCTCTTTATTTGAATCAGTGAATTGAATCTGGCACTACTTCAACAATATCTACTTTAAAGATAATATTGCGACCCGCAAGTGGATGATTAAAGTCTACCTTTACAGAATCATCACCGATTTCCATAATCACCCCCGGTAATTCACCCTCACCATTTTGAAAGGAGAAAACGTCGCCAACGTTGAGAGACTCTTGATCAAAATTATCCCGCCCTAGTTGTTGCATATTTTCAGGATTACGCTGCCCAAAGGCATTTTCTGGCGAAATTACAAACTCAGCTTTATCACCTGCTTTAAGACCCTTTAGGGGCACTTCAAATCCAGGTAACAAATTACCGTCGCCCATAACAAAGGTGGCCGGCTGAGTGTCAAAATTTGAATCAATAAGCTCTCCATTTTCCAGCGCCAATGAAAAGCTCATGGTAACTTTGACTCCCTGATCAATCATCATACTCATAATGGAATATTAGTCCTTATTTACACTCTTTGGATCACCGTCAGGACGCTTGAGAAAACCTTCTACAAGAATCAGTACAGCACCCACAGAGATTGCACTATCAGCAATATTAAACGCAGGAAAATGCCTGCCAGACCAATGAAAATCTAAAAAATCGACCACATAACCCAAGGTTACACGATCATAGAGATTGCCCAATGCTCCACCTAATATAAATGCTAAGGCAAAGCCCTCTAGCCTTTGTTGGGCTGAAAGCTTAGTGATCCATACCAAAATAACCAAGCTAACCAGTACAGCAAAAAAGGTAAAACCCCATCGCTGCCAACCACCTTCATTATTCAAAAAACTAAATGCAGCACCGTAATTATGTACCCTCACCAGATTAAAAAAACTGGTAATAGCCTCGGAAGACCCATAGCTAAACTGCGCTACAATCCAACTTTTGGTCAACTGATCAGCAACCAAAACCAATAGCGCAAGCGAAAACCACAACCACGCTTGCCTGCCGATCTTAAATTCACTAAGCATGGCGACGAACTTCTTTCTGCCCGCTAATATTTTCAATACAGCGACCACAAATTTCCGGATGCTGGTCATGGCTACCCACATCATCGATAAAATGCCAACAACGAACACATTTGTTGGTCTCACTCCGCGCAACAGCAACTTTTAAGCCATTCATTAGCGATTCAACCGCCTGATCACTCGCAGACACTATGGGTGCTAACTCTGCTTTTGAGGTAATAGTGACAAAACGCAACTCCTGCTCAAGTTTTGCCAGCGAACTCAATATATGCTGATCGGCAAAGATTTGAATATCGGCTTCCAGTGAACCCTTAACATTACCCAGATTTCTCTGATCTTCGATCACCTTATTAATCGCTTCTTTAGCCTGCAAAATAACTGCCCAATCTTGCTCGGTAATTGACTCATTTTCGGTTAGGCGCTGCAAGGGATACCACTGCGAAGTAAACACATACTTATCGCGCTCACCAGGCAAATGACTCCATATTTCATGAGCGGTAAAACTTAAAATTGGCGCTATCCAACGAACAAAGGCCTCACTGATATGGTACAACGCCGTCTGTGCCGATCGTCTGGGCAAGCTATCCTCGGCACAGGTGTAGATGCGATCTTTGATAATATCTAAATAGAATCCACCCATATCGCGCACGCAGAAATTATGTAATTTCTGATAGATTTGATGAAACTGGAAACTGTTGTAGTCACTTATAATATGCTCTTGTAACTGTGCCGCACAGTCGATTGCCCAGCGATCTAGAGCCAGTAAATCTTGATTTTCAACCAGATGCTGCTGCGGATCAAAACCATCAATATTTGATAGAAAATAGCGCGCTGTATTGCGAATTCTTCGATAGGATTCGCCCGCTCGCTTAAGGATTTCATCGGACACTGTCATCTCAGCACTAAAGTCAGCGCTGGCAACCCAAAGACGCAATACATCTGCCCCCAACTCATTAATCACTTTTTGTGGTGAGACTACGTTACCAATGGACTTGGACATTTTTCGCCCGTTCTCATCCACCGTAAATCCATGGGTTAAAACTGCTTTGTATGGAGCAGTACCATTAATGGCAATTGCCGTTTTTAGCGATGACTGAAACCAACCGCGATGCTGATCCGAGCCTTCCAAATAAAGGTCTGCTGGATAACTAAGTTCATCGCGCGCGCCAATCACCGAGGCATGAGTGACACCTGAATCAAACCATACATCCAGAGTATCTGTTACTTTTTGATAATCATCTGCCTCTTCGCCTAGCAGCTCAGATGCTTCAACTTCGTACCAAGCATCCATTCCATCCTGCTCGACTAGTTTTGCTACCTTTTCAATAATAGTCGCTGTACCAGGGTGAATCTCCCCTGTTTGTTTATGCACAAATAAGGCAATAGGAACACCCCAGGTTCGCTGTCTTGAAATACACCAGTCGGGACTGGCGTCGAGCATGCCACGAATTCTCGCCTCACCCCATTCTGGATGCCAATCCACTGACTTAATCGCTGATTTTGCTTTTTCCAATAAGCCATTCTGCTCCATGGAAATAAACCACTGTGGCGTTGCACGATAAATAAGCGGTGTTTTAGTTCGCCAACAGTGTGCATAGCTATGGGTTATTTTGCCACAACTCATCAGCTTGCCATGCTCGGTTAGCACCTCGATTACCTGCTCATCTACCTTATAGACATGCTGACCTGCGAATAATTCCACATCATCTCTATACACCCCATTATCCAGAATATAGTTTAGGGTGCCGATGCCATACTTATTAGATACAGCAAAGTCATCCAAGCCATGATCTGGCGCTGTATGCACACAGCCGGTACCTGCATCTGTAGTGACATGATCACCTAGGAGTACTGGTATTTCTCGCTGATAAAATGGATGGTTGGCGATAATGTTTTCTAGCGCAGCGCCCTGACAACTAGCAAGAACTTTGTAATCTGTGAGTTCGAGTCGTTCAGCAACTGACTCAAGCAAATCGGTACCACAGATTAGTCTTTTAGAGCCCGCCTGAATTAAGCTGTATTCTAAATCAGCACCAATACTAATGGCCTGACTGCTGGGAATGGTCCATGGCGTAGTGGTCCAAATTAAGAAATTAATCGGCCCCTCGCCAAGTAAATCACCAAAGGCAGATTGCAATTTTTCAAGCTGATCCTTAGCATCAACCCTATAGGCAACATCAATAGAAAAGGAGGTTTTGTCCTGATACTCTACCTCAGCTTCGGCTAACGCAGAACCGCCAACAACACTCCAGTAAACAGGCTTGTAGCCCTTGACCAAATGACCGTTTTCGGCAATTTTTCCCACCGCGCGAATAATATCGGCCTCGACATCAAAATTCATGGTGAGGTAGGGATTTTTCCAATCACCAAGCACACCTACTCGAATAAAATCTTTGCGCTGACCCTCAACCTGTCGCATTGCATAGTCACGACATTTTTGACGAAACTTTGAGTACTCTACCTTAACCCCTGCCTTGCCAATCTTCTTTTCAACATTGTGCTCAATGGGCAACCCATGACAGTCCCAACCAGGAATATAGGGGGCATCAAAACCGCTGAGTGTTTTGGACTTAATAACAATATCTTTTAAGGTTTTGTTTACCGCATGACCAAGGTGGATATCACCATTGGCATAGGGAGGGCCATCGTGGAGAATATATTTTTCACAGCCAACTCTGGACTCTCGAATATGCTGGTACAGATCATCATCTTGCCACTGCTTTAACATTGCCGGCTCACGCTGTGCAAGGTTAGCCCGCATAGGAAAATCAGTTTTTGGCAAATTTAATGTTGTCTTGTAATCAATACTATCGGTCATTTTTTAAAACTTTTTCCAATTTTTGGTTTTGATTTAATGGCTGTTCTGAGCAAACCATTGCTCAATCAATTTAACGTCGCCTCTAATACTGTCAGCTAAGTGGTCTAAATTAGTAAATTGCCGTTCATCTCTAATTTTATGGACAAACTCCACGCTAATTCTTCGACCGTAAATCTGCTGATCAAAATTCAATAAATGAACTTCTAATATGGGCTTTAACCTATCACCTATAGTCGGTCGAACTCCCACATTTGCAGCACCTTTGATTCGACCATCAATGCCCTCAACATTAACCCGTACGGCATAAACTCCTGCTAAAGGAGCTCTAAACCGATTAAGGTTAACATTGGCTGTAGGAAATCCCAACTTTCGACCCAGCTGTTGACCAAAAGTCACTTTGCCATTAATTGAAAATGGTCGGCCTAACAACGTACTTACTTGGTTGAAATCAGATTTATGCAATAATTGGCGCACCAAAGTACTGCTTACCCTCTGACTTTTAATTTCAACCGTTTTGGTATTTTGTACGCTAAAACCTAGCTCCTGACCCATACCAACCAAGCTGTCGAAATCACCTTTTCTATCACAGCCAAATCTAAAATCATCGCCTACAATTAAATGCTTTGTATTAACGCCATCGACTAAGATATCTTGCACAAACTCTGTTGCAGTATGACTGCGAAGTTCATGGTTAAAACGTAGACAGACGACTAAGTCCATACCAAAATCTAACAGCGCTTCAATTTTTTCACGCAGGCGCATCAATCTCGGCGGTGCAGTTTCGGCAGAAAAATATTCCTGAGGTTGAGGTTCGAACGTCATGGCAACAGCCAAACTATCAGAACTTTTTGCCTTATCGATGACCTGCTGAAGTATCGCTTGATGCCCTAAATGCACGCCATCGAACGACCCAATAGTCACAACGGATTGTCGGTCACAAAGTCGCGATCTATCTATATCGCGAATCAGGCTCATTTTCGGCTGTTTTAACACCTAATTAGGCACTCTTTAGTAAAGGCGCAAAGTATACCTAGCAATCGCCAGAAAGGTAAGGCATAGCTGACAAATGAGACGACAAAAATGACTCAAAAGATACTTAAAAATAGAAAAAATTATTTATTTGAATCATCAGTTGCTTTTGCTGGACCGCGCATATCGGATAACCTAAATCCAAACACAAATAAGCTAACCATAAAGGCCATAAATCCAGCGCCGCAAAGAAGCGCAATTGAGGTTGTTCGCTGCAACCAGCCCTGATGATAAAAGGCTTGCGAGCCGCCCCACATCTCAAGCAACTGAGTAAGCACTAACAACATGATTGCAACAGAGGTAATTAGGCTTGCAAAAAACCTTAACCAACCCTGAGAAGGCTGATAAATCCCTTTTTTTCGCAAACTTAAAAATAACAATATCGCATTGATAAATGCCGATAGCGACGTCGCTGCCGCTAACCCTAAATGACCAATCTGCCAGTATTTGTGCAAAGGAATAACCAACAATAGGTTAAACAGCATATTCAATACCATTGCGATAACACCAATTCGAACCGGCGTTCGCATATCCTGACGCGCAAAAAAACCGGGGGCTAGAACCTTAATGAGCATAAAAGCAACAAGTCCAGCCGCATAGGCTTTAAGACTGAGCGACGCCATTGCCATATCTCGCAGTGTCATCACTTCACCATAGTAAAACAATGTCACCAAAATGGGCTCAGCTAAAAGTATTAGCGCAACGGCGGCTGGCAACGCTATAACCAAAATCATTTTTAACGCCCAGTCCAATGTTTGTGAAAACGCCTGATTGGATTGAGCAATATGATGCCGCGAGAGATTTGGCAAAATCACCGTGGCAATAGCAATACCAAAAACACCTAGGGGTAATTCAGACAGTCGATCTGAATAATATAACCAAGAGACACTGCCTGTCGGTAAAAATGTTGCCAGAACGGTATCTAGCAATAGGTTAATCTGACTCACCGAAACCCCAAAGATTGCTGGCGCCATAAGTGCCAGTACCTTCTTTACCCCTGAGTGTTGCCAATCAACCTTGGGCATTGGCAACATATGAATACTGCGCAAAAAGGGTAGCTGAAAAATAAACTGTATTATGCCGGCTACCAAAACACCCCAAGCAAGGGCATAGGCCGGTTGCTCGAACAATGGCGCTCCAATTAAGGCAGCAACAATAAGCGTGACATTGAGCAATAGCGGCGTAAAGGCAGGTACTGCAAAGCGGTCATAGCTATTGAGCACCGCACCAGCCACACCGGTCATTGAGATAAACAATAAATAGGGAAAGGTAATGCGCAACATCTCAGAGGTAGCGGCAAACTTACTGGGATTATCCATATACCAGCTAGGGGCAAAAATAGCCGCCATCAAGGGCGAGGCCAATACAATAAATAGCGTAATAAGAATCAGCATTAGGCCAAGATTACCCGCCACGCGACTGACAAGTTCCCTTACTGCCGCCGCACTGCCCTTTTCCCTATATTCACCCAGTATGGGCACAAAGGCTTGAGCAAACGCCCCCTCAGCAAATAGTCGACGAAAGAAGTTGGGAATCTTAAAGGCAACAAAAAACACATCAGCCAATGCTTCGGCACCAATAACACGAGCAAAAACCACATCGCGAGCCAGTCCCAAAAAACGAGAAAGCATGGTAAAAAAACTGACCACGCCGCTGGAACGAAGTAGTCCATGATCTTTTTTCTGCTGTGCGATTTTATCAGCCACGTTGCTTCTCAATATATAAATTATGGGCAACAGTTTAACGGCAGTAACTATCTAGTCCAAGCAAATCACTTAAAACTCTTGTAACTTTAGTTTTGAACAGCAAAATTGTGATGAAACATCAATTGGCTTTTAAATATATCATCAAGAGTATCTTCATAATAAAAATTTGTAAGTAAGAAGCCAAACTTTGAATTAGGACTCTTAATCATATATTCATGCCTGATAATGCCGCCATGCTGGGTGTCTCTATAGAAGATAATTACAAAAGGGTCTGCATCAATTGCATGAATAATTTCCCGAGACAATATTGAATTTGCCAAACGATAATTTTCATTAGAGGATAACGCCTCTAACCAATCTTTTGCTTTTCTGGAACTTCCATCGCTTAAGTTTGTATAGAAAGAATTTTTTTGATTTTTAGAAAGCAACAAATAAATTTTACTATAAGCCGCGACAGCTTTATCTAACAAGTCCTCAGCCTGATTAAGAGGCTTTTTGTTGATCTTGACACTATTATAACGCTTACCATTTGCAATAATTTGAAATGAGTATTTCCCCTCAAAAATATGGTATGGGTGACCTATATGTTTTTTCTCAACAGGGATGGGAAATTCGTTGTCATTGTCCGAAAACTTATACACTTTTTTTAGTAATGTATCTAAATAAAATTGCTGATCTATTACATATCTAAAATCATCACCTCTCAACACAAATCGGAAAGACATTATTTTTTTCTTTCCATTTGAATTAATACTCACGAAAAATATTCTATGATCGCCTTGGCAAACTTGTGATAGTAATTTCAAGCCATTATTTCCAGATAAGACCGTATTTAAAAATGCAATGCGGTCTTTGACATACTGTTGAGTAATATTTTTGTTGGCATCCAAAATACTGTAAATTTTCTTATATTCATTTGTTGAAAAATCGTCGATAAACTGCTGGAAAAAAGCTACATCACTACCAAGTTTATTTTCATGAAATAAATCCAAAGAGAAATCATATTTAATTTGATTAACACCTATAAGCAACGCAGTATTTTTGGCTTCATATTCCATATCAATTGGAAGAGGAATTAAGTCTTTATTGAATTTGTCACAGGTATGAAGAATGCTAGAACTTTTTATAGTTAAAACATCCTTACCCAATACACCGACACCAAAGGTAAAGGCAATAATCGCTAGAATAAATCTTCTGTTATTTCTAAATATAATACATATCCATGCAGGTAGAAAATATGAAAAAATTAGCCGTAAACATATATTAATATTAGTCTATAAACTCATCATATTTGCATTCTAGATACCGCCAAAATCGGGCTAGAGCAACTATGGCGGTATCTCTAAAAAAAAACAGCAATAATAAGGTTGAATCTCACCCAATAACCCTGTATATTTCCGCGCCTTTACAGTGTTCCCTTTACTTAGGAGATAGTACAAGTGGCTAATTCAGCACAAGCAAAAAAACGCGCACGTCAAAACGAAAAAAGACGTCAGCATAATGCTGGCCTTCGCTCAATGGTTCGTACTTACATTAAGAAGGTTGATGCAGCCCTCGACAGTGGCGATGCTACTGCAGCCCAAGAAGCCTATACTACGTCGGTTCCAGTCATCGATCGTATGGCTGACAAAGGAATTATCCATAAGAATAAAGCTGCGCGCCATAAGAGCCGCCTTAACGCTAAAGTTAAAGCGCTAGCTGCGAAGTAATTTATTCAATTGGTAAAAAAACCGGCTGATGCCGGTTTTTTTATGTCTGCAATTTATTACTACAGGTTTAATCTAGGAAACAATATTTTCCGCTATGAATTTCTGAACGGCTTGCTGGTCGTTATCAAGCACAGTGTAGCGCTCTTCACGATCAAACAAATTGGCCATATGAGGTGGTAGCGCAGGATCTTCAGGGTATCCAGCTTGCCGAACTGCATCCGGAAATTTTGCTGGATGCGCTGTAGCTAGAGTTACCATTGGCGTCGCTTTATTGTTGCTGCATTCACGTGCTGCCGCCAGACCAATCGCCGTATGCGGGTCCAGTAGATAACCACTATCTTCATAGGTAGAGCGAATTACTTCAACCATACCGTTATCGTCACAGCGATAACTTGAGAATAGTTTTCTTGCTTTGGCTAATGCTGTATCACTTAGTTTCATATGACCATGTTTAGCATCAGCCATTAGATTGGCAATCTGCTGTCCATCGCGGTCATACAGATCAAACAATAGGCGCTCAAAATTACTGGAAATCATAATATCCATACTTGGCGCTAAACTTTGCTCAAGCGGCTGAGTGCTGTGGTCATTATCACTAATACAGCGGTGCAAAATATCATTTTGATTGGTGGCGATCACTAACTGCTCAATCGGAAGACCCATCTTGCTCGCTAAATAGCCGGCAAAAATATCACCAAAGTTACCTGTGGGCACTGAGAATGATACTTTTTTATGCGGCCCACCCAAGGCTAGGGACGCCCAAAAATAGTACACAATCTGAGCCATAATACGCGCCCAGTTAATCGAATTAACCGCAGCTAACTGTCTACCTTCCGGCAAGAAAGACTGATCGGCAAAACTGGCTTTAACCATATTTTGACAGTCATCAAAATTGCCATGCAATGCCAGATTGTGAATATTATCTTCCAGAACAGTAGTCATTTGACGACGCTGAACCTCTGATACGCGCTGGTAGGGGTGAAGAATAAAGATATCTAGATGCTTACAATGTCTACAGCCTTCAATCGCGGCAGAGCCGGTATCACCTGATGTAGCGCCCATAATCACCACTTTTTGGTCGCGCTTGGCAAGAATATAATCCAGAAGATTACCCAAAAATTGCAACGCAAAGTCTTTAAACGCCAAGGTTGGACCTTGAAAAAGCTCCAATATCCATTGGTTGTGACCCGCTTGAACCAGTGGCGCTACCGCTTCATGACGAAAGCCTGCGTAGGATTTTTCGATCAGTTGACGCAAATCCTGCTCAGGGATCGACCCAGCCACAAATGGCGTAATAATTTTAAGCGCTAATTCCTCATAGGAAAGCTCGCCCCATGAGGCTATTTCTTCAACGCTAAATTTGGGTAATTGCTCTGGCACAAACAGACCGCCATCTTCAGCAAGACCTGTCAATACAACATCTTCAAAGCTTTTTGGCTCTACGCCGCCTCTGGTACTTATATATTTCATTTACTGATCCAAATGCTCTACGCGGATAAATTTAATGGTATCACGAACAGTTTCAAGCTTTTCTATACGCTCAACGGCAGTATTTAATAGCTTTTCTTGGGTGACATTGGTAACGATAATCACGTTTACGTAATCCTCACCCACAGGTTGCTCTTTTTGAACAATCGCTTCGATACTAATACCAGAGTCACCCATAATCTTGGTGATATCTGATAATACACCCGGCTTATCAAGGGCGGAGAAACGCATATAAAAACTGGTTTCAATCTCTTCAATCGCCATGATATTCCGTTGTTCTAACTGTGATATTGGACAGCCAAGTGCATTCACCTTGACCTCAGCAGATGCATCAATAGTTCTAGCCACATCCACAATATCCGCAATAACCGATGATGCGGTTGGCTCTGCACCAGCACCCGGACCACAAAATAGCGTTGTGCCCACGGCATCAGCATTGACCATTACCGCATTAGCTACATCGTTAACGCCGGCAATCATGCTTTTATGAGGCACTAATGTTGGGTGAACACGAAGTTCAACACCCTGCTCTGTTTGTCGGGCAATACCCAGATGTTTGATCGCGTAACCCAATTCTTTAGCGTAGGCGACATCTTGCGGCTCTAATTGTGTAATTCCATCGGTATACAGTCCATCCAATGTTAACGGCATTTCAAAGGCGATAGAGGCCAAAATAACCAACTTATGAGCTGCATCTATACCCTCTACATCAAAGGTTGGATCTGCTTCAGCATAGCCCTTTTCCTGAGCCTCAACCAAGACATCGTTGAAATCACGACCCTTAGTATCCATCTCGGTAAGAATAAAGTTTGTGGTACCGTTGATAATTCCAGCGATCCAATTGATCTTATTGGCAGAAAGGCCTTCGCGAAGACCTTTAATAATAGGAATTCCACCAGCAACAGCCGCTTCATAGGCAACAACAAGTCCTTTAGAGGCAGCAAAAGAAAATATTTCCATCCCGTGTTCGGCAATCAATGCCTTATTTGCTGTCACCACATGTTTGTTGTTTTTGAGTGCCGTCATTACCAGATCATAGGCAACCGTAGTTCCGCCAATCAATTCAACAACTATGTCGATATCGGGGTTTTTGGCAACCTCAAAGATATCTCGAACAACGTCGACAGATGCGGTGTCACAATCTGGGTTATCTCGACGAGCACCAACCTGCAAAATATTGATGTCGCAGTTTGCACGATCATTAATATTGCTTGAATTGCGTGATATTACATTAAATACGCCGGAACCCACTGTTCCTAAACCACAGATACCGACTTGCACAGATCGCACATTCACTCTCCAAAAATTAGTAGTATTTTAGGGATTAATTCGCTAAAAAATGGCGGCAACATTAAACACCTAATTGAGCCCTGTCAATGGCGCAATTCTATACTATTTAGCGAGTATTTCAGGGTTATTTTTATGTTTTTACTTGAAATGGCTAATAAGAAGTCACTAGCCAATGACTTATTTCGGTTCAATACCCAATAGTTTTGCAAAGCTCGCAGCTGGTTGATACCCAGGTATAAGGGTACCGTCCATCAATATAATGGCGGGCGTTCCGGTAACGCCTATACTACCACCAAGGTCGTAATGTGCTGCTACTGGATTATTATCACAGACTTCAATATCAACTTTTTGACCATTCTTCACCTTGGTCAAAGTATCTTGCTTGTCGTCAGCACACCAAGCTTTAGCAATTTTATCATAGGAGCCTGAAGGTATACCCGCCCGCGGAAAGGCCAGATATCTAACCTCTATACCCATTGCATTGAGCTGCGGAACCTCTTGATGAAACTTGCGACAGTAGCCGCAATCAACATCGGTAAATACGTTCATAATTGCTTTAGATTCACCCTCGGGCTTGAAGATAATCATATCCTCAGTTGAGCGCGCAGCAAAGATTTCACGTCTTTTATTGGTTTGTCTTACTTCCAGGGTGCTAATAATTTCATTTGCTTTTATCTGAAGTAGATCACCCTGAAATAAATACTCACCTGATTCATGCACATATAACAAAGGGCCATTTTTAACCTGCACTTCATAAACCCCAGAAACAGGCGACATACCGACAATCGAGAACTCCAGATCTGGCCTTGCGGTTAGCAAGTTTTTAAGCATATTATTGGTTTCCGGCTGAGAAACTTCATCAGTCTGATTTTTAACAGCAACTTTTTCCGCGTCGGAAAAAT
>Ga0207964_1000095_pt1 | contig 31670 bp, 30 predicted proteins | sample Knorr_S23_td_250_FD_185608 | JGI IMG/M metagenome (GOLD analysis project Ga0207964, IMG submission 185608) | Marine microbial communities from Southern Atlantic Ocean transect - Knorr_S23_td_250_ad_251m_LV_A (SPAdes) (version 2) | ecosystem: Environmental > Aquatic > Marine > Oceanic | place...
GTTAGCATTTTCCTTTGAGCTTCGCTCTCTACACCCTCTGCAACCGTGTGAATACCAAGCTTTTCAGCAAGAAATATAATACTCTCGACTATAGCGTAATCACCCGATTTTTTTCCCATATCCCGTACAAAAGTTTGATCTATTTTTAGTGTATCCACCGGTAGTTTTTGTAAATGATAAAGTGAAGAATGACCGCTACCAAAATCATCCAAAGCGATTTTAATGCCCAACTGTCTTATTTTGGATAGCTGTTGCGCAATTAAATCTAGGCCATATATTAACGCGCGCTCAGTAATTTCCAGTTCGAGCAAATTATCTGGCAACGGACACCGCTTCAGTAAAGCGGAAATTTTTTCGACAAGATCTTCCATTTTAGGCGTACTTAATGAAACGTTGATCGAAAGCGATAATGTATAGCCTTGGGATAACCAACTGGATAACTGGCTAATGCCATTTGTAAGAACCCAGTGGTTAATTTCAACGATTAGATCAGTGCCCTCGGCCACCAAAATAAATTCATCTGGACCAATAAGGCCTCTAGTGGGATGTTGCCATCGTAAAAGCGCTTCTGCTCCCAACAGTGATCCAGTTTTAGCATCCACTTTTGGCTGGTAGTAAAGCCTGAGTTCATCGCGATCAAATGCCTGCCGCAACTCGCGCTGCATCTCTAGTCGCTGGCTGACTTCAGCCTCCATACCCGGCTTGTAAAAACAAAATTGATTGCGAATATTTTTGGCGTTAAACATTGCTGAATCAGCATGTTTCAATAGATTGGAAATCTCTTCACCATCATTGGGAAATACTGAAATACCAATGCTGGTGGTGATAAATATTTCCCTGCGCATAAATATAAAGGGCTGACTTATTAGATCGCAGATCTGCTGGGCTATGGTTTCTATCCTTTGTAAACTTGTTACCGATTGCAAAACTATGGTGAATTCATCACCGCCGAGACGAGCAATAAAATCTTCTCCACGCAAATAGTCAAGCAACCGTTCAGAAACAGCTTTAAGAAGGAGATCTCCAGCATCATGCCCCATGTTATCGTTGACTACTTTAAAATGATCAAGATCAAGAAAAAGAACCGCAACCATGGCTCCTTCAACCTCGACCCGATCAATTGCCAACTGCAGATGTTGCATCAAGCTGGTGCGATTAGGTAGCCCAGTCAATGCATCGTGGTAAGCCAATTGTTTTATATATCTTTCTGTTCTATTTGAAGCAATAAGGTGTCTAACCCGTTTTTGGATAACAGAAACATTAACCGGTTTAGCTATAAAATCAGTGGCTGCAACAGAAAAAGCCTTAGCCACCGCCTCTTCACTCTCAGATGCTGTGATAATCAAGATGGGTATATCTGCACCATAGGGCATCTGACGAATCTTTTGACACAACCCAAACCCGTCCAATCCGGGCATAATCGCATCCACTAGAATCAAATCTGGCATACTCTGTCGACATATCTCCAGCGCCTCTGAACCTTCCTTGGCCTCATCTACACTACAACCATAATTTCTCAACGCCTCAGCTAGTAGCACTCGACTAGTTCTATCATCATCAACCACCAGTACCTGATCATAGCTTTCAAAACACTCGTCAATCGGTTTTAGCTCGCATTCTGTTTTGGTATAGTTTTTTAAGTCTGAGCACAGCCTCTCTATAACTCTATCGATGCTATTAACAGAATTATCCGCATTTTTTAACTCTCCCTTTTTTGCTCCATTTTCCAGATCTATACTAAGATCAATTAATTCCCGTGCACCAAAATTTCTGGCCGCACCTTTTATAGTGTGGGAAATATAACGAATCTCACTTATATTTTTTTCTCTGACCGCTGCTTTTAAACTATCTACATAAGCTCTCATATCCAATGAAAAGTCATCTATCATGCTGTAAATAGAATCACCGACAACTGCCACAAGTTGATCTATAGCTTTTACGTCATAACTTAGTTCTACATAATTATCAGGTCTATCAGGCTCAGAAACCCTATACTGACATTCAATATCATGGGTAACTTCTGAAAAAGATATCCATTTAGCCAGCATATCCCGAACATCCATCATGCTGAGCGGCTTGACTAAAAAATCACTGACACCTGATTTAATACATCGCTTCTTTTCAGATTCAGAGTTGCTGGTTATGGTAGCAATTATGGGCAAATTCCCCGCATCTTCTCCCTCGAATTCCCTTATCTGTCTGGTAGCCTCATAACCACCCAATATGGATATATTGCAATCGATTAATACCAAATCAAAATCGCCATAAACCACTTTTTCCACACCCAATTTACCATTGGCAACCACCTCATGATGGCAGCCCAAACGACTGAGTATATTTTTTATCAATTGCTGATTAACACGACTGTCCTCAACCACTAAAATTTTAGAAACAGCGCGCTCTAATGATTTACTTTCCTTGTGTAACTGTTTTGCATCCAGCATCTAACACATCCCTGATGTAAGTCTAAATCACCTAAATTTAAATCATTTATATAAAAATAGTCATGCAGACATTAGATTTAGGATATAAAACTGCAAATTGCAATAATTGACCCTATATTCTTTTACAATTTTGAGAAATAGCGCACAAAATTACAGGCAAGACTTCTGTATGCGTAATTCACAATAGTCAAAATGCGGTTGCAGCGGTTACAATGGAACTTTAGCTACTCTTTTGTCATTTCTATGCATAACTCAAAACATCAAACACCCGAAAAAACTCGTCCTGAAAAGCAAGAGAGTCTACTGCTCAATTTGCTATGCAATATTATTTTGCCTACGCTAATTCTGACCAAACTCAGTGGCGATAATTATTTAGGCATTAAGTGGGCTATTATCATTGCCTTGGCATTTCCATTAATCTACGGGCTTAATGACTTTTTTACGCGGGGAAAACTCAATTTTTTCTCCGGTCTTGGCGTAGTGAGTGTGTCGCTTACTGGTGGTATTAGCCTTTTGGAAATGGATGCCATCTATATCGCCATCAAGGAAGCCTCGATTCCAGGCATACTCGGCTTGGCAACATTGGTTTCCCTAAAAACATCTCAGCCGCTAATTCGCACATTAATTTTAAATGACAGTCTGTTTGATGTTGAAAAAATAACGGTAGCTTTGACGAACAATAATTGTCAGGCGCAATTTGAAAAACTATTACTCAATGCCTCTTTTATTTTGGCCGCATCATTTTTCTTATCGTCTTTATTAAATTATATTCTAGCTGTGGTTATTTTAACTGCGGAACCAGGCACCGTAGCATTTAATGAACAGCTAGGAAAAATGACGGCATTGAGTTTTCCTGTCATCGCCCTGCCCGCTATGATTGTTATGATGGGCAATCTTTTTTATCTATTTCGAGGCATCTCTAAACTCACAGGTATAGATTTAGAAGATATCATTAAGCGGAAACAGTAAGGCTATAATTTAAAACTAAGGAGCAATACAAATGTGGTATGCCATTATCTCAGAAGATGTAGAAAACAGCTTAAGCAAACGAGCTACAGCGAGACCTGCCCACCTAGTTCGAATTTGTGACTTAAGAGATGAAGGGCGTCTCCTTCTAGCTGGACCGCATCCGGCAGTAGATAGTGAAGAGCCTGGAGAGGCAGGGTTTACCGGCAGTCTTATAGTAGCTGAATTCGCCTGTTTAGAAGATGCGCAAGCTTGGGCAGATAGCGATCCATACCTAGAAGCCGGCGTATATAAAAAGGTGTGCGTCAAACCGTTTAAGAAAGTATTACCCTAAGTTAGAGGGCATCTATAGCGCGCTTTATCAACCATTTATTATTTAGACTACAATAGAGGTATGATTTGCGCTTCAAACAAATTTTTTATGGCAAAAACACTAATGAAGTATTTACGATCTAGTTTAGTTTACGTCCTTGCTATACTCTCAATCAGTACAGTAGCGGAGGACTCTCAGCAATCCACACCAGATGCGACTATGCTTTCGCAACCTGAATCGGGTTATATATCTGATCAATTTTATGTGCCTCTCAGAAGCTCGCCCTGCTCTAGCTGTAAAATAATTCACAAAGGCCTTAAAAGCGGTACTGAACTATCTATTTTAGGCCGCAAAGATGCTTGGAGTTTGGTAACCACCAACAGCGGCTATAGAGGATGGATTAGAAACCAGCATATTATTGCTGAACCCGTAGCTCGCTCTATGCTCGATAAAAGTGCCAAGCAGATTGCACAGCTAAAAAATAACAATCAACGCTTAGAACAAGATATGCAGCACTCTTTCGAACTGGTTCAAAGCCTGCGCCAAACCATCAACAAGCTGGAATCCGACCACAAAGTACTATCCAAAGAATTGGCTACATTAAAGTTAATATCAGCTAAAGAAATAGCGCTAAATGACCAGAACCAAGTGCTGGTTAAGCATAATCACCTGCTACAGGAAGAGCGCGATGTACTAAAAGCCGATGTCGATACTCTCAAGAGTAACAAACACAATGAAATGTTCCTCTACGGGGGATTTGTTACATTTTTAGGCGCAATTCTGGTAGCACTGATCCCGCGACTACGTGGCAGAAAAAGATTGTCTGAGTGGCGTTAATTAAAAACTAACAAGAAAATAAAGAGGGATGCATTGTATGCGTAAACTGTTTAGATATTTTATCTTGATAAGTGCTGTGGCGCTGTACAACACAAGTATTGCCGAGCCCAAATCTCCACAGGTACATCTGGATACTGAGCTGGGTGAAATAGTGATTGAATTGTACCCAGAGGTAGCTCCTGTAACCGTTGATAACTTTATCCACTATGTGGAAGATCACTTTTATGACGGGATTATTTTTCACCGAGTTATCGAGGATTTTATGATTCAGACCGGTGGTCATAAGGCTGATTTGACGCGCGCCAAACCAAGTCGCAAAGCGATAGTCAATGAATCAAGTAATGGCCTTAAAAATTTGCGCGGCACGGTCGCCATGGCGAGAACTTCCGCTCCCGACAGTGCAACCAGTCAGTTTTTTATCAATCACAAGGATAATAGTTTTCTCGATTTTCAAGAAAAACGTCAGGGATATGCGGTATTTGGCAAAGTTATCAAGGGCATGGATACGGTCGATAAAATAGCAACAACAGAAACCGATATGAGAGACAGACCCAAGAAAAATATTGCTATCAAGACGGCGCGCTTAATAAGCGTCAAAGTTGACAAGCCGGCAACTGATAACAGTGCTAAACCCACAGCCGTAAAGACGGATAAATAACTGACATCTCTATGACAGCACTTAGCATTAATCTCAATAAGATCGCATTGATAAGAAACTCGCGCGAGGGCGATTACCCCAGTCTTATTGAACATGCTGAACGCTGTATTGAATATGGGGCAGACGGGATTACGGTGCATCCAAGACCAGATCAACGTCATATAAGATCAGGAGATGTCCGTCAACTGGCCGCATTGGTAAAACCTCTGCCCAATATTGAGTTTAATATTGAGGGAAATCCTTTCGCTAGTGCCTGCCAAGATTACCCCGGCTTAATCTGTCTGGTTGAGGAAACCCTACCCGACCAATGTACCCTAGTGCCTGATGCCGATAGTCAGTTAACCTCGGATCACGGTTTCGATTTATCCACTCAGGGCGAGCAGTTAAAACCTATTATTGAAAGATTGAAGTCTCTGGGGGTTAGAGTCAGCCTCTTTATGGATCCAGATCTCGAACAGATCAGGCTGGCTGCAGATATGGGTGCAGACCGTATTGAGCTATACACTGGGCCCTATGCGGCCGCTTGGAATAGCGATCATCTGGATAGGATTTTTCAGCAACATGTAGATTCAGCAAAGCTAGCAAATTCGCTGGGATTAGGTGTTAATGCTGGGCACGATTTAAATCTACACAACCTCGGCAAATTTGCCAGTATAGAAAATCTTTTAGAGGTCTCTATAGGTCATGCATTTACAGTAGATTCTCTGGCCTTAGGAATGGAGACAGCCATTAATTCCTACAAAGCTCTTTTGAATTAACTCGAGATGGTGCTGTGTTAAATCAAAATCCAGATTATTTGGCTCGCAAGGCTTTTTTCGAAAAGATGATTACCGTCTACGGGCGCAAGCCAGTTATCGAAGTATTGCAAGATCGCGATCTTGTTATTCATAGGGTTCATCTTGCAACCTCAAATAAAGACAGTCAGATTATTAAACAGATAAAATCTCTGGCGGCGGCACGCGATATCGAAGTGGTTGCTCACAGTCGCACCGAACTGTCACGAATATCGCGCAATAGTAAACAGGATCAAGGTGTTGCCTGTGATGTTTACTGCCCTAGTTTTCAGCCATATCAGCAGTTGCTGGATACATTTAACCCAGCTGATAGGCATAAACCTTTTTATCTGATCGCACTGGATGGGGTTACCAATCCCCAGAATCTGGGCATGATTATTCGCAGTGTTACTGCCAGCCCCACCAACGGCCTTCTTTTGCCGTCAAAAGGCAATGCCACTATCTCACCTTTGGTTATTAAAGCCAGTTCCGGCACGGTTTTTAAAAGTAATATTGTACGATGCAACGGTTTGCTAGATGCATTGAAGGATTTTCAACAATCCGGCTTTAAACTCTGCACCCTAAGCTCTCACAATGCCACGCCAATCGCTGACTTTAAATTAGTTGAACCCACCATTTTTATACTAGGCAATGAGTCTGAAGGTGTGGGTAAGAATATCGCCGAGATCAGTGACTATCGTATCGGTATTCCTATGGAAAATGGTGTTGAATCGCTTAATGTAGCCGTAGCAGCTGCTTTAGTGGCCTTTGGTAATTATGGGACTATTGCGGAATAGATTTCACTATTGAGCACTTCTAACTTGCCAAAGTGGCGAGCGCAACGCGGTAAGCAATGACAGCACTAGGGTAATGATCGCTATGGCGAAAAAGGCGTAACGCAACCCTATCCACTCAACGGTTATTCCACAAACCCATGCCCCCAGTGGCGCACCACCATAGAGACACAGTTGGTAGACAGAGGCCGCTCGCGAGCGCATAGCATCGGGCACCTGATTGTGCAAAATTGTTCGCCCTAGAGTCATAGATAAACCTGTAAAAATTCCCCAGATATAAATAAGGGGAAACAGCAACCAAAGCGAGGGTTTTATTGCGATGAATGCGACGATGGTTCCTCGCACCAAAAAGCTAACCACCATAAGTCTGCCGACCCGTTTAAACATTTTTTCCAGTTTCATCACGCCCACATTGACGCTGACAATCCCCAGAGTAAAGACTACCTGTAAAGCGGCATATAGGGTCGCGCCACCACCATAGAGCTGTTTGGTTATCAGGGGCACTCCGACCAGATAGACGCCAAAAGCCAAGAATCCCGTGGCAAAAACAATCAGAATTAAATGCTTTAAACTTTTGTCATTTCTAAATAAGACTAACCCTTCGCGCAACTCTTGTAGCGGCCTCTTTTCAGAAGGCTGATGCAAGGGGGAGCTATCTACACTCGGCATCACTGGGTGGCTGCGCCGAATAAACCATGAACTCAATAGAAAGATTAACAGTTGAAAGCACAGCAGTTGAATGGGACTAACTATATCCAACTGCCCTGCAAGCATAAAGCCAATACCTTGAGCTATAAATTGCACAGCCATAACCTTAGCCACCGCCTGATGCATTAGCTCCGGTGCCGCATAGCCTAGCAGGCTCTCTCTAGCCGGTTGCACAAACGCGGTGATGGTGCCAAATAAGGTGCCAAAAATGATCAACTGCACAAAGGTGACATCACCCGTCCAAAATAACAGTGTCAAACCACCAATGGGAATTAGGTAAAGCAGGTATAAAAACGACAGCCAAGTGCCGCGATGGCGGCGATCGGAAACCACGCCTCCGGGTAATACAAACAGCAAACTGGGTAACAGCACCGCCAACTGAGCTAACCCCAATCGACTGGGAGATTGGTCCAAAACTCCCACCACCAACCAAGGATAAAGCACTTTTTGCAACCCCATAGCCAAGTTGCTAAAACCAATAGTTATCAGGAAATAGCGAAAAGAAAAAGATTGCACTGACACTTACTTAGGTCGCTTGCGCCGTTTTGATACGGCCCATCCAATCAAAAATGCAGGAATTTGAATGGCTATAATGCCACAAACAATCAGCAGTAGATTCTGCATAATGGTGCTTGCGGAAACCTCATAGACTTTAATTGCCATCAATACAAAAGCAAAGCAGGCGACCATAGAGGTAATCCATGCCGACCTCTGCTTAAGTAGTGATTTCTGTTTTTGGTTTGCCATTAGTGGTCTGTATCCATTAGTTGAATGGTTTCAAGAAATTCGACAAACGCCTGTTCATCTAGCACTTTGATATTTAATGACTGGGCTTTAGTCAATTTCGAACCCGCTCCAGGTCCAGCGACAACAGTATGGGTTTTTGCCGAAACACTGCTTGCCACCTTGGCACCTAGGCTCTGCAACCTATCTTTGGCCTCAGCGCGACTCATAATTTCTAAGCTACCAGTTAACACCCAAGTCTCTCCCTTTAAGGGCAAAGATTGTGCGGATTGCTCGACATTTTTCCAGTGCACCCCAACTTCCTGCAATGCAGTAACTATTGCAAGGTTGTCTGGGTTGTTAAAGAAATCAACTATATGCTTGGCAACAATGGGTCCCACATCTTCTACTTCGAGCAACTGCTCTACACTGGCCTCAATAACTGCCTCGAGATGACCAAAATGCTGCGCCAAGGTTTGTCCTGTGGCTTCTCCTACTTCTCTAATACCTAAAGCATAGAGGAATTTTGCCAGAGTTGTCTCTTTACTTGCCTCAATCGCGTTGAGAAGATTCTCGGCAGATTTCTGAGCCATACGCTCTAAGTTAATCAATCGATCAAGTTGCAGTTCATACAGATCGGCGACTGAATAAATCAACCCTTGATCCACTAAAAGGTCTACTAGCTTATCGCCGAGACCATCAATATCCATCGCTTTCCTAGAGGCGTAATGTTTGATTGCCTCCTTGGTTTGAGCTCCACAGAATAATCCACCTGTACAACGGGCTACTGCCTCAGTTTCGGCGCGTATTACCGCCGACTGACAAACTGGGCAACGCTGTGGAAACACAACAGGCAGTGCATTTTGTGGGCGTTTATCTATAACCACCTTTACTATCTGCGGAATGACATCACCAGCTCTGCGCACTATCACCATATCGCCTATACAAACCCCCAGACGGGCAATTTCATCTGCATTGTGAAGTGTGGCATTGCCCACGGTTACCCCGCCGACAAAGACGGGCTCCAGACGCGCCACTGGTGTTACTGCACCTGTACGACCTACCTGAAATTCCACATCCAGTAAGCGCGTCATCTCTTCCTGTGCAGGAAACTTGCGTGCAATAGCCCATCTCGGTGCTCTAGCGACAAAACCCAAACGCTGTTGAAGCTGCAAATCGTTGACTTTGTATACTATGCCATCAATTTCATAATCCAATTGATCGCGCACATTGGCAAGCTTTTCATAGTAGGTTTCACAGGCACTGACACCTTCAGCCAACTCAATATAAGGATTAATTTTAAAACCCCAATTGCCAAGATGGGTCAACGCTTGATAATGGCTATCAGGTTTGTCACCACCGACAAACTGACCCGTACTGTATGCACACATTTCCAGTGGCCTAGTTGCCGTGATTTTGGAATCTAACTGGCGTAGGCTGCCAGCAGCTGCATTGCGCGGATTGACGAAAGGCTTTTCACCAGACTGCAGTGCTTTTTGATTGAGCTTATCAAACCCCTGTCGCGGCATATATATTTCACCGCGCACTTCCAGTATTTCAGGAAATCCCGCACCGCGAAGTTTTAAAGGAATACTGTTAATGGTGCGTACATTGGCGGTAATATCCTCGCCGACATTACCATCACCCCGTGTCGCTCCTCGCACCAGAAAACCGCGCTTATAAATTAAACTAACCGCAACACCATCGAGTTTGGGTTCACAGACATAGGTAATGTTATCCTCGGCACCCTTATTCAATCGGTCTTTAATCCGACGATCGAAGTCGAGCATATCGGTATCGGAAAAAGCATTGTCCAGTGACAGCATGGGCACATCGTGACTAACCTGCTGAAAGCTATCTAGCGCCTCACCGCCGACGCGCTGACTGGGGGAATCTGCTGTTTGTAAAACAGGAAATTCCCGCTCAATTTCCTGAAGCGCACGCATCAGTCGATCATATTCGCTATCTGGCACGCTGGGGTCATCTAGCACATAGTAGGCATGATTGTGCTGATTTAACTCGTCCTTGAGGCGTTGGTAGCGCTTGAGAACCAGATCTGGAATATTTGTCATTTGATTTGCCGGTGAGTTAACCGCTGTGCTCCTGTAGCAGGACTGACTGCTGTGCTCGTTGCCGGTAGTGATCAGTGGTTTGCTTAGTCATTGAGCTGCGAGACTCATCCATAATATTGAGCTTTAGCTCTGCCGCCAATTTTTCAGCTGTATCCATCATTAAATCAAAAATAAGCGCTGGCTTTTCAAGCTCTGAAGGAGTCATAAATAGGGTAACGCCCACCAACTCTAGCTCACCAATAGTGCTTAAATCGAAAGTTCCCGGCTTAAGCATATTCGCCATACTAAATAAGATAGGTCCCGAACCATCCTCATCTGTATGACGGTGGAAAATTTTCATAGCGCCATACCGCAATCCCAAGGCGATGGAACTATCCAACAGCTTTTGCCCCTGACAGAATTCCCCTTTATTCGCCATCAGATGAATCACCAAAACTTCTTCATGGACTGGCTGATCAGCCTGATTATCAACAGTTTTCTGCTGCTGGGTATTAATCTCTTGAACAGGCTGGGAATCACCCTCTTGCTCCTGTGCTTGAACATCCAAATCCAAAGAGCCCTGCTCGGGCTGATGGAATAATCCCGATGAGGATGTCTGTTTCTCATTAGATTCAATAAAAATATCTTCTTCGCGCACACCAACAACACGTGACTTACCTGAGGGAAATTGGCTTTGCAAGAAGGGGTCGCCATCTTCTTCAAGTCGCGACGATCGATCTAAATCGCGAGTGTGCATTTGCAGATTTTCGTAGCGATTGCGTTTTTTTCGACGCAAAAGATCCAATACAATAGCCAGAAATACCATCGTACTAACAGCGATTACAATTGTTCTTGGTTCAAAGTAATCCATCGGTTAAGAATACTCTATTATCCTGACCTATAGCTAGCACAAGTGATGTTCAAATAACCCATCTAAACCTCTGCCAATTCCGCTGCTTGATTCACATCTACAGTTACCAATCTGGAAACGCCGGGCTCATGCATTGTAACACCCATCAAATGATTCGCCGCTTCCATAGAAATCTTATTATGAGAAATAAAGATAAACTGTACCTGATCTGACATTTCTTTGAGCATGGACGCATAGCGACCTACATTGGCATCATCCAGTGGCGCATCAACCTCATCCAGCATACAGAAAGGTGCCGGATTCAGTTTGAAAATTGAAAATACCATGGCAATTGCCGTCAGTGCTTTCTCACCACCAGACAATAGATGAATCGAACTATTTTTCTTGCCGGGTGGTCTCGCCATCAGCGCCACGCCCGCTTCGAGCAGATCGTCACCCACCATCTCCAAATAGGCATGACCACCACCAAATAATTTAGGGAATAGCTCTTGAATATGCGTATTAACAAATTCAAACGTATCTTTAAATCTAGTTCTGGTTTCGCGATCAATTTTTTGAATCGCATTCTGCAATGTACCCAGCGCTTCTTCGAGCTCAGCATTTTGCTGATCCAAATACTCTTTGCGCTCAGATTCAAGTTTATACTCATCAATGGCGGCCAAATTAATCGGCCCCAGACGCTGAATACGGTTAGCGATCAACTGCAGATTTTCTTCCCAATCCACAATCGCCGCCTCATCATCGAGACTCTCGAGCAACTGATTGAGATCGCCCTGCTTTTCGGTTATTTGACTTTCTAATGTATTACTAAGGGTAGTAATTTCCTGAGCCGCTATACGCTGTTGCTCCAGTTTACCCTGTGCCTTCTGAGCCTCTTGATCCAGCTCGGCGCGCAACTTCTCCTGCTCACGCATCCGATGCTCATTGGTCTGTACAGCAGCACGAGCCTCGGCCAATTTTTCTTCAACTGCAAGTCGAGATTCCAGTGCCGTTTCAAGCTCCTGCTTGTAATTCTCAGAGGGATCCTCTTTGATATTAAACGCTGTTCTCAGTTGTTCGCGACGCTCGCTGAGTCTTTCAACCTGAACTTGCAAACGCTCAATACCTTGGCGCACAGATTCTAGCTGTGTGGTCAATGAACGTTCACGCATCTCTAACTGTTGGCGCTGAGCTCGATCCCGCTCTGCCTTTTGGCGACTCTCATCTAACTGAGTGCGACATAGATCGCGCTGTGTGACTAATTCTTCTCTCTGCTGGCTATCGACATCCATCTTTTCGATGGCTTGCTCCAATGTTTTGCGCGCTGTAGATAGATTTTTCGTCTCCGTCGCCGCCTGTTCTTCAACCTCTGCCAATTCAGTTTCTGCACGTTGTTTACGCGCCTTATACTGCTCGATCTGCACCTCAAAACCACTGAGTTTCGAACGCAACTCAGTGTATTTATTCTGCTGTTCTGTATGCTGGGCTTCGAGTTGCTGGCGACTTTGCTCCAGCTCTTTAAGCGACTGTTCGTTTTCGGTTCGAGTCGTTTCGAGCTGATCGATTTGTTTATTAGCTTTGGTCAGCTGATCAGCAATTTTCTCAAGCTCTTGCTTGCGCTGTAAAAAGCCCGCCGTAGCATCTTTATCTCGAGCAACACGCAACCAATTATTGCCCAGCCAGATACCCTCTGGGGTAACCACAGACTCTACTGCACTGAGTTTTGACTGCAGTGTTAAGGCCTCTGCCAAGGTATCTGCCGCATAAATATTTGCCAAAAGCCCATCGACACCCTCAGCTTTGACTAAATCACTCAACAAGCGACCCTTATCGGCAGAATTTTTCGAGCCAGACCCTTTGCTAATCAACAGCAATTCGCCTTTCTTAAAATCATCCAATAGATCAATACTAGCCACCACATCATCTACAGCAATTGCCTGAAGATAACTGCCCAATACTGTCTCAACAGCCAACTCCCAACCTTTGGCAGGCACAACGGAATCCGCCAGTCTGGGAGCCTCTGCCAAGCCTTTATCGGCTAACCACTGCCGCTCTAACTCATCGCCCTTAGCGGCCTGCTGTAGGGCTTCTAGGGAAGCTTCACGGCCCTTAAGCGTCTGTTGCTGACTACGCAAATTATCGTAATCAGCACTAATTTGTTTTTCTTGCTCCCGCAACGCTTGAATTTTTTCGCTCTGTTGCTGACGCTGTTGGTCAATCTGTGTACGAGCCGACTCAGCCTCGGTTAACTGATCCTGTACAGCGGCCATCTCTTGTTCTGCAGGGCTAGCCTGAAAACTACTGACTTCACCTGCCAGTGAAGTACGCCGTTCATCTAGGCGTCGCAACAACTGTTCCATATGCTGAATACGCGACTGCTGTACCTCGGCCTGCTGTCGTGGATCAGCGGCGGCGTGGGTAAATTCATCCCAAGACTGCTGCCATTGTTGCATGGCTGTCTCAGCAGTTTGCAATAACTCTGACGAAGCCTGCTCAGCTTCAAGGGCAGCAGCCAATAACGGCTTAATTTCAGCTTGTTCGGCTTGCCAGCCCTCAGCCTTTTGCTTATCTGCCGTTAGGTGCTGTTCTGCCTCAGTGAAATTGTGTTCAGTTTGCTGTAGATCCTTATCCAATTCCTGAGCTCGCTGCTGAGAATGCTCAATAGCTTGCTCCAAACGCGCCACTTCGCCACCAATTTTATAAAAGTTGGCTTGGATTTCATTAAATACATCGCTGACCTGAGTAAATTCAGCGCGTAATTTCTCGATAGCCGTATCACAGCCACTGCGCTCAGTTAGCAATTTTTCATGGGCCAGTTCCAGCTTGCCAATCACCTGCTTTTGCTCAAGCCCCGATTGATTGTAACCACGCCAGCGCAACGCCAACAGCTCAACCGTTAACTGGCGCTCCTGCTTCTTGTAATCCGCGTATTTTTCGGCGGCTTTTGCCTGTCGCTCAAGACGACCCAACTGGCGACCCAACTCATCGCGAATATCAGTTAATCGCTCCAAATTCTCCATGGTGCGTTGAATACGCGACTCTGTATCGCGACGGCGCTCCTTGTACTTAGAAATACCTGCGGCTTCTTCAATATAAACCCGCAACTCGTCGGGCTTAGCTTCAATTAAGCGCGAGATCATACCCTGCTCGATAATCGCGTAACTGCGAGGACCCAAACCGGTACCGAGGAAAATATCAGTAATATCGCGACGACGGCACTTATTGCCATTTAAATAATAATTAGCCTGACCATCGCGGGTTACTTTACGCTTGATCGCAATTTCGTTGTAAGAGGCGTATTCGCCGACAATGCGGCCTTCAGAATTATCAAACACCAACTCGATGGATGCCTGACCCACCGGCTTGCGCGCCCCAGAGCCATTAAAAATAACATCGGACATCGACTCGCCACGCAGATTTTTGGCAGAGCTCTCGCCCATCACCCAACGCACAGCATCGATAATATTAGATTTACCACAACCATTGGGGCCGACAACAGCGCACAGATTGCTGGGAAACTGAACATTGGTGGGGTCAACAAAGGATTTGAACCCAGCTAATTTTATCGATTTAAGCCGCATTTATAGGTCGTTTTTTACTTAATCAAATTGGTTCACCGCAATGGTGGTCGACAGCTATTCTACACAGTATAACCATTAGGCAAAACCATTAATCTGCAAATTGTAATAATTATTTAATAGGGCTATTTCTATAGGCTTAAATCATCTATCTCAAAGCTATAGATTACCTATTTAGATAACCAAAATTTACAGTTATATGCCTTGAAATAAATAAACCCAATCGACCATTTCAACAGACAAGCTAAAATTACCGTACGCAATAAACTGGGCTACAACTTTATAATAGCAACCCTAAGTTCTATCTTCTCGGACACTGAACCCAACTGAATAATCTGCACCGCAGACTCCCAATCCCCCGCCTGAGGCGTAGCTGATCCAGTCTGGGATAATCGAGCAACGGCCTTAACTTCACTTACGCTGGATAGGTTGTGCTCTGCCATAATGGCATCTGCATTGGTAAGCGTAATGGTTGTGGGCAAGTCACCAGCCCGCAACTTGCGCGCTGCCACTGGCATAGGCGACCCCGTGGTGGGAACTAATGCTACAAATACAATCTGCTCTGCTGTATAGGCTATGTTGTTATCTATACTGAGCAAAATTTCTACCGCTGGCGATACCGCATCTTGCTGTGCAGGGGTATCGCTTTGATCTAGATAAGCTTGAGCGCGAGCAATACCAGTTTTCAACGCTACTGCAGTGGCCGAGTTTTGACCGATCTGTTTCCTGACCTCTTGCCAATAGGTAATCGCCAGTTGCCATTGTTTGGCTTCAAACGCCTGAATACCCTTCAATCCCAATACTGTGGGATTGGATGAATCAATAGCAAAAGCCCTATCCACGGCACTGTTAACCCTGTCGGTAAACTGACTGTCCGCCAACATAAACAAAATCTCTGCATACTGACCCAATAAATATCCATCGTTGGGCTCGACCTCAATAGCTTTGGCGTAATAATGGCTTGCCTGCTGTAGATCATCTTGGCTAACCGCCCATTTGGCCAGAATAACCCAGTAATAAAGGTTATCTGGTCGCTGTTCTACCCTCTTCTGTAGCGCTTGATATAACTCTGTTTGCACCTGTTTATCAGGAGACTGTGACTGCGCAGTAAGCTTGATCAACTGGGCAATATGCTGGTCCTGCGCAGCACCTAGCTGTTGATAGACAACCGCGCTAAATACACTGATAAGGATCAGTAACAGGGGTAATAACCACAGTCCCGCCCTGCTATTATCGCGGTTAGATTGATTGGCTTGAGTCTGCTCTGTATCGCACAATAATAGCTGCTTAGCCTCGGCGATTAACTGCTGATACTGAGCCTGATCTATCTGCTGACTCTTTAATTGAGCCTCTAATTGCACCTGATGGTCGTGGAAAATACCTAAATTGGCCTCTAAATTATCCGCTTTATCAGCTCGCTGTTTGCCAACAAAGGGATACAGCACAAATAGCCATGCCACAAGTAGCAGACCGGCAATAAGAACCCACAGCATTATGACTTATCCTCGTCGCGATCTAGCAATGCCGACAGTCTCTGCTGTTGCTCAACCGTCAACTGTGGCGCTGTCTGTGCCGATAATTTATCAGCACCGCGCACAGATCTGTATTGACGGTAGACAACAAGCACGCCCAATAACACGAAGAAAACTGGAGCGAGCCATAAAAACCAAGTGCTTTGATTGACCTCTGGCTTGTAGAGGATAAATTCGGAATAACGCGATACCAGATGATCTTTAATTTGGCGATCGCTCTTATCATCTTCGAGCATAAGATAAATCTGTGCTTTCATATCGGTGGAGATAGGCGCATTGGAATCCGCCAAGTTTTGATTCTGACATTTGGGACAGCGCAACTCTTGAATTAGCTGATAATAGCGCTCGCGCAGCAGAGGGTCGGAGAATTGCACGATCTCGTCACTTGCCCAAAGCGCAGAGCGACCATCAAAGTTAGCACTGGGAACTGTGCAGGCAAGAGATAGAGCGCAAACCACTAGCAACCGTTGAATCATTCGCCTTCACCCAATAATTGTTGATAGCGGTGTTTAAATTCCCGATCCCAAATTCCTTGATCTACAACACCGACACGGCGATGGCGGATAATACCCTGCGCATCAACTAAGTAGGTTTCTGGCGCACCGGTTACCCCCAGATCAAAGCCCAAAGTACCCTGAGCATCGACAATATTAAAAAGATAGGGATTGCCGTGCTTCTGCAACCACTGCTGTGCTTGCTGATTTTGATCTTTATAGTTAAGACCAATAATTTTGACACCCTGCTGTGCCAGTTGATTGAGCATAGGATGCTCTATACGGCAGGCAAAACACCAAGTGGCCCAGACATTGACCAGCACAACTTGACCGGCAAAATCATCTTTACTGAGCAACCGCTGTTGATAGAGACTGGGCATTGAAAACTGCGGGAACGCCTCACCCACCAGAGCCGAAGGCAGTTCAGTTGGATCTCGATCTAAGCCTTTAAACAGAAAAATACCGAGCACCACAAAAAGCACCAGAGGCACAAAAAGAGCAAGCCTATTCACAATATAGCCCCTTGAGCTGATAAATCAGATGATTTTGGCGCCTTACGTCTGCGATAGCGACGATCAATTGCCGCCAATAAACCACCCAACGCAACCATAAGCCCACCCAGCCAGATACAGCGCACAAAGGGCTTAACCTGTAGGCTTACCGCCCAGGCGCCATTGGCAAGAGGCTCACCCAAAGAAACATAGATATCCCTAGTTAGCGAGGGATCTATAGCCGCCTCAGTCATCATCTGCCCGCCGGAGTTATAGTGACGTTTTTCAGGATATAAGCTGGTTATTAGCTGACCCTGCTTTAACAGCCTAATCTGACCGCGGTCGGCGGTAAAGTTGGGGCCAGCAATCTTATCTATACCAACAAATTGGAATTGATAATTGGCAACCATGGCACTTTGACCAGGCTCCATACGCAATTCGCGACTTTCATCATAGGCAATACTTAGACCCACCCCCAGCATACAGATTGCCAATCCGCTATGAGCTAATTGCATACCCAAATAGCTACGGCTGAGTTTGGTTATCCTGCCCAGATTACCACCCAGCTTATCCTTGAGGTCAACGCCAATGGTGGCAAGCAACCAGAACACCGCAAACAGTGTGATAGCGGCACTCGGGGAGTAATCAGCCCCTAAAAACAGGGGTAAAATCAGGGCGCAAAGCAGGCTAACTAGCAAAGGTAGCTTGGTTTTATCACGCAATAGGCGAGCCTCTGTGGATTTCCATCGCGTAAATGCCGCAATACCTACAGCGACTGCCAAACCGATCATCAGTGGCACAAAGAAGAAGTTAAAATAAGGTGGGCCCACCGATATTTTGCCTATTTCAAGCACATCGGCAATCAATGGATAAAGGGTTCCCACCAATATCATGGTCATTGCGCTGATCAGTAATACATTATTGACAAGCAACATAAGTTCGCGAGACCAACCGCTGTAGTCGGCCACCTTGCGCATAGCTGGACCGCGCAGGGCAAACAGCATAAGCGAACCACCCACCACCAAGGCGAGGAATGCCAACATAAATACACCGCGTTCGGGGTCGGCGGCAAATGCATGTACTGAAGTTAAGACTCCCGAGCGAACCAAAAAAGTACCCAATAAACTGAGGGAAAAGGCAAAAATAGCCAACAACAGTGTCCAACTGCGAAATACTCCGCGTTTTTCCGTCGCTGAGACGCTGTGCATCAGTGCGGTACCCGCCAACCAAGGCATCAGAGAAGCATTTTCCACCGGATCCCAAAACCACCATCCACCCCAGCCCAGCTCGTAGTAAGCCCACCAGCTACCAAGGGTAATACCCAAAGTAAGAAATACCCAAGCCAGATTGACCCATGGCCTGACCCAACGCGCCCAAGCACTGTCGAACTGACCGCCAATCAGTGCGGCTATGGCGAAGGCAAAAGGTACTGCAAAGCCCACATAGCCCATATAGAGTGTTGGCGGATGCACAATCAGACCAAAATCCTGTAGCAGTGGATTAAGATCTGTACCCTGAGCCGGTGACATGGGCAATAGGCGTTCAAATGGATTAGACGTCAATAGCAAAAACAACGTAAAGCCCACTGATATAGCCCCCAAAATGGATAACACCCGCGCACCTAAAAGTAGGGGCAAAGTACGACTAAACAGTGCAACAGCCGCCGACCAAGTGGCCAAAATCAGAGCCCATAACAATAAAGAGCCCTCGTGGGCACCCCATAGGGCACTAATTTTGTAATAGTACGGCAACTCAGAGTTGGAGTTTTTAGCTACATAGCTCAGGGTAAAGTCATCTGCGAGAAACGCCATCGCCAAACAAACAAAGGAAAGCGCCACAAAAACCAACTGACCCAGAGACATTGAATAGCCGAGCCTCATCCAACTGGAGTGGCCCGAAAACGAACCCACCATAGGCACAATAGCCTGAATCAATGCCAAACCCAGCGCGATAATTAAAGCGGCATGCCCAAGCTCAGCAATCACTGAGTTACTCCCTGAGATGTAGATTGCTGCTGTTGTTTTAACTGATAGGCTTTGCTCATGGCATCGGCAACTTCTGGAGGCGTATAGTTTTCATCGTGTTTTGCCAGTACCTGAGTAGCTTGGAATATTTGATCCTCACCCAATTTACCTGTGGCCACTGCCGCCTCACCCTCAACAAATAAATCGGGCAAAATACCGCGGTATCTCACCTCAAAATCTGCCAATCCATCGGTTACCCTAAAGCTAACATCGAGGGAATCCTCTGATCTATTGACCGAATTTTCAACCACCATACCACCGACGCGGATAGTCACATCTCGAGGGGCTTCGCCATTGACCATTTGCGATGGCGTATAGAAATAGTTGGCATTTTGACCCAACATATAGGCAAGTAAGCCGCCAGCCAATGTAGCTGCCACCACAATAAGTATAACTACTTGCAAACGCTGTTTACGGATTGGATGCATCTGTTGCCTCTTGCTGTGATGCTGTGGTTTTTACCAACTGTTCCAGTTCAATTTCGCGAGCAATGGTTTGCAAAATTTTGTGATGTTGACGCAGGGGTTTAACTATAAGGCTCACCAATACAACAAGGGTAACCACCACCGCAGTCCAGACATAGACGCCATGTCCATCCATTGTTATTAGTTGATATACGCTATCAAAATACATACTTACACCTCAGCTCTTTTCTTAGAGACCAATTCTCGCACCCAACTGGCCTTGCGTTCTCTATGTAAGATTTCAGCTCGAGTAAACAGCATAAGGGTTAGAAAATAAAAGCCATAAAACCCTATAATCATCAATAAAAGAGGCGCGAACATATCGGGATGCATACTGGGCGCACCCGTTAATTTAATCGTGGCCGGTTGATGCAAGGTTTGCCACCAGTCCACTGATTTATAGATAATCGGCACATTAACTGTACCCACTAAACCGAGAATTGCACTGGCTCTATCAGAGGCTTCACTGACCGAAAAAGTATATCGCAACGCCAAAATACCAAGATATAAAAACAGCAAAATCAGCATGGATGTTATGCGCGCGTCCCACACCCAGTAAGCACCCCAAGTTGGCTTGCCCCATACAGCACCAGTAAATAACGCCACAAAGGTCAATGCCGCACCTATGGGTGCCGCCGACTTCATCACCATAAAGGATAATTTAATTCGCCAAATCAGCCCCACAGCACCGGAAATTGCCATAATATAATAGCCGACAAGAGCCAAAAACGATGCCGGCACATGTAGATAGATAATGCGGAAACTATTGCCCTGCTTGGCATCCTGCGGGGCAAAGGCCAACCCCCAAACCAAGCCAACTAACAGCAATACCGCGGTAATGGCACTTAACCATGGGAGCCAGCGTTGGGTTTTTTGATAAAACCAACGGGGAGATCCCAAACGGTGAAACCAAGTCCATTGCATATTTAACATTTAATTATCTGTCCTTTATTAACTTTAAGCATTTTTAGCTAATCGCAATGCGGCTGCAGTAGCCAGTGGGCACAGAGCAACAGCAATAGCCAATAGGGCTACCAAAACGAGCAGAGGGTTAAACCAAATCAAACCGTCGACAGCACTTTGAATTGTCGCACTGCCAAAAATAAGTACCGGCATATAAAGTGGCATAACCAACAATGTCAGCAAAACACCGCCCTGTCGCAATGGCAGTGTCAAAGCAGCGCCCACTGCACCGATAAAACTAAGTAGAGCAGTGCCAACCGCTAAGCTTAGAATCATTGGCAACAGCGCCACCATAGGCAATGAGAACCACAGACCAATCAGCGGCGATATCAGGGTCAAAGGCACACCAATCACTAGCCAATGGGCGGTCATTTTGCCGAGTACAGGCATCACCAACAGATCTGGAGAAATCAACATCTGCTCCAGTGAGCCATCTCGAAAATCGTCGCTAAACAAACTTTCGATAGATAGCAATGTGGCCAGCAATGCCATAATCCAAATCATTCCTGGCGCCAACTTAGCCAATCTCTCAGGCTCTGGCGCTATAGCCAAAGGCACTAGAGTTGAAACCATAAGAAAAAACATCAGCGGTTTGACTAAATCGCCTCTACGCCTGTAGGCCAATAACAAATCTCGCCATAAATGATCTCTAAATCCGCCAGTCATATTCATCTAGTCGACCTCACCACAGCGATTTATACGCAGTTTATAGGTAGGCATTTTAGCCAGATCTTGATGGGACGAAAATACGATACTGCCACCTTTTTCAATATGCTGATGCATACAGCTTTCAACAAAGTCTACGCCCTGTTTATCCAGCGCAGCAAAGGGCTCATCCAAATACCAGAGATTGGCTTTACTGGTTAGCAATCTTGCCAACGCAACCCTCCTCTGTTGACCGGCTGAAAGTTTATGGCAAGCTGTGTGCGTATAATTTTGCAGACCCACAGACGCCAGAGCAGAAATAATTTGCTTAGATGAAGTATTGGCAGGACTCATCCATTGAAGATTTTCTCGAGCTGAAAACATCGCATTGACTGCAGACTGATGACCAATATATAGCAAGTCAGAAAAGTACTCATACTTGCACTCTTCAACTGATCGATCACAAAATAAAATAGTTCCCTGACTGGGCTGAAGTAACCCTGTCAGCAATTGAAACAGGGTGGTCTTACCTGCGCCATTTGCACCTTCCACGTGCAATGCCTGACCGGAGTCCACAGAAAAACTAAGCGGATGGAAAAGCGGGCTATGGTTGCGCTCGAAAACCAGCTCTTCAACTTTAAGGATATTTTTAGCGGACAATGGATTACAAAACCCTGACAATTTGGAAATACTATTATGCCAAAAATTAGCAACAGTTGCCGACTGTTATTAATATGTTTTTAACAATAGCAACCCATTATTCACAATCATCAAAGTCATATTCCTGCACTTGCTTGTTAATCCGCTCCTGATCCAACCTTTCCTCTAGGCGTTTCCGCGAATCACAATCTTTTTTTATCTGCTGTTTTACAGAGGAACTATCTCCACCTTTAAGAGGGCGAACACTGGATATGTCGCGTTCTACGACCTCTTTAACTTCCCTCTCAGCCTCTTCCAATTTCTCAACATCGCTGGCCATCACTTGCCCTCACAACGTCTACGAGTACCGAAAAAAACATAATTTTATGCTTATTGGCTCTATTTTTAATCACCTAAATTTCGACAATTACATTCACTCTAAATCTAGGTACGTCATTTTAAGCATAGTCGATCATAGAATAATTTTGTGATTCCAATACCTTAAATTTTTATTCTAAACATTGATGAATAGCCACAATCAATACATACAACAGATTGAGATGAATGACTAGGGACTCTACAATGTCATAAATACTGAGATTTATATATGCAGATCTATTTGGTTGGCGGCGCTGTCCGCGATAGCTTGCTCAACTACCCAGTCTATGAAAATGACTGGGTGGTAGTGGGTGCCACCCCAGAAAAAATGATCAACTTGGGCTTCAAGCCTGTGGGCAAAGACTTCCCAGTTTTTATTCACAATAAAACCGGTGAAGAATACGCATTAGCTCGCACCGAAAGAAAATCTGGTCGAGGCTATCAGGGCTTTGAATTCTATACTTCAACCGATGTAAGCCTTGAAGAGGATCTAGTTCGTCGCGATTTAACCATCAACGCCATAGCACAGGACTCTGATGGCAATCTAATAGATCCTTTTAATGGGCAGAAAGATATACAGCTAAAAGTGCTCCGTCATGTGTCTGACGCCTTTATTGAAGACCCTTTAAGGGTATTGCGAGTGGCTAGATTTGCGGCGAGATACCACCACCTTGGTTTCACTGTTGCACCGGAAACTATGGCGCTGATGAAATCCATTGTAGAACAGGGCGAAATAGAGTTCTTAGTTGCTGAGAGGGTCTGGAAAGAGACTAGCCGAGCAATGCAATCCAAATCGCCGCATATCTATATTGAAATACTTAGAGAATGTGGTGCTTTAGATATTTTGTTCCCAGAGATAAATGCCTTATTTGGCGTGCCCCAGCGAGCCGATTATCACCCAGAGATCGACTCCGGAATACACACATTGATGGCGCTACAGCAAGCGGTAAAATTATCGGACTCTGCAGCGGTTAGATTTAGCGTGCTATTACATGATGTCGGCAAGGCAATTACGCCAGCGCAGACTCTACCCAGTCATACTGGACATGAATCACGCGGGCTACCACTGGTCAAAAAGATATGTGATCGCTTTGCCGTGCCCAATGAATTTCGCGAATTAGCCATGGCGGTTACTGAATATCATCTCCTCTGCCACAAGGCATTGGAATTAAAACCGGCCACTATTTTGAAATTATTTACCAATATAGGCGCTATAAGAAATAGCGCTAAGCTCACTGATTTCCTGTACTGCTGTGAAGCTGATGCACGCGGAAGAACGGGCTTTGAAGATAATCACTACGGTTCGACAAAGTATTTGACCCAAGCGCTAGAGACCGTTGCCCAAACCGATATTTCCGATCTGGTAGCCGCAGGAGTTGAGGGGCGTGAAATTGGACGCCAACTCAAACAACGACAGATTGCCAAACTCACTGAATTTAAAGCTGCCTACACAGCAGTCTGAGGATACCTGTGACGGACAAAGACAAAAAAGTCGTACTAATCACTGGCGCCGCTAAACGTATAGGTGCAGTTATCGCACGCCTGTTTCACAGTGCCGACTATTCAGTACTACTTCACTACAATAGCTCGGCAAGCAGCGCAAATAAACTGTGCCGAGAACTCAACCAATTGCGGGAAGACAGCTGCCTTTTGGTTCAAGCAGATTTAAGTCAAGCTACGGGTATAGAAAAAATAACCCATCTAATTGGCGATCTGGGTCGAATTGATGTGCTGGTAAACAATGCCTCGAGTTTTTATCCAACACCCATTGATGATTGCAACCAACAACAGTGGGACGACCTGATAGGCAGTAATTTAAAAGGCCCTTTCTTTCTCACCAAAGCACTCTGCCCACTGCTAAAAAAATACTCTGGCTCAGTGGTCAATATTTCTGATATGCATGCTCGCCAAGCATTGCAGCAATACCCCATTTATAGCATTGCCAAAGGCGGAAATATTGCTATGACCAAAGCCATGGCACTGGAACTGGCTCCCGATATCAGAGTCAATTCAGTGGCGCCTGGAGCTATACTTTGGCCCGAAAAGGAACAACCAGAAACTGAGAAACATCAGGCTATTCTCGACAATATACCTATGGGTAAGTTGGGAACAGAAATGGATATAGCGCAAACCGTTTGGTTTTTAGCTGTAGAGGCAACCTATGTAACCGGTCAAACCATAGCGGTGGATGGGGGCAGATCTAACAGCCTCTAAGACGATGGTTGCCAGTGGAAATCTATAGACCATAGCTTCTGTGTTGTTTTATCAAATAACTGCCAATGCTCAGCTATGGATTTACCTGTTATGGGATGAAGCATCTCAGAAGCCAACTCTGCCAAAGGTTGCAATACAAAAGCATTTTTTAAGACTTCACTTCTAGGAAGATTAATACCATCGACCTCACCGACCAGACTATCTACGGTCAAAATATCAATATCCAGTGTTCTGGGTGCAAATTTGGGGCTACTGCGATCGCGTCCATTGTTATCTTCTATCTGTTTTAAGATGGTGGCAATTTCACCCACGGGCAAATCTGAATAAACCCCAACCACTAGGTTATAAAAACTGTCGCCTTGAAAACCCACTGCCTCAGATTCATAGACTGTCGATATCTCTAGGTCACCAAAGTTTTCTGACAGTGCATCCAATGCGGCACAAATATGACGCTGACGATCAATATTGCTACCCAAACTGAGATAAATTAGAGACATCAGCTAGATGCTCCAGATGGCTTTTTACCCCGCTCAATCAAAATGCCCACATCTTTGGAACCCCTGAGAGCGCCGGGTTTACTGACTCGCAATTTCAACCAAGGCACTGAGAATTCATCAAACACAATACGCGCCACCTCTTCAGCCATACGCTCCACTAAAAGAAACTCACTTTGCTCAACAAATGCAATCAATCTCTTGGCGATAGATTTATAGTTCAAGGCATATTCAATATTATCTGTATCCGCCGCTTTGCGAATATCATGGGCCATTTCCAGATCTAAACTGATAGTTTGCTTAACTTCACGTTCCCAATCATAAATACCTATAATGGTTTCGATGCGCAAATCTCTTATATAAACTATATCCATTAGCTTACCTCCTGTGGAACACTCAAGTTTTGTAGTGGCCAACGCGGGGTAATCGACAGCGCCAAATCACTGGTTTCACCGGCAATTAATCGCTGACAGCCCGCATAGGCAATCATGGCACCATTATCTGTACAAAATTCGTGGCGCGCATAAAACACCTCGACCTTATTCTTGCCCAACTGTTCAGCAAGCTTTTGACGAAGTCTAGTATTGGCTGATACACCACCAGCTATAACTAGTCTTTTCATCTCAGTTTGCTCAAGAGCGCGCTTGCATTTGATGATCAGAGTATCTATCACAGCCTCTTGAAAACCCGCACATATATCAAATACAGTCTGTTGATCCGGCAATACATCCGCACCTCGGTGATCTTCGATAAGGTTTCTGGTAAAGGTTTTTAAGCCGGAGAAGCTAAAGTCCAATCCCGGTCGGTCAGTCATAGGTCTGGGGAAACTAAATCGATCAATCTCACCGCGCTCTGCCAATTTAGCCAAAACTGGACCGCCGGGGTAGTCGAGATCCAGCATCTTCGCCGTTTTATCAAAAGCCTCACCCGCCGCATCATCTAAGGATTCACCCAACAGCTGATAGTCGCCTACAGCCCTTACTTGCACCAATTGGGTATGACCGCCAGAAACTAGCAGGGCGACAAAGGGGAAAGCCGGCGGATTGTCTTCCAGCATAGGCGCTAAAAGATGCCCTTCCATATGATGCACACCAATAACGGGAACTTCGAGAGCAAAGCCCAACGCTGTAGCCATGGCACCGCCGACCATTAAGGCTCCCATTAAACCGGGGCCAGCTGTGTAGGCAATGCCCTCAATATCACGCTTATCCACCTGCGCCTGCTCAAGCACCTGATCCAATATGGGTAGAATTTTACGCACATGATCACGAGACGCCAATTCAGGGACAACCCCACCATAGTCTGCATGCAACAAGACTTGTGAGTATAAGCAGTGTGCTAAAAGCCCGCGCTCACTGTCGTAGACGGCGAGACCGGTTTCATCACAGGAAGTTTCTATTCCTAGTACTAGCATTGAAAGACTTAATCTTTGAGTATTTGGTTCGATCCGCAACTTTAACCCTTAAGACTGCCGCTGTGAACCCATAAAATTATAAGTATTTTTACCGATAATTATATTTCGAACTATCAAACAAACCGAATTATCAGTTAAAATTGGCAAATATACCCCTCAAACATCACCGCAGTGCAAAAAGATTTTGCATCATCTGAGGGAAATGTATAGACTACGCGCCCCTAGAGACTAGCGGTTGTGTTGTCTCACAATTTTTTTTACTAAATATAGGATTATGCATAAATGCCAAGTGTGCGTATTAAAGAAAATGAGCCCTTTGACGTAGCGTTGCGACGCTTCAAACGCTCATGCGAAAAAGCAGGTATATTAGCCAAGGTTCGCTCGAAAGAATACTACGAGAAGCCCACGTGGGAACGCAAGCGCAAAGGCGCTGCAGCTGTTAAGCGAAACCTCAAAAAAGTATCTCGCGAATCGCGCAAGTTCCAAAGACTCTACTAGAGTCGGACTGACCGCGACTTATACTTTCGGTTTCCCTGCAAAGAGCGCCTTGTGGCGCTTTTTCTGTTTCTGTAAATCACTGTTGTAACCACCCATTTATTTAGATGGAGAAACATCATGAGCCTTAAAGCACAGCTCAATACGGCGATGAAAGATGCCATGCGGGCGAGAGATAAAGCTAGATTAGGTGCTATTCGATTAATTCAATCGGAAGTAAAGCGAATCGAAGTCGACGAGCGCATCGAAGTAGATGATCAGCGATTAATTGCTATTATGGACAAGATGGTAAAACAGCGTCGTGATTCCATAACCCAATACGAGGCTGCTGGACGTCAAGAATTGGCAGCGGTCGAAGTAGCAGAGATTGATGTAATCCAAGAATTCCTACCCACAGCACTGACGGAGCAGGAGATCAATGACCTTATCCAGCAGGCTATAGCATCAACTGGTGCAGAATCAATGCGCGATATGGGCAAGGTAATGGGTATTTTGAAGCCCCAGATTCAAGGTCGCGCTGATGCTGGCGTGGTCAGCGGTCAAGTAAAAAAGGCTCTGCTTTAATAAACCCAGTTTATTTCCTGCTATAACCAGTTACACTGTGTATTAGAATATTGAACCAATAGTTTACACGGGTAATATGGCGGGCTTAATTCCACAAACTTTTATAGATGATCTACTGGATCGCATTGATATTGTCGATGTGGTCAGCAGTCGTATAGAACTAAAAAAGGCCGGCAAAAGCCATAAGGGTTGCTGCCCATTCCACGAAGAAAAAACCCCCTCTTTCACCGTTGCCCAAGATAAACAGTTCTACTACTGTTTTGGCTGTGGCTCTGGCGGCAATGCCCTAGGCTTTGTCATGGAATTTGATCGCTTAGACTTTATACCCGCAGTTGAACTGCTCGCCAAAAATGCAGGACTAGAAGTACCGAGAGAGGCCAGCGCCAATCCAGAGGCAAAAAAACGTCGCGACAACCTTTTTTCAGTGGTAACAGAAGCGGATAAATTCTATCGACAGAAATTGCGTACCGCAGAGGCCGCATCAGCTGTAACCTATCTAAAATCCAGAGGTTTAACCGGCCAAATAGCCGCTACCTACGGAATAGGCTACGCCCCACAGGGATGGGATAACCTGTTAAAAGCCATTGGCACTGATGAGCAAAAACTGCGACTACTTGATGAATCAGGCATGTTGGTCACCAAGCCAGAAGAAAAAAAACAGTATGATCGATTTAGACATCGTATCGTTTTCCCCATCAGAGATCAGCAAGGGCGAACCTTGGGTTTTGGAGGCCGTGTACTAGACGACAGCACGCCCAAATACCTAAACTCACCCGAAACCCCTATTTTTCACAAAGGGAGAGAATTATACGGTCTCTATGAAGCGAGACAGGCGTTAAAGGAAATACCCTACTTAATAATGGTAGAAGGCTATATGGATGTTATTGCCCTAGCGCAATTTGGCATACACAACGCTGTGGCCACACTGGGGACAGCCCTAACAGAAAATCACCTGCAAAAGCTATTTAGGTACACAAGTGAAATTATTTTCTGCTTTGATGGTGATAACGCTGGCCGCCGTGCTGCCGCTCGCTCACTGGATATAGCCCTACCTGAAATGCAGGATGGTGTATCCGCCAAATTTTTATTTCTGCCAGAGGGTGAGGATCCAGACACCATGGTTCGCAATTTGGGTGCCGAAGGCTTTCAATCACAAATTAAAAATGCCACACCGCTGTCTGAGTTTCTATTTGAACAACTTGGCGAAGGCATTGATATAAAAACAGGTGAAGGAAAAGCCAAACTCAGCAAAATCAGCGCACCACAAATTAATCGCATTCCCCAAGGCGTATTTAGACAACTTATGCTAGAAGAGCTCTCAAGTCGAACAAGCATAGCGGTTGAAGATCTAAAATCATATGTAGGCAGTCACAGCCAACAACCCAACCGACAACCGATTGAGAACAATACAGCAATCGCCCCAGAGCCAATATCTAGCGATTGGACACAGAATATTTCCCATTCTGAAATGAACTATGAGCCCATTGACGACTATGAGTCATCTCCAGTCTCTAAAATACGCCTAACCCCCATCAAACACCTGACTGCCCTACTGATAAACCATCCCGAACTGGCAGAACATGTGGATAATACAGAGCTACTGGAAATCAATCCCGACCAAGATATATCTCTATTCTTAAGATTACTGACAGTGGTACGCAACAACCCCGACTATAAACCTGCACATATTTTCGCCTATTGGCTTGGCACCTATGGCAATCAACAGGAAACCAAATCACTGCAAGAACTGGCAGCTAGCGAGCTATATCACCCTCCTATAGGCACTGGAAGAGACGATAACCAAGAATTTCAAGATGCCTACAACCATGTAACTCAACAGGCTTTTTATGCACTTCCAGCGCTCAACAAAGCAACTCATCTATTGAGCCTTGAAACCCTAAACGAGGGGGAAGTAAAACAATTACACAGGTTGCGTATAGAACTTGCAGACAACCCTGAATCGGCAGTTTTGAAAGAACAAATCAAGCAAAGACTGCAGATTTCAAAATAAAATTTAATTTATCCATAATAAAACAAAAATTACTGCGACAATGGTAATTTTTTTGGATATAATCACGCGCCATTTCAAGCACATAGACAATTGTATTCAATATGAGCGAAAACCTACAAAATCAGCAATCAGGAATTAAAGATCTTATTGCCAAAGGTCGCGAACAAGGATACCTGACCTACGCTGAAGTCAATGACCACCTTCCCGAAGGTATTGCAGACCCAGAACAAGTCGAAGACATCATTCAGATGATCAATGACATGGGTATAACCGTGTTTGAAACGGCACCGGATGCAGAAACATTGCTGATGATGTCTGGAGATAACACACCAGATGAAGTAGCTGCAGCAGAAGCAGCTGCAGCTCTCGCCTCCGTAGAATCTGAGCAGCATAGAACCACTGATCCTGTGCGTATGTATATGCGTGAAATGGGTTCAGTTGAACTGCTTACCAGAGAAGGTGAAATTGAGATTGCCAAGCGCATTGAGGAAGGAACTCGTGAGCTAATGTCAGCAATTTCCGACTGGCCTTCAACAGTGTCAGCAGTGGTTGGCGAATGGGATAAAGTTTTATCTGGCGACCGCAAATTGACCGATCTAATCAGCGGTTACCTAAATCCAATGGATCATGTGCCATCAGCACTGGCTCAACAGCAGGCGGCCGAAGCTGAAAAATTGGCCAACGGCGGTGAGTTGGACGATGACGAAGATGAAGAAGAAGAGCACGAAGGAGGTCTCGATCCAGAAGAGGCCAACAGACGCTTTGAAGAAATCCGCGCTCAACTTCAAAAAACCGAACGCTCTATTGCTAGATATGGTCGCGACGGCAAAGCCTCTAAAGCCAATCTAGAAGAATTGGCTGAATTATTCAAATACCTGAAGCTGACACCTCGACAATTCGACCCGCTTATTACTTTGGTGAGAAATGCAGTCGCCAAAATACGCGCCGAAGAACGAGCCATTATGCGTCTGTGCTTACGTTTAGCAAAAATGCCGCGCAAAGAATTTATTGCCTGTTTCCCAGGCAGCGAAACAGATATGGAATGGGCGAGCAAAATGATCGCCAAAAATGCCGATTGGTCTGAACGCTTAAAGGCGCAAGAACATGAGGTTATTAGATGTCAGCGCAAACTTGCGCACGTCGAAGCTGATAGCGGACTCAGCATTGCTCAAATAAAAGATATCAACCGTCGAGTGACCATGGGTGAAGCTATGGCGCGCAGAGCGAAGAAAGAGATGGTTGAAGCCAACTTGCGTTTGGTTATTTCAATTGCAAAAAAATATACCAACCGTGGCTTGCAATTCCTCGATTTGATTCAAGAGGGAAATATTGGCCTTATGAAAGCGGTAGATAAATTTGAATATCGCCGTGGCTATAAATTTTCTACCTATGCCACTTGGTGGATTCGACAGGCCATTACGCGTTCTATTGCTGACCAAGCGCGTACGATTCGAATCCCAGTGCATATGATTGAAACCATCAACAAGTTAAATCGAATCTCTCGACAAATGCTTCAAGAAATGGGTAGAGAACCCAGTCCTGAAGAGTTGGCAGAGCGTATGGAAATGCCCGAGGATAAAATTCGCAAAGTTCTTAAGATCGCCAAAGAACCGATCTCAATGGAAACACCCATTGGTGAAGATGAAGATGCGAATATTGGTGACCTTATCGAAGATACCACCATCGCGCTACCCGTTGATGAAGCGACCAAATCAAACCTCACCGACTCCACTCGCGGCGTGCTGGGCAGTCTCACTGCCAGAGAAGCTAAGGTGTTAAGAATGCGGTTCGGCATTGATATGAACACCGACCACACACTTGAGGAAGTTGGCAAACAGTTCGATGTAACTCGTGAGCGTATTCGACAGATCGAAGCCAAGGCGTTGCGCAAATTGCGCCACCCCACCCGCTCAGATCATCTGCGCAGCTTTATAGACGAATAGTCATAAAAAAATAAACATATTTTGTTGCCAAGCTAGGTTTGCCAAGCGTGTGACACCGCCTAGCGACAAAAAAACAAGTTAAGGGGCCCATAGCTCAGTTGGTTAGAGCAGTCGACTCATAATCGATTGGTCGTAGGTTCAAGTCCTACTGGGCCCACCATTTTCCTCAATTAATTCAATCAGTTATACGTAATCTACTTACGCTCCTAA
>Ga0207964_1000097_pt1 | contig 31098 bp, 28 predicted proteins | sample Knorr_S23_td_250_FD_185608 | JGI IMG/M metagenome (GOLD analysis project Ga0207964, IMG submission 185608) | Marine microbial communities from Southern Atlantic Ocean transect - Knorr_S23_td_250_ad_251m_LV_A (SPAdes) (version 2) | ecosystem: Environmental > Aquatic > Marine > Oceanic | place...
GAATCGATTCATATACACCGTTCGAGTCAGCAGGAACGTAAGCTACGTTGTTACCCATAGACTCAAAAATACCACCAATCACGTAGGACATAACCACTTGGCTTGACCAGTTGTGAATTGGTATAACAATTGGCTTAGATGAATCAGCTGCCAGAGCCTGACCAGATACCGAAGCCAAAGTTAACGACAAAGCAGCTGCAGCTACTTTACTTGTAAACTTATTCATTTACTTCTCCTTTATTTAATTAATTAAATATTTTTAAGACTATAAAAAGCTTAAAACATTCAACTTAAAAATGATTTTTATAACAAATATAGTCCTAAAAATCACACTTACAATCTCAAATGCAATTACATATCTGAGATGTTCCTTTACTGAAAAAACTACATCCGAACTCTAGTTTTTTCAGGGTCATAAAACGGAAAGCGAACAACTTTTGCGGCTAACCTTTTATGATGTCCATCTAATTTTCCTACCTCAACTTCAGTACCAATCTCGGATTCTGAAACTGAAATTCTACAAAGCGCAATATTCTTTTTGAGTATCGGTGAACGCGTTGCGCTTGTAATTATTCCTATCTGTTGTTTCCCAATATACACCCCATCGCCATGGAGTGCAACCTCGTTTGAATCTAATTCTAACCCAACCAAAACTCTTTGTGGAGAATTCTTGCGAAGAATTAAAGATTCTTTACCGGAAAAATCGTCCTCTTTTGTCTTTAGCGGAACTGTAAAAGCAATACCCGCTTCGAATGGATCAGTCTGGTCACAAAACTCATATCCAGCAAAAATTAAGCCGGCCTCAATACGCAGCATATCAAGTGCATTCAGCCCTAAAGGACAAATACCAAACTCCTCGCCAGCCTCAGAAATTGCATTCCAAACAGCCTCGCAATCTTTAGGATGAGCGAACACCTCATAACCAAGCTCGCCGGAGTAACCAGTTCTGGAAACCATTACCGGTATACCAAACTCACCGCCAATTCTTCCGATTGTGAAACGGAACCATTTAAGGTCCTCAAGGGTTGTTTGTAATTTCGGCGTCCAAATGATTTTAGACAGTGTTTCTCTACTTTTTGGCCCCTGAACTGCTACGTTGTGAAGCTGATCTGTAGAGGACTTAACACGTACATCTAATCCCCTATCATCTGCGATTTTTCTCAGTAATTTGCCGCCATCATCAGAACCACCAATCCATCGGAAGTTGTTTTCACAAAGACGGAAAAGTGTGCCATCATCAACCATACAACCATTGTCATAGCACATCGCCGAGTAGACCACTTGCCCTATTGCCAACTTACGAACATCTTTGGTAATTGCATATTGCATCAAGGCTTCAGCATCCTGACCGTAGACCTCAAATTTTCTCAGCGGTGCAAGGTCAATCATGACTACCCCTTCACGGCACTGCCAGTATTCCTTGATTGCACCTAAATTGGTGTACTCAAGTGGCAACCAATAACCGTTATAGTTGTCAAAGTTTTTAGTTAATTTTGAAGTATTCTTGTGAAAACCGGTTTCTTTTGTCATAGTTGGAATAGATTGTGGGTCAGGCCTAAACGCCGTTGCCGATGAAAAATTATTGGATTTACCATAAATCCTAACATGAATATCTGTTGGATTCCAGCCATTTGCTGAAGTTGTATCATCTGGACAAGCTGAAGAAACACATACTAAGTCGTCAACTGCTCTCATTAAAACGTAATCTCCAGGCCTAGACCAAGAGACATCAGAAGTTAGAGAATGGCACTCTTCAATTGCTGTGTTAAAAAAGAGGTTTACTGCTGGCCAATTTCTTCTGGGCTTGACTCCATACTCAGCAAGTGAAGAATTGAAATTATCTGTACAACTGATATGTCCTGGAAAACCTCGATCTTCGTAATACTTGGCGTTACAAGCTAAACCAAAAGTATCATGGCGACATACAGTATCTTGAATCACCTCAACAAGAGGAATCGAGTTTTGGTTATAAAACTTATCATGAGTTCCAGGCGCAGGATAGCTTGATAACATTTGAGACCGAGTCACGGTTGGGTCTAAACATAGCTCTATATTATTGTTTAAATCTGCAACTAAAAAAGCTTGAAAATCTGAGCATTGTTGTCCTTCAACATCAATAATTTGGATATATTGGCCTGCCTTTACTTTGTATGCAACTGCGCTGGAATCTTTAACTCGTATCTCTTTAGCTGGCTTAGCTAGAGGCTCAGGCAAACGATCAGAGGGGTTTGTTGGATTTTTTCGAAGAACATTGATTAAAATTTCTGTTGGTGAATTCTGCTGATCGACAAGCATTGGACCACCCTCAGCATCAAACACACACAATAGGTCATTATTAATATCAAATGATTGTCTAGTATTTGATGGACTTGAGTCTGCAAATAGCTCCGCAGTATCTAGATCTTTTGGTTTAATCTTATTACTATCAAGAATTGCTTTAAGCATTTCTGAGCAATCGCCTGTGGCAATTTTGCTTGAATGGTTATTGGGTTTCGTACTCCAATTTAAAGAGGATAGGGCTGAGGATTTTTTAGAATCGAATGCAAGAAGGCTGCACTTTTGATCACCCTCAACATCAACTATTTCGACTGAATCGCCCTTTTTTAAATCAATCGAAATTGCTTCACCACCATGTATTTGGTAGGTTTCACGATCTCCATCATATTTAATATTCGAAACTCTCATTAATTAAAAAACCCTTTTCAATAATGTTTGAGTATACATAGAATTATTTATTGATTATTTTGAATATAATCATTTTTTAAGAATAATCTCCATACTCAAAAGAATATTCAATTCTAGTTTATTCAGCACCTCAGGGGGTGAGGTGCCGAAAAACTAAGGAGAAAATTTATAGAGAATAAATCTCTTAAACTCTCCCCTTTTAATCCACTTACGGTAATTAGAATTTACGGTAAGCGTTATTAAGATCAACCATTGGATGGTTTTCAGACATTTGGAACTTAATTAAAAGTTCACGCGCAATCATGTCTCGCTCTTGCTGATTGTCAGGCAATTCAATGGAGTCAGGAATCGTTACCCAGCCATTGATGTTTCTATCAAAAACAGCGGCTTGATCACCTTCATACCCCATATGAATATCCTCTAACCAGTTGAGGTCTTTCCATCCCATTTTGTCTATATACTCCTGTAAGAAAGGGGTAATAAACTTAAGATCAGGAACCAGGTTTACATCGTATCGATAACCGATATGCTGACCGATATCTTTTTCGCGATCAGTACCTAAACCTTCAGCTCCAACAACAAATTCTTCTTCTTTGTTACTCATAATTTCTCCTTTCCTTAAAAGCGTGTCAAATCTGGACGACCAACTGTATGCTGAGAACCTGCAATAGGTACTTGTGCACATGCTGATGCTTCCATAGTCAAAGCAGCTAAATCTTCTGGCTCTAAAGAGTGAATATTAGTCTTACCACATGCACGTGCCATCATTTGACACTCAATCGCTAATGTATGTAAGAAGTTGTATACTCTTTCAGAGGCTGCATCTGGGTCTAGTCTCTGTCTAAGAACTGGATCTTGTGTTGCAACACCGACTGGGCAGCGTCCTGTGTGACAGTGGTAACACTCACCCGCGTTGACACCCATTTCTTTAGGATAGTCAGACTCTGGAATGTCTCTATTACAGTTAAGAGCCATAAGCGCGGCATGTCCAATTGCAACAGCATCAGCACCAAGCGCTACCGCTTTTGCAACGTCACCACCATTTCGAATACCGCCAGCATAAACCAGTGAAATTCTTCCTGTCATGCCAACATCATCGATCGCTCTTCTGGCTTGACGAATCGCTGCGATTCCTGGAACGCCCGTTTCTTCAGTAGCTATATGAGGTCCAGCAGCAGTTCCGCCTTCCATTCCATCAATATAAATACTATCACAACCTGTTTTCGCAGCCATACGAACATCATCGTATACTCGAGCAGCACCCAACTTTAATTGAATTGGAATTTGACCATCCGTTGCCTCACGAATCTCTTCAATTTTAAGCGCTAAATCATCTGGACCTAACCAGTCTGGATGTCTCGCTGGTGATCTCTGATCAATTCCTGCTGGAAGAGATCGCATCTCAGCAACCTGATCTGTTACCTTTTGACCCATTAAGTGTCCACCCAAACCAACCTTACAGCCTTGTCCAATAAAGAACTCAACACTATCTGCTAAACGCAAATGTTGTGGGTTAAAACCATACCTTGACTGAATACACTGATAAAACCATTTACTTGAATAGCGTCTCTCATCAGGAATCATTCCACCTTCACCAGAACATGTTGCTGTACCGGCCATCGTAGCACCACGAGCTAAGGCTGTTTTAGCTTCATAGCTTAGTGCACCAAAACTCATTCCAGTAATGTAAATTGGAATATCTAACTCTAATGGTCTAGGCGCTTCTGGTCCAATAATGGTCTTCGTTAAACATTTTTCCCTGTATCCCTCAATAACAAAACGAGTTAGTGTTCCTGGCATAAAAGTTAAATCGTCCCATGTTGGAATCTTTTTAAAAAGAGAGAATCCTCTCATTCTGTATCGTCCCAAATCAGATTTAATGTGGATGTCATCCATCACACCTTTAGGAAAGATAAAACTTTTACCTAGTCTATTTTTTTCGTCTATATCACTCATAATATTTCCTTTAGTTAATTTGTTAAAGTCCGATTAAAGAATTAGTTTTTTCTCTGCAGGCTCAAGATTATCGTAGTTCCATAATGTCTTACCAGAAACATACTTTTGCATCTTTTCTACGCCTCTTGGAGCCTTCATATCGTAATGACCTAGCTTTTCAGTTAGATAACGAATGTCCAGTTCAGTCATCTCACCTGGAACACAGTCCACTCCAAGCTCTTCAACTTCTCCGCCCACATAAATAGTGCCGTCATACATTGAATCACCTAAGTTCATTCCTGCATCACCAAGAACAATCATTCGACCACGCTGCATCATAAAACCAGAGAAAGCACCTGTTTTACCTCCAACAATAATGGTTCCACCTTTTTGGTCAATTCCTGTTCGAGCACCAACACTACCTTTACAGACCAAATCTCCACCTCGAATTGCAGCACCAAAAGTTGATCCAGCATTGCCGTCAATGACAACGGTTCCAGCCATCATGTTTTCAGCACAAGACCATCCAACACGGCCTTTAATGTGAACATTAGGTCCATCAATCAAGCCACAGCCAAAATAACCCAAGCTATCTGTAAATGTTAAGTTAAGGCGGTTTAAGATACCAACACCAACGCCATGTCTTGACATTGGATTATCTACAGTAATATCACCAATGCCGCCCTCCATTAAGGCTCTGATTTCGCGATTAATTTCTCTCGGTGTCATATCTAAAGCATCAATCTTAGCGCTCTTATTAGTATCTACTTCAAAGGAATGAAAATACGTAAGATTTGCACTCTCATCAATTGAGAAAAATTTCTGTTGTGTTCTTCCTTTTAGTTGCTCTTGGTGAAGTCCCATTTCATGAGACGTCTCTTGTTTTAGTTTTGCCATACTTTTACCTCCCCGTGATATGGGTCAAATGTTTCAATGTGATGATCAAATAACGTTCTAATTGCAACCTCTTCAGAAGCCAAAGCAATCATATCGTCACCTTCATAGACAACCATAGGTTTGGCGGCCATAACGTCCTTAGCCATACCAAGTTGATCCCTAGTTGCTACTAAATAAGTAAATACACCGTCTAGATATTCAACAGAATCCCTCATAGCAGTTTCAAGGTCTGAGCCTTGATTCATTCTGTCAGCTATATAAACCGCAATAAGCTCAGAGTCACAGTTTGAAGAAAAACGATGTCCTTTCAATTCTAGAGCGCGTCTATTCGTCCAGTAGTTCGTTAGCTGTCCATTGTGAACAACAGATACATCACTAAATGGATAAGCCCAGTATGGATGTGCAGAGCGAATATCAACATCTGACTCGGTTGCCATTCTAGTGTGACCAATGCCATGAGTGCCATTAAAGTCATTTAGTCCATACTGCTCAGAAACAACTGCAGCATCACCAAGGTCTTTAATTAATTCGAGTGAGTTACCAATTGAGAGAATCTCAACACCTTCAATGTCTTCAACAAAGTCAGCCAACTTTTTCATATCTCCTGAGAATTGAATCTCATAGCGATGTGAGTACTCAGTTGCACTCTCTTTCTTGACGATCTTAGCGCCCAGATCTTCCATTCTTGAATTAACAGTGGCAATTCTATCTTCAATTGCAGCGTGTATATCAAAACTTCCCTCAAGATCAGCTGCCTCGGCAACCTTAAACCTAACCACATGGTTCCCGTTGTCTTCACCATACATAGCGTATCCAGTTGAATCTGGACCTCTATGCTTCAAAGCTTGTAACATTGCTGTCATTTGCTCACCAATGTTTACATCTTTTCCGGCATTCTTATGAATAATTCCTGCTATTCCGCACATAAAATAATCTCCCTTTCCCTGAAAATTGCCCGCCGTTAGGCGGGCACTCTAAATAAAATTAAACGAAACTGGCCTAAGGTAGGCAATCCAAATAAGTCTCAATATCCCAATCTGTAACTGTGTGATTGAAACGCTCCCACTCATCTGTCTTATAATGGTGGTAAACCTTGTACATCTCATCTGGCATAGAAGACTTGATGACCTCATCATTTGCAAGCTCAGTCATTGCATCACCAAGCGACATCGGTAACTTCTTAACATCTTTACCTGCCTCCATCGCTTCATAAATGTTTCTCTCTTCAGCTTCACCTGCATCGATATTATTGTCGATACCATCACCCATAGCTTTAAGTAGCGCAGAGCCCATTAGGTATGGATTAACCATCGAGTCTACTGAACGATACTCAAAACGACCTGGCGCGGAAACGCGAAGCGCACAAGTTCTGTTTTGATAACCCCAGTCAGCGAAGATTGGAGCCCAGAAGCCTGTATCCCAAAGACGACGATATGAGTTAACTGTCGAAGAACCAATTGATGTCAGTGCTGGTAAATGCTTAATAACACCGCCAATTGAGTTGAGACCAATTGGTCCAGGCATTTTTTCATCAATAGATGGATCTGGCATAAATGTATTTTCACCGCCCTCTTTATAAGTAAAGACACCTGGCATTCCAGGAAGCTCTCCATCACCTGCAGCAATTTCCGGATGAAAAACATCCTTACCGCCCTTCCATAAAGACATATTATGGTGACAGCCTGAAGCCGATACGCCCATAAACGGTTTACTCATAAAGCAAGCAATCAATCCAAACTCACGAGCTACCTGAGCACAAATTTGACGATAGGTTGTCAAACGATCAGCATTTCTCAGAACGTCATCGAACTGAGTGTTCAGCTCTAACTGACCCGGAGCATCCTCGTGGTCACCCTGAATAATATCGAGGCCCATTTGCTCAGAGTACTCAATAACCTTCATGAAGACTGGACGAAGCTCTTCAAATTGATCAATATGGTAGCAGTTCGGCTTAGTCACACCGCCATTCGTCCCGCCATCTTCACCGCGCTTAAGCCACATCATTTCAGGCTCAGTTCCGCAACGCATATCTAAACCATATTGCTCTTGGAATTCTTTATGCTGTCTGTATAGGTTTCCTCTACAGTCAGAAGTTAATGCTGCACCCGGATTGTCTCGCTCTTCACGGTTCCTATAGAGTCTACAAAAAACACGAGCGACTCTTTTATCCCAAGGAAGCTGGCAAAAAGTGTCTGGATCAGGAATACCTACCAGTTCTGATGATTCTGGGCCATAGCCAATATAATTTCCGTGGCGATCCACAAATAAGTTTGCTGTTGAGCCGTATACTAATTGGAATCCTTTCTCAGCTAATCTTTCCCAGTGACGTGCAGGAATACCCTTTCCAACGATACGACCAGTAACTGATACAAATTGATAATATACATATGTAACACCTAAAGCGTCGATTTTAGCTTTTACTTCTTTTACAAGTTTATCGCGTCCAGGTTCATTAACGTGTTGTTCTAAATCTGTCATTTAATCTCTCCGAAAAAATAAAAAAAATCTTTTTAAGATTTGCCCCCTAGTAGATTTTATTTAGATTCATAGTTAATTAACCCAAATAAAAACCAGACAATTTACTGCTAACAATTGAAACAATTTCTTCGATTATGATTCAATTTATGACCCTAAAAAAACTAGGGTTTCAGTAAATTAATATCGGAGTATACTCCTGTTGATATTCCATTGTCAAGAAATTTTTTTTATTTTTAAGAAATTTAATTAAGTCTTGATTTTCTTCTAATTTTTGACAAAAAAACAAGAAAATAAACTGAAATGTTTATTCTTTAGGGAAGGAAATTTTTTGGTTTTAAAACAGCGAAGGTGTTTAGTAATTTAATCAATCAGAGGTATTTGAAGAAATAATTGTCAGAAACTGGCACTCATCAGTAATTATTTTTTTAGGTCCATGCGGGGTGTTAGAATCAAAATAAAGTGAGTCCCCTTTTTTGAAGTGGTAGACCTTATTACCATAAAAATAATCCATCTGCCCCTTGAGCATATAAATGAACTCCACTCCTTTATGTTGAAATTCAGGAAACTCATAATCTCTAGACTTAATCGTTATTAAACAAGGCTCCACCTTTAAAGATCCTCCAACGGTGTGCCCTAATAATTGATAGTGTCGACTCTCATCTGATCCAGCTCTCTCTATTGTTAGCCCGTTGCCTGACTGAATAAAAGTTGGTTCAACATCTTTATCATGCTGTTTAAATAATGAGGTAATAGAAATGTTAAGTGCATGGCATATCAACTGAATTGTTTTAAGTGAGGCACTAATCTGACCATTCTCGATTTTTGATAGCATACTTGCAGAGAGGAGAGATTGTTTTGATAGTTGTTGTAGAGTTACGCCAGCATTTTTTCTGGCGATTCGTACTTGCTTACCAATTGATGCTTCTAACTGCTTATCACTCCCAAAACTTGGAAGATTTTTATTGATTATCGATATACCTTTCTCTTTAGGTGCTGATTTGTTTGTTGAAGCCACGATACAATAATTTACTTAGAATAAAAAAAATTATACTACAAGGAAAATTTCTAGGCGAGGTAATTCTAGATTAAATACTAATAATAAATCCGTTAGGCCCTAGACCGTCTACTTCTTCTCTGCTTCATGGGCTTGGAATCATCACCCTGAAAGATTGATTTTGATCCCTCCGACATGACCCCAACCTTCTGTTCAATTTCTTCTAGAGTTGGAGGTGATGAAACAATATGATGATCCATCGCTTTTCGCATTGCTCTGACATGATCAAAGCTAGTACCGCAACAACCGCCAATAATCTTGGCGCCAGAATTCATGGCGATTTGTACATACTCCGACATCAATTCTTCAGTTCCTGAATACGTGATGTTTCCATCAACAAACTCTGGAATACCGCAGTTCGCTTTTGAAATAACTACGGTGCTTGGGTCAACGTTTTTAGAAATATCATTGATGGTTGCTAATAAGTCTGGTGCCCCGATTCCACAGTTAGCACCGAACCCACTCAAATTAAGATCCTTGGACCTCTTGGCAAGGTTGGAGGGAGTAATTCCCATCATTGTTTTTCCTGCGGTATCGAAACTCATTGTTGCGCAGACCGGAAGCCCAATATCCTTGACCGCCTCCATCGCAGCCTCTAACTCTTCCATGGCATACATAGTTTCAAGCCACAAAACATCTACGCCACCCTCTGCAAGACCCTCTGCTTGAGCTCTAAAGGCGTCCGTTGCTTGTTTTGGAGTCATCAGTCCGTGTGGCTCAATCATTTCGCCTGTTGGCCCCATTGAGCCAGCAACTACAACCAATCGGTCTGCTTGATCGGCAACCTCTCTAGCAATAATTCCAGCAGCCTTATTGAGCTCAAAGACCCTCTTTTCAAGATTATGTAATTTGAGTCTAAAAGAAGTGCCGCCAAAACTATTGGTTAAAAACAAGTCAGATCCAGCATCAACAAAACCTTGGTGCAAAGATCGTATACGATCCTTATGAACTATATTCCATGGCTCTGGAGGATCTCCAGTTTCAAGCCCCATCTCAAACAAATTGGTTCCAGTAGCGCCGTCAGCTAAAATATGACTTTTCTCTTGAAGGATTTTAAAAAAATTATTCATGAAGTAAATTTAACTCAAAATGAGTGAAATTTTACTCGCTCTTTTATGGCTTCAATAATTTAAATCTTTATTTAATAAATTTTCACTATAAAAAATTACATTTGATGATTGTTTTCTATGAATCTACTTTGAATTAGAAAATAATTCAAACCTACAAAAACAAATTGTATCAATCACATTAGAAATTACCCTATTATTTGTAATGCAAAATTTTAAATAATTAATCAATGAGAGTGCCTAATCTCTATATAATTTGACTTAAAAAATTAAACTCACAAATTGTGAATATTTTAATTAAACAGCAAATGCAAAATTGCATGCTAATAATAAGCAATATTGGCGAATCTTTCCTGTATCAGACGCTTAAAAAATATCACAATCCTCCTTCCATAAATCATAGGAATAATGAAAGAGAATTCTAACTCGCATGAAGATGTGATCAGTCGCTTTATAAGTTATGGCGAATCAAATTTTGAATCCAATACAACTCAAAATAGACCGACTCAAAGTGCTGCTCAACTTGGTGTTTTAAGACTAATCTATGCATTTCGATTCTCAGGCCATCTAAGGGCTAAGTTAGACCCACTCAAAAGACCAAGACATCACTCAACCCCTCCCTTTACTCTTGAAGAATTTGGGCTGAATGAGTCAGATCTAGATAAAACTTTTGATATGGGCTCCTATCAAGGCCCCAACTGTAACACTCTTAGAGAGCTCTTCGACTCACTCAATAAAACCTATTGCAGTAGCCTAGGCGTTGAGTATATGCACATTCCAAATCTTGAAGAAAGAAAATGGATTCAGACTAAAGTAGAAACAATGTCGATGGAGAATGAAAATACTCCAGAGTATAAAAAATGGCTTCTCCAAAGAATCACAGCTGCCGAAGTATTTGAGAAATTCCTTCACAATAAGTATGTAGGTCAAAAAAGATTTTCACTAGAGGGTAGCGATACTCTCATTCCACTTCTAAATGTTTTAATCGAACATTCTGGTGAACACGCTATGAAGAGGATTTGTCTAGGAATGGCTCATAGAGGCCGCCTTAATGTGCTTATAAATATTATGGGTAAAAGGGCTGAAAATCTGTTTAAGGAGTTTGCTGGCGATCTTGGTCTCAGTAAAAAGCAAACTGGAGATGTTAAATATCACCAAGGCTTTTCTTCAGATATAAAAACGTCTAAACAAGATGTCCACCTGGCGTTAATGTTTAACCCCTCTCACCTCGAGTTAGTCAACCCCGTTATTGAAGGCTATGCTCGCTATCATCAAGACAAAAATGATGAGTCAGAGCGTCAACAAATTCTTCCGGTTCTGATTCACGGTGATGCAGCCTTTTCAGGACAAGGTGTGGTCATGGAGACACTTAATATGTCTCAGTCTAGAGGTTATAGAACCCAAGGAACACTCCACATCATTATCAACAATCAAATTGGATTTACAACCTCTAAACAGGATGATGCCAGATCAACGGACTACTGTACTGATGTTGTCAAAATGATCAATGCTCCGGTCTTTCATGTTAATGCTGAAGACCCTGAAATGGTTAGTTATATCACCAAGCTTGCACTTGACTATCGTATGCGCTATAAGAAGGATGTTGTCATTGATTTGATGTGCTATCGTAGACACGGTCATAACGAGGCTGATGAACCCGCGGTTACCCAACCACTGATGTATGAGGCCATTCGTAATCTGCCGACTACTAGAGTTAATTATGCGGCTTCCTTAATGCAACAAGGCATCATTTCTCAAGATGAAGTAGACGCCATGGTTAAAGATTACCGAAAAGAGCTTAAGGATGGAAACAGAGTCGCTTATAACATTTTAGAGCCAAAAAATAAAAGGGCTTGGGAAATGCTTTGGGAAGATTACTTTAATGTCACATGGCATGACCCTTATGAGTCATCGATTAGTAAAAAGCTTATTAAGGATTTAAACAAAAAACTACAACAAATCCCTGATGGATTTGAGCTGCATCCTCGCGTTAAGAAAATAATGGAAGATAGGCAAAAAATGGCAGTTGGTAAAATTAATGCTGACTGGGGATTTGCTGAAACTTTGGCGTATGCCAGCCTAACAAAGAGTGGAGTTCCCATAAGACTAACAGGTCAGGATTGTGGAAGAGGAACATTCTTTCATAGGAATGCTGTCCTTCATAACCAAATTGCAAATGAAGATTACACGCCCCTTCAACACATTAGTGAAAAACAAGGGCGAGTTCAAATATTTGATTCAATATTGTCTGAAGAGGCAGCACTCGGATTTGAATATGGTTATGCAACAGCTAACCCAGAATCACTAGTGATTTGGGAAGCACAGTTTGGTGACTTTGTAAACGGAGCTCAGGCTATTATTGACCAGTTCATATCATCTGCTGAGGCAAAATGGGGTCGTCTTTCAAACCTAGTTATGCTGCTACCTCATGGTCTTGAGGGTCAAGGACCAGAGCATTCTTCGGGCCGACTTGAGCGCTTTCTTCAGCTTTGTGCAAGCCACAACATGCAGGTCTGTGTGCCATCGACTGCAGCTCAAATATTTCATCTATTAAGAAGGCAGATTTTGAGAAAGTTCCGAGCGCCGCTCATTATTATGACGCCAAAAAGCTTACTCAGAAATCCACTGGCCTCTTCGCCTCTCTTTAGATTTACAGATGAAAAATTTAAAGTAGTGATTGAAGAGCGTTATGACAACATTAAACCTAAAAAAGTTGACAGAGTGGTTCTTTGTAGTGGCAAGGTTTTCTATGAACTATTAACTCGACGTCAAGATGACCAACTCAATAATGTAGCTATTCTCAGAGTTGAGCAACTTTACCCTTTTCCACATGAGGCATTAACTTCGGAAATAGGAAACTTTACAAATGCTAAAGATATTATTTGGTGTCAGGAAGAGTCAATTAACCAAGGAGCATGGTATACATCAAGACATAACTTTATGCAAAACATTTCTAAAGGGCAAACACTTCATGTTGTTGCGCGCGACCTCTATGCTGCCCCTGCAGAAGGCAGCGTTAGAATGCACAACATAAATCAAAGTCATATTATTGAAAAAGCTTTAGGTATTCAGCCTTTAGATAAAGCTAGGAGCATTAAAAAATGAAAGAAATAAAAGTACCTGTTCTGCCTGAATCAATAACTGAGGCAACTGTTGCCGCATGGCATAAGAAACCAGGTGACTATGTTGAACTTGATGATGTAATTGTTGAGATTGAAACTGATAAAGTTGTTCTAGAAGTTCCAGCGGAAGAATCTGGCGTTTTGACTGAAATTTTAGCTGCGGAGGGTGAAACTGTATCCGAGCAGCATGTTCTTGGCCTGATGGATGATGAAGCAGAAGCCCTAGATACAAAATCAACCGAGACTCAAAATGAAGCTGAAAATAAATCTCAGGAAGATTCTACTTCACAAACTAATGAGTCTGTTGAAGATGATGTGGAAGAGAATAAAGCACAGGATGTTGTCACAGAAAAACCACAGTTAAGCCCTCAGCCAGCTCCAGAAACTAACTCGCCTCAACCATCAAGTAATCGAATGGAAGAGAGAGTTCCGATGACCCGTATACGAAAGACTATCGCCAACAAGCTTCACTCAGCGAAGCAAAATACTGCCATGCTGACAACCTTTAATGAGGTTGATATGAGCGAGATACTTTCTATGAGAGCAAGCTACAAAGAGGCCTTCGAAAAGAAGTATTCTGTCAAGCTAGGTTTTATGTCCTTTTTTGTTAAGGCTGCTGTAGAGTCACTCAAAAAATTTCCAACGGTTAATGCCTATATCGATGGTGAAGATATTGTTTATCACGCATACTGTGACGTCTCTGTGGCAGTATCATCAGATCGAGGACTGGTTGTCCCTGTTCTACGCAACGCTCATAAAATGGGAATGCATGACATTGAAAAGGGAATCGTTGACTTTGCAGTTAGGGCTCAAGATGGAACGCTAGGGATCGAAGAAATGAGCGGTGGAACCTTTACTATATCCAATGGAGGCGTCTTTGGGTCATTGATGTCTACACCGATATTGAATTCGCCGCAAAGTGCTATTCTTGGAATGCATAAAACTCAAGAGCGCCCTGTTGTTGTAGACGGTGAAATCGTCATTAGACCAATGATGTATCTCGCATTGTCTTACGATCATAGAATTATCGATGGCAAAGAAGCCGTTCAATTCTTAATCTCAATTAAGGAAGCTCTAGAGGATCCTGCAAGACTATTGCTAAAAGTCTAGACGAGCAATATAATTCCTTCAATATGATGTATTGAGGGCAAATTAATGAGCCATTTAAAAGCAGAGTTTGAAAAGAATGGTTTTTATTCTCCTGTCTCTGTCATTGACCCTTCTCTTGCAAAAGAGTATCAAACCATCCTCGAGAAGACTGAATCAAAGGTTGAGCTGCTGAACTATCGCTATAAGATTCATACTGCGCTTGATTTTGCTTATCAAGTGGCAACCAATGAAAAACTCTTAGACAAAGTTGAAGCCCTAATAGGACCCAATATACTGCTTTACAATACTTCATTTGTCATCAAAGAGCCGCACTCAAAAACTCACATTAGTTGGCACCAAGATTTGACTTACTGGGGCTTTAACGATGACAAACAAGTTGCTGCCTGGGTTGCTCTGTCTGATGCAACAGAAGAGAATGGATGTATGCACATGATTCCTGGGAGTCATAAAAATGGAAAAATTCCTCACAAGGCTACCATTGACAAACACAACCTCCTTCATCATGGCCAAACGATTGAAAATGTCTCTGAAAAGGATGCAGTTAGTGTCTCTTTGAAGGCAGGTGAAGCTTCACTTCACCACGGCTGGACAATGCACACCTCCTACCCTAATCAAAGCAATGATCGCAGAATTGGACTGACAATTAATTACATCTCCACGGACATGTATCAAACTCAAACAGATAATGACTCAGCCATGCTGGTTAGAGGCGTTGATCACTACAACCATTTTGAAATTGATCAGCCTCCAACTCAAGAGTTTGATGAGACGGCTTGGATAAAGTTACAAAAAAAAGAAGCGCTCCTTCATCAAACCTATAACAAAATGAAAAAATAGCAATTTAAATACTCATTAAAAAAGGGCGGTATTTTCATACCGCCCTTTTCGTTTTATTACTTTTACAGTTGGTTACTTATAGTGATCTTGCTCGTCAGAGTTGCCTTTAGCTAACACTGCTAGCAACATAACTACAGCAATCACTGTCCACCAGCCAGCGGCTGATGAGCCAGCGCCGATAAACATACCCATGTCAATCCAACCATCGGCATTATAAAGTTCTGCAAAAGATTCAGCAAAATATCCCATATTATTTCTCCTTATTAAGAATCAGATCCAGAACTAATCATTGACTCAGGATAAGCCTGAGCAGGAACCTTGACTGAGTCAAGACCTTTTTCTTGAACTGCATCTGGGATACGTAACATTCCAGCTTTATCAACTAACCAAGATACAACATACCCTGGAACAAAACCAAGCAAGAACATTACAACTGCGCCAACGAGTTGTCCAAAGAAGCTAATTGCAACTGTATCTTCTGGAGCAAAAGCACCAAGCCCTGGCATACCAGAACCCAAGATACCAAGAACAAGTAGACCGAATAGACCTATCGTTCCGTGAACCGTTACTGCGCCAACAGCATCGTCAATACCTAGCCCTTCTAACCAATTTGCACAAGGCTTCAAGATCATACCTGCGACCATAGAAACAGCGATTACTGTAGAACCAAAGTAAACGTCAAGACCAGCAGCTACCGAAATAATACCTGCTAGACAGCCAGACATCATCCAGAAAGGATCTCTAGTAATAACCCATGCACCGATAATACCGCCAGCAGCAGCCAGAGGAATATTAAATCCTAGAGCTGAAAGCGTCATTGGCGTTCCGTAAATGGTCGTACCTTTGTCAGCGTACCAGCTCCATCCTTCACCAGGCAAAATGATACAAGCCATAAGGAAACCGAAGAAACCAACAATAATCAGCATTAAGCCAGTTACTGTTAGCGGCATATTGTGTCCAGCAATGTGATTTGCTGAGCCATCAGCATTGAATTTTCCAACTCGTGGTCCTAAGTTCATTAGGACACCAAGCGCAAAGAATCCAGCGACAGCGTGCACAAGACCAGCAGCACCAAAGTCGTGATATCCAAACTTTGTTACTAACCATCCATCAGCGTGCCATCCCCAAGCAGCAGCAGTACCCCAAGCAGCAGTACCTAGGACAATCGCACAGATTACAAAACCGACGGTTTGTATTCTCTCGATTAAAGCACCAGAGGCAATCGAAGCAGTGGTTGCGGCGAATAGAGCAAAAGCACCCCAGAATACACCTGACGCGTTGTCAGCCATATTTGGTCCCATGTATTGGGCAGAATCGCCCCATGGTAGTGCAATAGCATTTGCATACCCTGTACCTGATATCTCCATGTAACCCGCGCCAGCGGCGAGGTCAAGAGGCCAGGTTGGTAAAGCCCAGTAGAACCACCAACCAAACACATACCACGCAGCAATTGTAAACGCGAATGCTAGTAAGTTTTTCATACCCGATGATAGAACGTTCTTCACACGAGTAGCACCCATCTCATAGAGAAGGAAGCCAGCATGAATGAGAACCATCAAGGGGATCGTTACGTAATAGTACATCTCAGCAAACATGGTGTTTGTGACCTGAGCAGCACTTTTAATTGCGGCTACGTCAGCCGTTAAAGCTAATATTTGATCTTCCAAAACATTATCTCCTTTTTTAGTTTAAAGTATCTCTCTCTCCGTTTTTTTACTTGCAGGAAATTTTATATACCCACGAGTAATGAGTATATAGAAAGTAAGACACTAAATCTATAAAAATTATCTTTAAATAAGTCAAAAAATAGAAACTTTCCAAAGATATATATGTAATAAAAAATACTCATCAGTTTGATGAAAAACTAAATTTTATTAGCACTGTATCTCAATTTAAACTGTATTTGATTAAGGTTTTTTAACTGCCATATTTTTTAACAATACTGATAACTTGATTTTTAAACTCTTCTTCGTAGTGATCTGCAAATTCATCTAAAGTAGTGAGTGAACTCGCATCTGACATTCTGTCTGTATAGATTAGACCATCGAGATGATCAAGCTCGTGCTGAAAGGTTCCTGCGCTAATTCCTTTAGAAATAAAACTGACTTCTTGGCCATCTCGATCGTAGCCCTCAATTAAAATTTCTGGACAACGGTCGACCTGGCCTCTCATATTGGGAACCGATAGGCATCCTTCATAGACGTTAATTCTGTCTTCAGTTAAAAAGGTGACCTTTGGATTAATTAAAACAGTTAATGGAATATCTGGCTTGTATGGATAGCGAGGATTTTTGTTCACCTCAATCACGCAGATTCTCTTTGGAACGGCAATTTGAGTTGCCGCTAAACCTGCTCCATTTGCATCTCTCATAGTTTCAATAAGATCATCAATCAAGCTTTGAATCTCATCAGAACTGATTTTATCAACCTCAACAAAATCTGCAACTTGACGAAGTGCAGGGTTTCCTATTTGTACTATTTTTCTAATCATAATTAAAGGTAAGAACCAGTCCTATACATAAGCATTAAATAAAATTGACAATAAGAATGAGTAGTAATAGCTAGCTTGCAACCCAAAATAGTTGATATGCTTTACTCATAATACCGCGAATATCTCTAAGCTCTTTTATAATTTTGTCAACCTGATTATCATTGATATTCAAAGTCCTCTTATAATTTTAAATTTCATAGGGGCAATTTTTACAGCCGTTACTGCAGCACTCGCCCTGCTTAACGAGGTACCACTTACTCAATACATAAAGACCATTTTCAACAGTATAGTCTACGTTTTTTATTAGTTTTGTTTGAGCGCGATAAGGCTCAACAAATTTCTGAAATTCCTCCATCCCTTTGTCATCAACTAAGAATTCAATTCGATTATTGATAGCCTCACCAAGGCAGGATGGACAGAAGCAGTCTTGCTCTGAGGTTGGAGACATTACTGGAGGAAAGATCATACACCAGCAGTTGCCAGTCCCGGCGCCGCATCCAAATTCTTGATTACATTGAGAGCAATTTTTAGCAGTCATATTCAGTCGAAACTAAATTTTTATTTATATTTTAGAGCAATACAGTAGCAATTAATATTCAATCAAATATATTTATTCAAACACCAAATCACACCAGTTCTTAAACAGAGTATGCGACGCCCTATTGTTGTCCATTAAGTTTATTTCAAGCTCTTGCTCAAAACTATCTAAACCTTCTTTACCTAGAAGATCCTCAAGTGCTGCTGGGATTCCAGGAATGCACATCCAGCCTTCAAAAGTATGACTACAAACTTCTGGATGGAATTGACATGAATACGCATTCTTTGAGACCTGCATGATATGATTCATGCACTGATCTGAAGACGCAAGAATAATTGCGCTTTCTGGCGCGCGAGTCACCTCAACTAAATGAACGTTAACCCACTTATCTGAGGTTTCAAAATTCTTCAAAAATGGATGGTTTTGTCCTTCCTTGGTAGGTTTTATTTCAAATAAGCCAACCTCATGATTTTCAGTTTTCTCGGCCCTACCACCCATAGCCTCAGCAACAAGTTGATGACCCAAACATATCCCAAGAAAAGGCATATTTAGATTATCAATGGCTTCTCGAATCGCTTCTTTTTCATCGACCAGCCAAGGGTATTCATCTTCCTCCCAGACGTTCATAGAGCCGCCCATAACCCAGAGGCCATCAAAATCTCTTAACTCTGGTATTTTTTCACCTGCATGCAGATCTAACTCATGAAATGAAATATTTTGACTCTCGGCAAAATCTCTGAAAATACCTGGATTTTGAGAAGCCATATGTTTAAAAACAAGGATTTTCTTTTTCAAATCAAATAAGATAAATAATAAAACTGATATTGTAAATTATGGAAATAAAAGTCAACAGTTAATATTTTGTTGGCAAGATTTAAATAAATTCAATTTAGAAATTGTAATGGTAAGATAATTGTGCACTCTCTAATGCACTAGCTGAGTCGACGTTATAACCTAACTTTAGTTCTTTATATCTGAGTCCGATATAGCTTGAATTTGCAATCGCACTATCCTCAATATGATTTAGATTAGACGTAAATATGTGTTTCAAAGAGATACTCAACCTCTCATCAAAATCTTTTCGATAAGAAAGACCATAAGACATTTCTCTTCCTCCAGCCTTCAAATTAATACTTTTATTTTTATATGATATTGTTCCATCAGATTCAGCTAAATTCGCCATTCTGATTGACATCTCCCCATCATCTATTCTATTTGGTTGACTAATTGATAATGAAAATTGGTCATCTCCTAAAATATTTTTTTGACTTGCAACTAATGCTAGACTTGATGATTTAACGTTGCTAGCAGAATCAATAAAACTTGACTCAGGTCTTGACATATTTGTTCTGGCTAGAGTTGCTAAACCGGTCAAAGTTAAATTTTCATTAATATGGCTTTGTGCCTTTAAAGCGCCAAAAAAGGTACTCGACTTAGCTCCAATTGTCGAGAATGCATCACTCCCTTTCAATCCTAGTAAATTATCTTTTTCTAGAGTCATTCCAGACATTACAGTAAACCTTTTATCTGCCGAATGACCATACTCTAATGAGGCAACAATCGATTGCTGTGAACCAATATAACTGTCTTTAAAACCATTATCTCTAATTGGGTTTGAAGCTCCAATCATGAGACGAGAATTCTCTAGTTCATAATTTGCACTAAGACTCAATCCACCCTCTTTTGTATTCAGGTAAGGAGTTTCAAAGTCCGCCAAATCTAATGTTGTGTTTGTACTTGATTCAAAGAAGCTTTGAACAGGAAGCGTACTAGCTCCAAAAGTCAAACTTGTTTCAAGATTATTTCCCCGAAACAAAGGGGTTGCAGTTTGACTTAAATCATTTTTAAGTAAGTAATTTTTGACATTAGTTACTGGAGAATCAAGTCTTAATAATTCTGAGGATAAATTGATTTTTGGATCTATATTATTAACAAGGTTTACTCTTGAAGACATGTCGTATTTAAAGCCTCCATTCAATGCGTCATAGACGTATCCAACCTCACCAATTAAGCCCTGTGAAATTGTATTTCCAAAAGAAGGGGTTGTTGCGATATAAGATGATGATAATGACTGACTATCGCTAGACTGGATAGAATCTCCAGTATAGAGTGACATGGCTGGATTTGCATTAGATGTTATTGGCTTTAATGCAGCATAAAAATCAGGAACTCCATGACCCCAACTAGAGTGATAACCATGCTTAATCCCATTGCCATGAGTGGTAAATGTTGTATTGCCTTCAGGAGTGAACCAACTGTTATTGGCTGAGGCTAATACCCTATCCGTTAGCTGTTCAGGTGTATGGTTTGGGAAGGCCTGGGATAAAAGAGCGATTCCACCTGAGACCATTGGTGCAGTTAGCGATGACCCTGATTTTTGAGTGGGGTAGACACTTGTTCCACCATTAATGTATCCTCCTACATTAAGTTGCCAACCATCAGCAACAATGCAGTACTCTTTTGCAGATCCACATTTATTCCCCTTCAGACTGAATTCAGATTCACTCGCGTTGGCAATATCACTACCCGTAAAGTCAACCATACCTACAGTTAGCCAAGCCTCGGAAAGCTGAGAATACAATTCCGGAAGTGCAGCAACTGCACTCACATCAGACTCTCCAGAATAATTCCCTGAAGAAAAAACAATCACCCCATTATTTTGAAAGTTATCTAGCGCAGTGATGTAGGACTGAGTGGCTGTGATTGCATCAGAACTAGAAGAGCCCTCCATTAATGCAGCGAAGCCTTGGTTATTGGTTAAGCTATTATCAGAAATATAGCTCTTGAGTTCGGTAATATTCCAATTTGCGTTTGCATTTGAATCAGTACTATCTCCCATCCCCCAGCTATTATTTGAAGCAACCGCCTCATAACTTCTAGCCAAATCAAGGTCAGCAGCAAAGTCATCTGTCTTGTAGCTGCCACTTGTATTTGGAATGCTTGATAGAATAAGATCGGCATCCGGCGCAACACCACTTATCAAATTCTGACCTGAAGTATCTCCGTCACCGGTCCCATCTCCAACTGCCATTGAGGCAACGGCTTGACAATGGTAGTCGTCAGAATCAGCAGCGCCAAATGTACTCTCTCCAGAGCCACCATCATCGAGATTATGAATCGTTTTATTCAAATAAACCTTATGGTTATCATCACAGTTAAAGTCTGCGATATGAATAAATTGTCCCACACCTGTTAGGTTATTGGTTCCATCTGAAAAAGACTGAGCCTTATGAACATTCATTTGCTCATATGGGTGAACACTGCTTGAACTCCCTGAATAATCGACATTAGTCCACTGGGTTTCTGATTTAATAGAATTTTGGGAGGATGAACTACCCTCAGTAAATGATGTGCTTTTAGCTAAAGCATAATCAGCAGTTGAAGTACTGCTTGTAACGCTAGAACTAGTTCCACTACCTCCAATACAACCTATCAAAGATAGAGACATTGCTACAATAATCAGATTTTTAAGATTCACTTATTGGCCAATTAAAGTTTGGCTCCAATATACCGTATTAGAGCGCTATATTCATAACATTATTAAACTTAATGAAACAGACAGTTTCAATAAATATTATTAAAAAATAGAGAAGCAATCTATAATTTAACTAATCTATTTCTATCAAATAAATCTATGGCATTAAGATCTATCGAAGCGATCCTTCCTCCCGATAACCTTCATTTCGTTGGAGATGGCTTCAGGGTTTATGGAATCTTAGGAAGAAGAGAGCCTTTGACTATGAAACGTATGAGCCCATTTCTTTTGATGGACTATGCTCCAGTTCACTACTTTCCGCCAAATAATGGTACACCTCGCGGCGTTGGCTCTCACCCTCATCGGGGCATTGAAACCGTCACCATTGCATACAAAGGAAAAGTCGAGCATAACGATAGTACAGGTGCTGGCGGTATTATTGAAGAAGGTGGGATCCAATGGATGACCTCTGGAAAAGGGATACTTCATAAAGAGTATCACGAGAAAAATTTCAGTAAAAAAGGTGGCGATATGCAAATGGTGCAACTTTGGGTCAACTTACCTGCAAAAGATAAAATGACAGAGCCAAAGTATCAAAACATTGAAAACAAGGATTTAGCAAAAGTCGACCTTGAAAAGGGTATTGGCTCAATCGACATTATCGCTGGTGAATTCGAAAACAATAAAGGGCCCGCTTCATCGTTCACTCCCTTAAACCTCTTTAACGTTAAGCTCAATAAAGGAAAAGGGACCAGCTTAAGCTTCAATGAAAGTCACAATACTGGACTTTTAATTATCAAAGGGAATGTCACCATTAACAATAGTGAGAGAGCACCAACAAACCACTTTGTGCTTTTTGAAAACAAAGGCAAAGAATTTACAATCAAAGCCGAAGACGATGCAGAAATACTTATTCTCAGTGGCGAGCCTATTGATGAACCTATAGCATCTTATGGCCCATTTGTAATGAATACAAATGATGAGATTAGGCAAACCATAGATGACTTTAATAATGGTAAATTTGGCTACCTAGACTAACTTTTCAAGTTATTTTTCTACTGAGGCTTCGAGCTTTGGATACTTGAAACCTAATGTAACTCCTCGAGCTATTGAAAAAATAATGAGGGAGGCCCAAAGCCCATGATTTTCATATCGAGGTAAAAGTAATGCCAACATTAACAAATAGACGCAGAAAGAAATAAACATCATATTTCGCATATCTGCAGTTCTTGTAGCGCCTATAAAGATTCCATCCAGCATCCAGGCAGCTGCACCAACTAAAGGCGCTAGCACCATCCAAGGCAAGTATTCTCGGCTCACTTCCCTTACATTCTCAGCAGTAGTCATGACATCAATAATATTGCTACCAAAAACTGCAAAAATAATTGCCATGAATATAACCGAACCAAAACCCCATTGACTGGTCATAATGGCTGACTTTCGAAATAATAATCTATTTCTGGCGCCAAGCGCCTGACCCACGAGCGCTTCTGCTGCAAAAGCAAAACCATCCATAGCATAAGCAGTTATATTTAAAAACTGAATGAGTACCTGGTTCGCAGCCAAGGTGGCATCATCAAAGCTCGAACCAAGAAATAGAAAACTCACAAATGCAATCTCTAGCAGAACCGACCGAATCAAAATATCACTATTAACTTTGGCCATTTTAATTAGCCTAGCTTTGTCAAATATTTGACCCCAGTTTCTCCAATAATCATCTTTGAAACCCTCTCTAGAAAGCCATAATCCAAAAAATAGCCCAACCCACTCAGCAACAAGTGTTGCAAATGCGACCCCTTCAACTCCCCAGCCTAGTTTCAGAACAAAGACAAAATCTAAAGTTATGTTGATGCTATTAATAAGCAACATAAGAACCAAGACAGATCGTGTCATCTCTTTAGCGATAAGCCAACCTGCAATTCCAAAGATAGCAATCGCTGCTGGTGCACTATAGACTCTTATCTTTAAATATTCTTGTGCCAAAGACTCAACCTCAAAAGAGGCTGGCGCCAACCCAAGAGCACCACCAAAAAGAGGGATTTGAGTGATGATTAGAACTAATCCTGCAGCAAGCCCAATAAGGATTCCTCTTACTAGGAGGGCTGATGTTTCAGACGGATTATTCGAACCAATAGCCTGAGCGGTTAGACCCGTGGTCCCCATTCTCAGAAAGCCAAAAAGCCAATAAATGGCTGAAATAATAATCGCACCTATTCCAACAGCACCAATTGGAGCAGCCAGTCCCATCTGTCCAACAACTGCTGTATCAACCGCTCCCAAAATTGGAATGGTTGCATTTGCTAAAACAATTGGGATCGCAACACTAAGCACTCTTTTATGAGAAAGCGTTGTTGAACTGAGACTCATATTGAATTAATCTAGACTTTAGCTAGAGAGGATACGATTGAAAATTTTGAATCGCCAGTATAGGATAAATGCAAGAATAGCATACAGCAACTTAGCAAATAAAAAAACACCTGGGAAACTCACAAACTTAGCAAGCCAAGCATAACCTTTAGTGTTACTCCAGACATAAATGAAAGCATCGACTCCTTTTATTTCTCTCCCATCAGGAAACTCGACGTAAAGCGCTTTAAGGTATTTGTCACTCTTTTGACTGCAGTTCTCATATTGAAGCTGAGATCGCTTTTTGTAGTGCTTAATTTCGAAGTTACAGATACTGCACTCTTCGTTGAACAAGACCTTTCCATCTGACTCATTTTTCATGGTGTCTTATTATATATTATTGGGAATCAAAGTAATCATATTGGTAAACTTGAAATAAATATCATTTTGAACTATAATGATTCGTTTATTTTTTTACTTTCTTTATCATGGATTTTCATAGCCAAAAAGACCTATTCAATACCCATAGACATCAAGCAATTCGAAACTTATTTATCGAAAAAAGAAAGCTTTTAGGTCTGTCTCAGAACGAACTCGCAGTTCAAATGCAAACTGATATTTCAAATATTGAGCATATGGAGTCCTATGCTGGTAATTTAAAATTTTCTGACATTAAGCTTTTTAGTGATGCTCTAAAAATTTCAATAAAAGAGTTAGAAAATTTATTGAAATAATTTTTAGAATAGCAAAATTTAGCCTTTAAAAACTTAACCGAAGCGTTACTCCATCTATATATCTAATTGATTCTTATTCAGGTATAGTTTCACTATAAAAAATTGAGACTTTCAGTTGAAAAACAAGCCATTAAATAACCTCAAGATCATTAATTTTTTTTTATTGCAAAGCGCCCAAACTAAAGCAATAAATTTAAATATTTTGTCAATAGTTTTATTTTCAATCATGGTTGTTTTTATTAGAAAAGCTTCTGAAAACTTACACGTTCTTGAAGTCGTTTTTTTCCGAAACCTATTAGCCTTTATTGTAATGCTGCCAATATTAAGATCAGCAGGTCTGGCCACTATAAAAATGAATAACACCAGGTTGTTTTTTATGAGAGGTTTTGTTGGTGCTATTGGGATGATTGCAGGCTTTACCTGCTTAACTCTCATACCCCTTGCACAAGCAACTGCAATTAGCTTCTCTCAGCCATTATTTATTACCATCGGAGCTACTATATTTTTAGGTGAAATAATTAAAGTTAGAAGAATTGCTGCTATTATTGTTGGCATTATTGGAATGCTAATCATTGTTCAGCCTGGTTTCAATAGCCTCTCGTTTGGAATATTGCTTGCAATTATTTCAGCTTTAGCCCTCTCAATTAACGCGTTAATTGTCAAAAAACTTACTCTGACTGACACGCCTCAAGCAATTATTATGTGGATGGTAATTATGCTTATTCCAATTACTTTAATAACCGCTATCCCGGTTTGGCAGTGGCCCAGTTTTGAGACTTGGCTTTATCTATGGGGCATTGCAATTTTAGGAACATTGGCACATTTTGCATGGACTAAATCATACACAATGGCTGAAATTACTAGTCTTGAGCCAATTGGCTTCATAAAACTACCTCTTATTGCTCTTTTGGGGTGGATGATTTTTTCTGAAATTCCTGGCACTTGGACTTGGGTCGGAGGTTTAATAATTTTTATGTCAACAATTTATATCAGTCATCGAGAGACAAAAGCTGCAGACTCACTTAAGCCAAATGATGGCGCCCAAGAACCTAAACTTTAACTTAAATTTATTTATTTATTTTAAGAGCGTACTGCGTGATAACCCATATGTATTATTAAATGGAATTATTGCGCTCCCTAAAGCACGAGCTTGCTTCCCAACCGAACCACTTTCAATGACTGCTGGCTCGGTAGCCTCCCAATGAAAATTTTCAAGTAAATTTGAGAGCTTTTTGTTTATTTCGGCTATTAAAGTTTTATTCAAATGCGCATCAATTAAAACTGTATCAGTGCTTATAACAGAATTTACAGAGATTATAGACCACTTTATTCCTTCAAGCGCATGCTCTAACCACGAATCAAACATCAGTCGCACTGCCGGCGGCAAGGAAATTAGTGTTGGTACAGAAGAAGTGAAAGTCATTGATACGATTGCTGCAGGGGACAGCTTTAATGCAGGACTACTATTTGAATTAGACAAACAAAAGATGCTTGATCAAGAAAAATTGGCCAGTATAGAAACATCAGAACTTAAAAAGGCATTGACTTTTGCTAATCAAGTGGCAAGCTTTACTGTTACTCAAAAAGGAGCTAACCCTCCTTGGATGTACCAAATAAAATAAATAATTTTTTCATCTTGGAAAATTTGGTCGGGACGAGAGGATTTGAACCTCTGACCACTTGACCCCCAGTCAAGTGCGCTACCAGGCTGCGCTACGCCCCGATAGAACTATAATTCTTATTTTCTAAATTTGCCATAAAGGAAGCCAAAAACAAAGGCAAATATTCCAAATGGTGCTGACATCATAAGCCAGTAGATAATATTATTGATGCTTTGATCTACAACAAAGGGTCTGATGTAAAACGAAGTCGATGCAAAAAGACTCCATGCTAAGAATGTTCTTCCAAAGAAAATAGATTTAGATGACAACTCATTCTTTGGTCTCACAATTCTAAAAAAGAGATAGCCAAAACCTACAGCAATTAAAATACTAATAAAATTGATCATCATTAACTCCTAAATACTATGTCTGTGTTTTAGTTACAGATAGGACATTTTGAATCCTTTCCGATTTTCACCTTACGAAAACTTAAATCCATTGCATCAACTAAAAGCAGTGAACCGCTCAACTGGTCTCCCAAGTTTAATATAACTTTGATTGCTTGCAAAGCCTGTATTGTTCCAATTAAACCAGCAACGGGTGCTAGCACTCCATTATCAATACAGCTTTCGTTTTCTTCCCCCTCTTCAGAGTATAAACACTGATAGCAGGGCTGATCTTTTTCATGCCCTTTAAATACAGAGACTTGTCCTTCAAACCGAACAACAGCTGCAGAGATCAGTGGCTTCTTATTCTCCACGCAGACTTTATTAATCTCAAAACGACTTTCAAAGTTATCGGTGCCATCTAGAACAATATCCACACCCTTAATCAAATCATTGAGGTTATCTGTATGAATGAGCTCATTAGCAATCGTTACTTTGATTTCTGGATTCAGTTCAATCAATTTATTTTTTGCTGAATTAACTTTATCGTCACCAATATCCTTAGTTTGGTGAATAATTTGTCGTTGCAAGTTGGATAACTCTACTTGATCAAAGTCTGCAATCACAATATGACCCACACCAGCGGCTGCCAAGTAAAGAGCTGTCGGAGAACCAAGACCTCCCATGCCAATGATAAGCGCAGTTGAGTCCATGATTTTCTGCTGACCCTCAACGTCAACCTGGGGTAGCATGATTTGTTTCGAGTATCTAAGTAATTCGTGATCTTCCATGAAACTCAGTCTCTAAAGTGCTTTTGAATTTTTGGCAAAATCACCAAACGACAATAAGGTTGATTTGAATTATCATTAAAGTAGTTTTGGTGATAGTCTTCAGCAGGATAAAAAACATCTAGCTCAGTTATTTCCGTAACAGCACCTTTTATGCCTTCAATAACTCTGGTTGCTATCTGCTTCTGGGAATCATTGACATAGAAGATCGCAGATCGATACTGAGTCCCTTTATCAGCGCCCTGCTGATTAAGGCTCGTCGGGTCATGAGTTGCAATAAAGACATCAAGCAATTCTTCAAACGAAACCACACTCTCATCGAAGTCAATTTTAACCACTTCAGCGTGCCCAGTTTGACCACTACAAATAGACTCATAAGACGGGTTTTGAGTAGAGCCATTACAATAGCCACTTTTCAATCCAATGATTCCATTAACGCGTTGAAAAATCGCCTCAACACACCAAAAACATCCGCCGGCAAGATAAGCTGTTTCCATGTATTTTTGTTTAATATTTAAAACAATATAGTATACTTTATCTGCGTATGTAGAGATAACTTCAAGGAGTCAATGTGGCTGAAAGTGTTAACAACCGTCATGGCAATGGTCTAGTATTAATACTTCTAGCTTTATCCATTCTTGCAATAGTTTGGCTTTTCACACCGTTCATTGCCTACCTTTTCCTCTCGCTTTTAATCTGCATCTCAACCTTTGGAAGTTTTAATAGACTTTCCGAGAAACGATCAAAAAATATAGCGGCACTGATTATGACGTTCTCAGTGACTATTCTCTTAATTCTGCCGCTTGGTTATATTCTGCTTGTCAGTGGTATCGAGACAACAGCACTGATTAATAAACTACAGAGTGACTTTCAGCTCAGCGAAATCAGCAGGATTACGGACGAAATTGTTTTGAGTCTCCCTCTGACTGATTCAATTCGTGAGTTTCTGGATAGCTCACTAAGAAATAATTTAGAGAGTATAGCGGTAGGAGTAACGGATTTTTCAATTGTTATCCTTAAGAGCATCACTAGACTCTCGAGTCAGTTTATCTTTTTTGTCATCATTACAATCTTTTCCCTTTACTACTTTTATATTGATGGACCAACCTTTATTGAAAAGGTAAGAAAAGTCTCGCCACTTGATAACAAGATAAATGATTTACTTCTTAATCAATTCTCTGGTCTCTCTTTAACACTGGTTGGTAGCGTATTCTTAGTCGCAATCACTCAAGGTGTTGTGTTTGCAATTGGTGTTATGATAGTTGGCCTGCCCGCTTTATTTTTTGGCGTAGCTATGGCGCTAGCAAGCTTTATTCCTATCCTTGGAGGTGTTCTAGTTTGGCTTCCACTCTCTATCTATTTATTTGCAATCGGTGAGCCAACAGGAGCATTCATTATTATATTTTTTGGTGCAATAATCGCTGGCACCGTGATTGATAACCTATTAAGGCCAATTATTATTATGAAACTCTCGAGCTCTATGAAACATCAGAGTCCACTGAACCATACCTTGATTACTGTCCTTTCAACCTTAGCAGGAATCATCAAGTTCGGCATCTTGGGCTTATTTATTGGACCCATCATTGCTGCAATGTCGATTACTATCTTTGATATATATCAAATTCAATTTGGTAAATCAAAGTAAATCTTTGTTAAAATTCTCATCTCTATATTAAAACCTAAAACTCATGCTTAAAGAGCTAATCGAATATATCAAAGAATACGAAGGTGATAACGAGCTTGATGACTATCTAGATACGAGGTATGTCAGGCTCACTGATCAGCATTATGACCAAATTGTGAGCGCTATGTCTGAGGGTGAACTAGAATCAAAAATTTCATCTAAATGTCCAGCTGAGCGTTTCTTTCTTCACTTCAACGAGACGATTCTATTTGTCAACAAACAGACTGAAGAGACTAGCGCAATCTATGATATTGAGATGGTTCAAAATGAAGGCGAGTCTGATGACTCAATGGAGCTGCTTTTTGTCTCATTTTCAATCGATGATAATTACACTCCGTCTCTAAAAAAGAGAGTTGCCAGCGGGAAAACAGAAGACGAGAATCAGCAGCAACTTATTATGCTCTCTGTGATTCCAGTCTTAAAAGGGTTTATGGTGGCAATAACCGACTAGGTTTACTTTTTACCCTTTTGAGTCGCTAATTTAAGCTTAGGGCCGGCCTTAAAGGTGACCACTTTTCTTGCACTAATCATGACCTCTTCACCGGTCTTTGGGTTTCTTCCTGGTCTTGGCGTTTTTTCCCTAACTACAAAGTTTCCAAAGCTTGATAACTTGATCTCCTGTCCTGTTTTTAGAGTCTCTATGATTTGCTCAAAGAACTCATTAGTGAGAGCTAAAGCTTGAGTTTGTGTGAGGTCAGTTTTCTTTACGAGGGTATTTGCAATATCTTGTTTTGTAAGGGACATTTGATTATCTTAATTTAGCAGAAAATTTTGATTCTAAATGAGCTACTATTTTACTAACTTTTTCAGCCAACTGTTCATCAGTTAGTGTAACTTCTTTCGATTGATAAGTTAGATTTAAGGCCACACTTTTACTACCCTGTTCGATATGTTCCCCTTCATAGACATCAAACAAGTTAACATCAATTAGATCATTTTGTTTTAATGATTGAATTGAATGAATTAGTTCATCACTAGACACCTCCTTGGATACCACTATGGCAATATCTCTTTGAGAGGCCTGAAAAGATGAAAAAGATTCATAGCTCGGCGTTTCGCCTTGCTCAATTTCAGACTGAGTCAGTTCAAAAAGGAAAGCTTTTGGCATCGATAACTTCTTTTGAAGTTTTGGTGACAGTGCGCCTATCAAACCAATTTGATTTTTTCCTTTCATTATTTTTGCTGTCTGCCCCATCTGAAGAGCTGGATGCTCAGCAACATCAAATGTGAAATCTTTTTTACTCAGATTTAAAAGTGCTTCGACATCGGACTTAGCGTCAAAAAAGTCAACCTCTCGATCCGCTCCTGCCCATTGTGAGTTATAACGATTACCCGAAATAATGCCAGCAATTTTTTGAATCTGACCCTCTACCTCAACTCCTGAGAAACAAAGACCAATCTCGAAGAAACGCAGGTTGTGGTGCCCTCTTCTGATATTAGATTTGGCTGAATCAATGAGTCCAGGCCATAAACTTGAGCGCATCACCGCCATGTCATCAGAGATTGGATTTTGCAGTAAGATTTTCTTAGAACCTGGGTCAACTAAATCATGCATCTCGTTAGAGATAAAGCTATAGGTAATTACCTCTTGATAACCTCTATTAACTAAGGCATTTGAGAGATCATTAGAGCTGATCTTGGCCTGAGCTGCATTCGAAATATTGGCATCAATAGCTAGCCTTTGAACTGGAATCTTGTCATATCCATAAAGCCTTGCTAGCTCTTCAACAATGTCCGCTGGAATGCGAATATCAAAACGAAAGCTTGGCGGTATGATAGTCCAAGAATTGTCTTTATTCTTTTTGAAATCAAAATCAAGAAACTTGAATTTTGACTCTACCCATGAAGGGTCAAGATCAAAGCCAAGAACC
>Ga0207964_1000098_pt1 | contig 30882 bp, 26 predicted proteins | sample Knorr_S23_td_250_FD_185608 | JGI IMG/M metagenome (GOLD analysis project Ga0207964, IMG submission 185608) | Marine microbial communities from Southern Atlantic Ocean transect - Knorr_S23_td_250_ad_251m_LV_A (SPAdes) (version 2) | ecosystem: Environmental > Aquatic > Marine > Oceanic | place...
GTAAACCTAGTAGAAGCTAAAAAATAAAACCCCGTTTGATCTACTCAAACGGGGTTCGGATATTTAGTGCACACGCATCATATCTGTCTCGTCTGAGTTTCAGTATGTAAATGATGATGTGATTGATAAAAATTCATTTCTCTTTTTTTACTCCGAGCAAAGATAGAATATTTTTTTTACAAGAAAATATTTTTGTGTTTTCTTTACACTATTTGTGTGCTAGGCGCCTCTTTGTTACTGTGTAACATCCCTTCGGGATTCTACTTTTCAATTTGATCAAATGAGGTAACGATACCTTTGATAAGTGCTGAAGAGAAACCGTTATGTTCCATTTCATTGAGCCCGGCAATGGTACAACCTTTAGGTGTAGTCACTTTATCAATTTCAAATTCCGGATGCTCGTTGCGTCCAATTAACAATTCAGCAGCACCTTTAACGGTGTATTTTACAATGTCATTTGCCGTTTTCGCATCAAAACCTATCTGAATACCACCCTGTGTCATTCCTCTCATAAACCTCAAAACATAGGCAATCCCACAAGCACCAAGTACAGTTGCTGAATCCATTAGATCTTCATTAATAGCAATAGAAATACCTATGGAATCAAAACATTGCTTTATGACTTCATTTGCGTCAATGTCATTGGTGTTTGAGCAAATACAGGTCATAGACATTCCAACGTGAGCTGCTGTATTAGGCATTGCCCTAAATACAGGAACCGGAACTTCTACAACGTCTTGAATTTGTTCTATGGATATTCCGGTAGCAAGTGAAACAATAATATGTTTCTTTGGATCAAAATGAGGTTTCAACTCTTTTAAAACAGATAAAATCTTAAACGGTTTAAGAGCCGTAATGATAATTTCGGAATCTTTAATTGCCTTGACGTTGTCGTCAGTTAGTTTAACACCGGTTTCCTTAAGATGATCTAAAGCCTTAAGATCTCTTCTGGTAGCTGTAATATTAGCAGCGGTAAAATTTTTATTCGATACCAATCCGTTTAAAATTGATTCGCCCAAATTACCACAACCAATAATCGCAATTTTTCTATTTTTCATAAGCGTGTTTCCCGATTTTATGTGTTTAAACAGGATGGTAAAAAATACCGAACTGTTAGCTAATGATCAAACCAAATGTAAATATTTTCTTTTTAACATTAAAAACAGTGTTTTAAGTTAACTACACAGAAAATACCTGTAGGTCATGCCCCCGGAAATTAAAGTCCGGAATGCATTAATTACAGCTCTGCCATGCCAAAGAGCTAGCACCCAATATGGCTGCATCAGAGGCCTTCAATTTACTTGGAACGATGTTGATCTTATTTTGAAATATTTTGAGCAGGTTATCCTCCATGTACTTCTTGGTTGGTTTGATGATCAAATCACCTGACTGAGCCAGACCACCAAATAAAACAACAAGTTTAGGGCTACTGATCGCTATTGTATTTGCTAAACTAAAGCCTAATTTTTCAGCGGTGTAATCAAAAATATCAAGAGCCAGTTTATCTCCTTTTAAAGCAGCATCTGCAATGGATTTGCTGGTAAGTTCATCTAGCTCTGACAACAAACTATTCGTTGATCGGGCTAAAAATTCCTTAGCGGTTTTTACAATTCCGGTAGCAGAAGCGTAAGTTTCCAAACATCCTTTTCTACCGCAACCACATTCACGTCCGTTTTTCTCAACAATGGTATGTCCGAGTTCACCTGCAAATCCATCATGACCGTAAACCAACTCTCCGTTTACCACAAAGCCACTTCCTAAGCCTGTACCAAGAGTAACCATCACCAGATCATCAACACCTTTTGCCGCACCATAAATCCGCTCTCCCATGGCTGCTGCATTCGCATCGTTTGTCAATGAAACCGGAAAATCAAAATGCTCTGCAAAAAGTGCAACCAATGGGACGATTCCCTCCCACTTTAAATTTGGAGCAAAATCTATCGTTCCGGTGTAGTAATTTGCATTTGGGGCACCGATACCCATACCGATAATTTCCGGATCATTACAATCCGAAATTAAGGCTTTAACTCTTTCTTGCACAGCAGTTACAAAATCCTCCACTACAGGGTAATCACCTGTTTTAATAGCATCTTGAGCCTGACAATTTCCTTCAGCATCTACCAATCCGAAAACGGTGTTCGTTCCACCAATATCTACTCCTACAGCTAATTTCATTTTACTCGTCATAATTTACTCCTTGGGTTTTTAAAATTCCTTTAACTTTTACAGCAAAGAACATTAGATATGCAAAACATGCAACTGTAATCCAATACGAATCATGGATACTAAATAAGTCAGCAAGTTTTCCTTGAATCGGTGGAATAATCGCTCCACCTAAAATCATCATAATTAAGAATGCAGAACCTTGAGAAGTAAATTTCCCCAAACCTGCAATGGATAAAGAGAAAATACTAGGCCACATAATAGAACAGAATAATCCTCCACTCATAAATGCGTAAATCGCAATGGTACCTTCAGTAAACAGGCCTAACAGCATGGCTAATACGCCTAAGAAACCAAATATAAATAAGGTTTTAGCAGGTTTTTCCTGTCCGAAAAAGAATCCACCGATCAATAATAAAATACTCCAGCCGTACAAATACAGACCGCTAACATCATTATTACTAACATGATTTACCAATAGTACAATTCCAAATGCAATGTAAGGTACAATAATGAACAATACATTCTTTAAACTCTTTCCGGGGTTAAATACAGTAATTGCACCCGCCCAACGACCGATCATTAATGAGCCCCAATACATTGAAATGTAAGGTGCAATTTCTGAATCGGTAAATCCTCCAAAAGCTTCAGATTTTAAAAGTTCTCCCAGGTTACTCTGAATGGTTACTTCTACACCAACGTAAGTAAAAATAGCAAGCATACCCATCACCAATTGTGGGTACTGCATAGCTCCCCAACCTTCAGGTTTTTTAATGGCATTTTTATTCGCAAATAGTAATCCTCCCACAATAATTACAAGGGCTACCATCATGAGTTGGAAAATGAAATTTGAATCTACTACATCTCCCCGATATTGATCAAACACAAAATAAAATATGACTAATAGTGAGATCGTAATAAAGCCAAGCGTCTTTACGGCTTTAGGAGCCTGAACAAAATTAGTGTCACCCTTAGCCTGTGGTAATTTTTTGGAGAAAACAAATAATCCTGCAGCCAGCAAAAATAAAGCACCCACGGCAATGTAAAGGGTTTTAACGGTAGACAGATCAATACTGGAAATTTGATCATCCGAGTACGTTGCTGCTCCAAAAAGAGCTAAGGCAACGACAATAGGTCCTATGGCAGTACCAAAAGAATTAACACCACCGGCCAGGTTTAATCGGTGAGTACCTTTGGCAGGATCTCCAAGTGCAATAGCAAAAGGATTGGCAGAGGTTTGTTGTAATGAAAAACCCAGTGCCACCACAAATAAAGAGCCCAGAATAAATCCAAATGAGCCGCTGGAAATGGCAGGAATCATAATTGCCGCACCAATAGCAGAAAGGACTAATCCGTAAATGATACCATTTTTAAAGCCCCATTTGTTCAGAATATCCGTTTTTACAGACCCGGAAACAATAAACAATAAAAGTGCTCCAATGTAATAAGCACCATAAAAAGCAAAATCAATCAACTGAGATTGGAATTGATCTAAGTGAAAATAGCTTTTACAAAAGGGAATAAAAACACCATTTGAAGCAGCAATAAAGCCCCAGAAGAAAAACACGGTAACCAGGGTTGCCAGTGCTGCATTGTAGTTTGTTTTATTTTCCATGTGAATAAGTGATTAAGGTTCTATGACAAATTCCCGGAAAAGGATGATTATGTTCATCTGTACGTACAAAGAACCTTAAATAAGAGGGGCTTCGTTTTGTCAATTCTGAGTATTGTGGGCACGAATTTAAAAATCTTATGATTCAAATCCTATTCATAAGTATCAACTATGGAATAAAATGTTAAATTATTGACATTAAATTCCTCCATAGGGTCTTTGTTGTAAAGACGTATGCGTCTGTCTTCATTCGCAGGAAGATCAAAATAATTGTCTTCAAACCATCCGTCGTGTAAGCTGTTGATCATTACATCTTTCATCTTCGACAATATCATTTAGATTTTTGATCTGTACTTCTTTTACAAGTTCTTTCTTCTCACAAGAAACCACAAGTAGAATTACGAATATGAAATAACTATAGGATGTCATTCTCATGTATATGGGGTGCAAAGTGTTTCAATTTTATAAATAATCAAATAAAGAGAGTGTAAGGATTTGTAGTGATGCACCACAGGAACTAAGTATTTGTATAAAACCTAATAGCAAGGGTCAAGAAATATACCATTGTAATATTTATCCGGTATAAATAAAAAAAAACACGCTCTCCTTGAGGGGTGAAGCGTGTCAATTGAATATATATTGAGGGGGGGTAAGTCGCGAGGCGAATCTACAATAAAATATTTACACTAACAAATTAATTTTCAAGCAACTACGTTTTAATAATTAGATGTTTAAAAGAAAAAGGAGCCGAAACGACTCCTTTTTGTTTTAAACTAAATAATACTCCCCCCAGAATATTACTTGAACTGCTTTTAATTGTAATTTGTATTACTAATTTAAAACATAATTCACTGATATACAAGTAATTTCGGGTTTTATGCGTAAAGTTTTGAGTTATCGGTATAGAATTTTGAGTTAACGGTAGTCTAAAATAGATTTAATGGAAGTTTTATTGTGACTTTTGTCCCTGACAAAGAATAATTTTCATTGTTCACCTTAACCACGCTCATGCTAAACTCCTGATTATAAATGTTTTGCATTAAGAAAAGCCTTTCCCTCGTCATTTTTAAGCCAACACTTTTATGGGTAGATCTTTTATTTGCTTTAGTAATATCGTAACCTACTCCATTATCAAACACTGTAATAGTTAAATTTTTAATATTTTGTTTAAAATAAAGTGTTATTTCACCAACCCCACCCTGAGGCATGATACCATGCCAAATAGCATTTTCAATAAATGGCTGAATTAACATGGTAGGAATATTCACCTCAGCTTCATCGATTAACGGGTCTACACTAATTTTGTATTGAAATGACTCATCAAAACGTAATTTTTCCAGAGAAAGGTATAGTTCTAAATATTCAATTTCTTCCTCAATACTTATAAATTTCTCTTGATTAATTTCTAAATTTTTACGTATCAGCTTTGCAAAACGAGTTAAATTTAATTGAGCTTTTGTTGAATTATTAGAAGTTAAATAAAATTGGATCGAGTTTAATACATTAAAAATAAAATGAGGATTCATCATAGCCTGTAAGGCTCTCTGTTCAAGCGATTTAATTTGGTAATTTTGCTCTACCTGAACTAATTTCTTGGCATGTTTCTTTTTGGAAATTGATAAAATTACACCTGAAACAAACGATATTAGAATAGCTATATACATTATAAATACGAATGGCTTTGCCCAAAATGGAGTATCAATAATAAATGTGAAAACAGCAGGTTCTGACCAATCACTATTTTTCCTTTTTGCTCTAAACTTAAAGGTGTACGAACCGGGCTCAAGAGAAGCAAAATCAAAATGTTTCATTCTGGTTCTCTCCCAATGATTATTTAAACCTGCTAACTTATACTCATACAGTACATCATTCTGATTGATGAAATTTACTACTGAACAATCAAAGCTAACTGTATTGTCTTTTTTGATATGTGCATTTTTTGAAGGGATTTTAACACCTCTTGAGGCTACTCTATTTATATAAACTTTAGGAGGAGGTTTCTTTTGATCAAAAAACGACTTATCCAACTCATTTAACCCAAAATTGCTTACTACAAAAACCTTATTATCTCCCAGGTATAAATCATTTATTTGATTTGTAGGTAATCCATAATTTTTACCAAAATTCACAATATCTACCACATTATTTCCTTCATAACTTATCCTATCCAAACCGTATGTTGAATTCAACCATAATGTATCATTTTGAGTGTAAATATTTGAAAGCACACTACTGGAAAGACCAGATTTTTTAGTTAGTCGGAATTTATACTTCCCATTTTTACTAAAAATAGCACCTTGACCATTCGTAGTTAAAATTAAAGTTGAATCTGATAAAACAGCAATATCTTTTATTCTTTGATCAATTTTGTAACCATCAATAGTGTATTTATTTATTTTTGAATCTTTGTGTTTGAAAACTCCTTCCGGGTTCACATACCATAAAGTTCCATCATTTTCAATATAATGTGTGAAAGTCCTTTTATTAGGGATACCATCAATTGCTTCCAGTATATAACTGTCACCTTTTCGCACTAATTCAGACACCCCTAAAGTATGACTAACCGTAATTCTATTTTGATGATCTAAGATCATTTTTTTAGCATAATAAATATGATCCGTTTCACTTTTAATAAATTTCAAATTGTATTCTCCATCATCTTTAAAATAAACAATTCCGTTATTCGTAAGAGCAAAAACCTCGTCATTAACCGTAATGATTTTTAATACATGATTAGATGCCATATTCTTTTTATCAAAAATCTTGTTTATATCCATTGATTCGATTTTCTTACCATCGTACCTATATATAAACCCACTTTTACTTCCAAGCCAGATAATACCCTCTTCAGATTTCGTAATTGCGTGCATTTTATTTGAGCGCAAACCATCATCTGTCGTTAAATTACAATCAGAAGTAAAATTATAAGGCATCATAAAAACACCATTATGAATAGTCGTAAACCAAATATTCCCTAAATAATCTTCATCGCAAGCTGAGATTACTTCATTTTCCAGAAAATGTTTATACGAATAGTTTTTTGATTTAAAATCTTCATATTTATAAACCCCATTGTTCATGGTGCATAACCATAAAAAACCTTTAGAATCCATATACATGCTACTTAAATTTGATAATTGGGGAGTATTCTCTAAGGGTACTACAATTTCATAACCCTCCGGATCTAAGCGTATTACCCCCTGATCCGAAACATAATATAAAGTATCACTATCTATTACATAAGATCTATGATTATATGCTAATGGAAAAGGAGGCTCTTTAATTACAAACTCACCGTCTTGATAACTAAAAAAATATTCGTTGGTTAACAATATTAATTCCTCATCCAATTCAAAAAAGAAACCATTTACATTTTTCTCATAAGCCTTAATATCATAATGTTCAACCTGAAAATCATTAATCGAAACAAAAAGATCATTATCAAGTGGAATCATCCATTTAGTTTCATTTGAATCTTCAAAAACGGAACTCAAACCGCTATTAATAGTAGCCAGATCTAAAATGGAACTATTTTTATCATTATAAAAGACACCATTATAGTAATAACAAAAAGTCCCATTAAAAGTTAGAAACCAAATTCGTCCATCCTTATCTTGAAATATTTTCAGTATATCATTATCCGAAAGACCATCTTCACTGGTGAAATGCTTCCAATTATACCCGTCAAACCTTACCACACCCGCACTAGTCGAAAACCACACATACCCCTTATCATCATCTAAGACTGAGAAAACATTTTGATGTGGCAAACCATTTTCCACAGTATAATGAATCATTGAGTTACCTTGAGCTTTTAAATTAGGGTTTAGTGTAAAAATGAATACAAGACAAAAAAATATAATTTGATTTCTAAGCATCAACTAGAAATTAAATTCATCTAAAAAGAAGCCTTGTCTTCTTCTGGATACCGGGAGATGTTTTTCATTTTTAAGCTCTATTGTTATTCCATTTTCTCTAATATAGCCTACAATAGAATCCTTATTAACCAAAAAAGTTTTGTGTATTCTTATAAAATTGTTGTCTGCAAGAATTTCATTGAATTCCTTTAATGTTTTTGATACAATAAACTCTTCCTGATCTACCATGTAGATTATACAATAATTATTAGATGCTTCAAAATAACTTATATTTTCTAAGTTGATAATTTTATATCCACCTTTGGTAGGTACTGAAAGACTTGTAATTTGATTTGAATTATTATTTATCTGCCCAATTAAGTTGTTTAAGTTTTCGTTATGCGGTGTCGTTTGTACTCCATTTTGAATTTTTAATCTATGGGTCATAACCGCCTTGTTAACGGCTATTTTCAATTCTTCAAAATTAATAGGTTTAAGAATGTAATCTAAGGCATTAGCTTTAATTGCATTTAAAGCAAATTGATTATAAGCTGTGATAAAAATCACAGAGAAGTCTCTTTTTTCAATGCTTTCTAATAATTCAAAACCTGTTTCATTGGGCATAGCTATATCTAAAAAAAGAAGATTGATTTCGTTCGATTCAAGTTTCGATCTTGCGTCTGCAGCAGAATGACACTTACCAACGAGATGAATTTCAGGGCAGTGTTTTAAGATCAAGATCTCAAGAATATCCCTGTTAAGCTTCTCATCGTCTACTATTAACGCGCTTAGTTTTTCCATTACATTTTCTTCTTGGGGGTTACTTATTACTTTTGTTGAAAACACAAGGCACAACAAATATTTCCCGTTTGTTTTAACCAGCTATTTCTAAAATGTAATACTTGCAAAAAAATAACGGGCGCTACTTACTCAAATTTAACAATTTTTTTTGTTTTATCTACTAGTCCACTTATTTACCGCTAAAACTTTTATACACATTTGTCTTGACACCCTTCGACAAGCTCAGGATGACAATCAAGAATCAAGTCCCAGTCTATATTTTTCTTATTCATCTTAAAAAAACTACATTTCTTTTCATTTATTTCACATTGCATTGTATTTTTGCCCTATGGATGAATACGAAATTGTTGCCGAACAAATTATTTCTCACAAAATACGCTCTGCCTGGCATGAGGTGTCTCGAGTGTATAACGAGTTTTCAAATACTTACAACACCACCTTTACCTCAGCTTCCACACTCATGGCCATTTATGAGGAAGAAGGTACACCGGTTACCAAAATTGGCCCACGTATGGGGATGGAACCCAACAGCCTTTCCAGGGTTCTTAAATCTATGGAGAAAGACCAATTAATTATACGTATCCCAGATTTGATCGACAAGCGAAAAGTGTTGATTAAGCTCACTGAAAAGGGACAAAACCTCCGTAAGATATTTTTGAAAGCCATTTTCAGACTCAATAATACCTTATTAGAAAATATAGATCCAATTAAAGCGAAACACTTCTTCGAAGTGATCAACTTAGTTCCTAAATTAACTACCAATACGGTTAAGGAAATGCTTAACGAAATTGAAGAAGGTGATTAGTCGGGTAAGCAGGCTTTTCCAACAACTAAACTACTATCATTGCTAATTCCTTGCAGTCGTGAAGTTTTGAATTGGTTTATTAATCACTTTATCAAAACCAACCGCCAGAGTACCTTATCTATGGGATTCTGAAACAAGTTCAGAATGACAATTTCAAACAACCACCAACTAACAACCACCAACTAAATCTCCCAATTATGTCTGTTGAGAAACTTCTGCATTTGCTTAAGATTTCCGATCTGGTAGCGGAAAGAACCCGTTTCGCTTGTCCCTTTTCGATTGGATAATCGACGTGGGGAAGTTGCGATCATATTATTAAATTCCTGATCGGAGCTGATGATACTCATCACACCACGGCGATAGGTAAAGAAATAGAATTTATCTTTTGAGATCTGGATGTAAACATTTATTTCATCCCCTAAAGAATGTGGTTTAATCTCTACAATTCCGGGAACCATTCGGTCAATTTTATGTCCGATAATATTATTCAATGAAATTTTATGAGGGGAAATGAACGAGGCTGATCTTTCATCCCAGTCCAATCTCAGTTGTGGGAAATAGAAGGTATGTTCAAGCTCATCCGGTAAGAAGCGTCTTCCCTTTCGTTTTTTTCGGTTGTATTTTCGAAGCAATCTTTTCCCTAATTTTTCTTCTAGCATTCTTTGGTGTAAGCCCGAAGACTGATCCACCTTTTCTTCAAAAGATGATCTTTTCAGGGCTTTGTACATCATCTTAGCTGCTTTTCTGTGCATCAGAAAGTCAAAACTAAGATCGACCTCCCCTCCTATGGTTTGTTCCTGAAAATCAGAAAATAACGCCCCGTAAGCTTCTACCTGAAGTAAGCCGGCATCTTCTCCTAAATTCATCTCACCTTCAGCGTAAAGCGTACATTCTTCAGGATTGTAAACAACAAAATTGCCGGGAAGCTTTCTGTCTTCAATTTTTTCTTGTGAGCCGATCACATATTCCCAGTCACCATCATCAAAGTGTACAAAGCCATCTACTCCCAAAACTTCGTAATCGTTTACACGCTTGGGGCCACTTAAAAAAGCCGGATAACAAACCGTAGGTTTATGACTGACCATGATTCCGGCATGCCATTGCTGGCGATCGGTTAAACGTACTCCGGGATCCAGATCGATAAACACATCTTCGGGATCCACTTCGTCTTTAAAAGGTATCCAGGCACGATCTAACTCATCACAAGCCAAATGAATGCGCGTATCTCCATCGAAGGTTAAAAAGTCCTTAGAACTGTCTAAAAGCACCTTACCTTTAAAACCAAAGTAAGGATCCAAATGGAAATTGTCTGCTTCTTTGATGTAAGCCACTCCTTTAACGATATCTCCTTTCTTCTCAAGGGTAGAAAAATGGATGGCCTGGTAATTTCCTTCCAAATCTATGTAATCGAATGTGGCCTTTCCCGTAAATCGGCCTCCACTTTGAATGTCAAGTTCTGCATTGTAAAAATCGTATTCGGTAACGGTTTCGGTATCCACCCACAGATGTGCATTTAGAAGTTTTTCCATTTTCCCGTTGGCAAGAATGCGAACCTGGGATGAATCGGGTTCTATCGTTACCGGTGGCATTAAGATCTCCGAAACGCCACTTACATCCAATTCATATGTCGTTAAGTCATACAAGGCATCGGAGGCATAAAACTGCAAAGAATCCTGATATTTATCAACCGAAATCAACCAGGCATCCTCATCAGAAAACTGAGAGAATAACATGGACTGATCGGCCCTGTCCCATTCCATCAACTCAAAATAAAGATGGTATTTATTTTTGCGAAGTTCAAATCTTGCTGAATCCGTTAGTGTTTCAAAAGAACCAAAATCTTCTTCAAAACTCATGGCAGAATAAAGCTCGCGTCCCATAACCAATTTCTTTCCATCTTCTTCATCAAATAAATTGAATTGGGAATGATCGGCCGTAAAATCCCTGCTTTGTAAAATAAACGCTTCGGAAACCGACAAGGCCTCATCGTAATACAATTCACCGGAAGCCGTAAGCACTTTCGGGCTTAGAATCATAGAACCGTCAAACTCATAATTCTCCCGATAAGCGGTGTAAAACAGATCACGGTTAACCGATTCCATTTGATCTTTAAAAGCCCGCCAATCGATGCTCGCATCCTCTACATACACTTCCGGACAATCGGTCGGTGAAATTTGCTCATAAATATGATGCGAATCGGCATGCGCCAAAGCGCGATACGGATAAAAATACACCGAGTCTGTTGCGGTTACTGAATTCAGGTAATAGATGGCACCACTTCCTCTTAAACCGTCATTATCTAAATACAAATGATCTGTAAACTCCCCTCTTCCCTCGTAAGCCGGATATCGCTCTTCGATCTTGTGTGAGAAGCTCAGTTCCAGGTCATCGTTCAAACGCATGGTATCTCTAAAGAACGGGAAGATGGTCGGGGCGTTTAAATTCCCCGGAAATTCTAAATTTTCTGTGTTGATCCGCAATAAAGAATCCAACTCAAAAGGGTCTGCTTTAAATGAGAACAGGTCTCTTTGATAGACCCCTTTTTTGATCTTATCGTAGTAGATGTGCGAATCATCATAACTGTGAAGCTTTGGGAAATCAGGTTTGTCCGCCAAACCGGATTTGTTCTTTGGATCATCGACATACAGCTTTCCTGTAAGGTCAGAGATTACTGTTTTTACCGTATGATCGACAGATAAACCCTGCTTATCTGTAAAACCTGAAGGCACTTCATATCGTAGTGAATCGATCTTATTCAATTCAATTTCAAAAGGATCGTAAACGAAATCCATTTGCTTTCCGAACAAGGCAAAACGCCCGGTTTGCACGATACCGTCAAAGGTGAAATCACGATTTTGGTGTACGACTAAATCTCCATCGTAAGGAAAAACCGCCACCTGATTGGAATCGGACAGTTCAACCATATTTACTCCGGCAACAGCCAGATCTCCCGACTCCAGATCCATACGGGCATAGGGCTTGCTGTTGCTTCTGGAGACCATTCTCAGTCCATCATAATCGCGCTCTTCGAGTTTGTGATCTAAGAAGTGATACAGTTTATCTTTAATAAATACCACTTCTCTGTCGGCATCGTAATCCACAAAACCTAAAATGGCGAAATCCGTCATCAGTAGGTGTGCATCATTCAACGAATACTTGTAGTAGGCTGCAACTTCACTTAGTAAAAAGTCTTTTTGACCGTAATGATCTCTACTCATGGTCCGCAAAATAAATGCAGGGTGACGCTTATCCATGGTGGCCATATCCTGATAGCGGGATCCGTTGTAAAAATTGTACGATTCCATAAGCGCAGGATTCCGAGCAGGATCTCTGTCGTTGGAAAAGAAAAGCGCTGCCGAGTCTTTCTTCCACTCCATGCGATCGAAATAACAATCAAGTTGGTGGTAGGAAGAACGAATGGGACTCATCCCTAAATTTTGTTTGACACGCTCAAAGCTTAAGGCTCGGCTGCTGTCAATATAAAGCAATTTTAGTTGTGGATGAACAATCGAATCTCCCTTCCAGGAAAGCCTTACCTTTGCATCTTCCGCAAAAATTCGGGCATCCTGCATTCTGAACCGTTTTGCCCGGGCTTCAATAAAGGGCAGTTCATTGTCGTAAAACGTAAGTTGAATGTCCCGATTCTCCTTTCCAAATAAGAACATGCGTTTCCCTCGGAGTTCGAGGCTCCCTTGTGCATCAATATCTTCGAAGATATTGTAAAAATAGAGTGAATCTTTATCGGAAATAAAACCGGGATAGATGGCTCCTTTTCGGTTCGGGTTGGCACTTAAGCCGTCGTAATACCGACCTGTCAACTCTTCTTCATCATGTTGTAATCGCCCCATTAATTCGGTATCCGGGGCTTCGAAATATTGTTTTCTAAGGTCAATGGAATAGTCCTTTAATTCCACCCAAACGGAATCTTCCGGAATCTTGTGTTTGCTCCAGTCGCAACGTCCGCCCTTGCCGTACCATTTATGCCCCAACAGATCCACATGGCCACGGGTCATCTGAATGCTAATGGTATCCACTCTCGATGCACAGTAAAGTTTTATGTACTCTGCAGATATCTTAGGCACCGAATCATAGGTAAAGAAAATATCGCCTTCACCGAGTTTCCACTGAAAGGTTTGTCCGGAATGTAGGATGCTGTCTACCAAAGCCTGTGCGCAGTATTTGACGTATGTTTTTGCGGTTTTGTGCTTCAAACCGGAAACGTAATCTACCGATGATGCCAGAAAGTTGTCAAGGCTCTCATCGTCAAGCTCTCCTGCCCCGTAATGATTTAGTAGTCGAAAGAGCTGGTAAAAATCTTCGGCATCGTTAAAACGCTTACGCCGAAGCTGATGAACCAGGCGATAGATATACTCTTCCTGTCCATCATCAAAGCTTGCCCCGTTAAAATACCGTACAAATTGATTTCCGGCTCGTCTGTGCTCCGGATAAGCCTTGTCTTTAATGTCTTCCCGCAGTCCGGCTACAAAGTCTTTTCTGTCCCATTCCTCCTGAGCCATAAGTAGCCCGGAACAAAGTATCATAAGTATGCCAAGAAGACGAAGTTTCATAGTTTAGAATACAATTTTGCTTTCCCCTACAAATAAACTGAAAACTATCAGTCCGGCAAAAATTGTTTCTCCCAAAGCTTTAACATACACAAATAGAGATATTTAATCATTTATTTGTATATTCGCAAAAATTAAGATGCAATTAAATAATATTCATATGCAAAATGGTCTCTCTGAAATTTACTTGCGTTTTTTTATCGCACACGATTGAGCTGTAAAGTATAGTGTTAAATAATGTGTTCTTAATTATTAGAAAATTGTGTGAATAACATTAAAGTTTACTAAAATTTTAACCAAAAATAGATGGAATTAACCAAAGATATTTTAAAAATAATTCTAGATGTTTTACAACTAACATACTATTTCACTGCAGGACCATTACTTGTCTACATTGCCATAAAAGGATTGAAACAAATAAAAGTTGCAAAACAAAATTCAAAAACTATTAATAAAAGAGAAGCCTTTAAATGTGCTGCTGAACAATGTGGAGTATTTGCAGAAAAAATTGTTCCTCTAACCAAGGAATTAGAAAATGAAAATCTCACATTTTTTAAGAAATTCAACGTGAGTTTTACAGAAGAAGGATCTAGATTTAAAATTTCGAAAATAGAAGAAATTAAAGAAAAAGACATTTATGAACTTATGAATTCAGAAAATTTAATAAAATTAACTAACGCACTTGAAGCTTTTTCTGTCTATTTTGTATCTGGTGTTGCGGCTGAAAAAGTTGGATATATTACACTTGGAAAATTGTATTGTAAAATCGTGAAAATGTTAATACCTGTTCTTGAATTTTGTCTAGAAAAAGATAGTTATACAAACTTAAAGCTTTTATTTTCTAAATGGAACAGTAGATTAGATAAAGTATAAACTTGAATTTAAGAAAAGAGAAATTGACAAAAAATTATCAAATAAAGGAAATGAATTAGAAATAAATCCAATAGGGACATAAACAACACAACCATGCCCAACAACCTATAAACATCATTAAAACGATGGTTAATATTAGGCATTAGCAAATCTATCAAATGAACTACAGATGATACCGAAATATGAAGAAATAATGCTTCCGTTACTTGTACATCTTTCAGATAGAAAAGAGCATGCCCTTTCTGAAACAGTTGAAGCGCTTGCAGTCCATTTCCAACTCACAGACCAGGAATTAAGGGAACTCTTACCTAGCGGACGACAGCCAGTTTTTCGAAATAGAGTTGGTTGGGCAAGAACTTATATGAAAAAAGCCGGGCTTCTAACTTCCCCAAGGAGAGCTCACTTCAAAATAAGTGACAAAGGAATTAAACTACTGAAGGAAAACCCTACAGAGATAAATGCAAAACTTCTGGCACGTTATGAAGATTTCGTTAAGTTTAAATCTATTAAAAGAGAAAAGGAAAACGGAATCAAAGATCAATCCGAACTATTTGAGATCGTTACCGACAAAACACCAGAAGAAGCATTAGAATATGCTTACCAAAAACTTAAAAGTAACCTATCAAAGGAGGTACTTGACATTGTTATGAGTTGCTCCCCGGCATTCTTCGAAAAACTCGTAATTGATATGCTAATAGCTATGGGGTACGGTGGTTCAAGAAAAGAAGCGGGACAAGCAATGGGGAAATCCGGAGACGGAGGAATAGACGGTATTATTAAAGAAGATAAACTCGGACTTGATATCATATACTTACAAGCCAAAAGATGGGAGAAATCGATTCCAATAAAAGAAATACGTGACTTTACCGGAGCATTGGCTTCAAAAAAAGCAAAAAAGGGAATTTTTATTACGACGTCGAGTTTCCCAAAAAGTGTTTACGAATTCGTTGGGCAAGTTGAGTACAAAATAATCCTCATTGACGGAGAGCGACTTGCAAACTTAATGATTGAGTATAGCGTTGGACTTTCAACTGTAAATACATATCATGTTAAAACAATTGACTCCGACTATTTTGAAGAAAATTAAAAAGAAAGCACAGAACAACTTTTAGGAGATATTAAATGCAATAATGAAGAAGCCCCCAAACACAAAATCATTTAGCATCCGGAAAATCCGATACGGTGTTTCGGAAATTGAGCAGAGATGACTTTGTGAATTAAATTTTATACAATGAAAATAGAGAACCAATTTACCGACATATTGCAAATGATCTCAGTAGCCAGAGAAAAGGCAATGTTAGCTGTAAACACGGAGCTCATGAACCTTTATTGGAATATTGGTGAATACATCAGCCAAAAAGTTGAAACATCGGATTGGGGAAAAGGAGTTGTTAAAAGTTTATCTGAATACCTTTCTTCTAAAGAACCTAAAATTAAAGGCTTTTCTGCTCAGAACTTATGGAGAATGAAACAGTTTTTCGAAACATATTCCGGGAGTCCAAAACTCTCAGCAATGGTGAGAGAAATTAGTTGGACAAATAATTTAACGGTAATTTCAAAGTCAAACACAGAAGAAGAACGTGAATTTTACATAAAACTCGCGATCAGAGAGAAATACAGCTCAAGAGAACTTGAAAGACAAATTGATAGTGGGATCTATGAACGAGCTATGTTGTCAGACACAAAAGTCTCAGCAGTGCTGAGAGAAATTCACCCCAAGTCAACAAATGCGTTTAAAGATAGTTACGTTCTTGATTTCCTGTCACTTTCTAAACCATTTTCTGAAAAAGACCTAAGAAGATCCATCATGAAAAATCTTAAAGAATTCATTTTAGAATTTGGGAAAGATTTTTCATTTGTAGGAGAAGAATATCGTGTGCAGGTGGGGAACAAAGATTTTTATATTGACTTATTATTCTATCATAGAGACCTGCAATGTCTGGTAGCTTTTGATCTAAAAATAACAGATTTTAAACCTGAGTATTTAGGTAAAATGGAATTTTACCTGGAAACCTTAGACAGAGATGTTAAAAAAGAACATGAAAAACCAAGTGTAGGAATTATTTTGTGTAAAAACAAAGATTCAAAAGTCGTTGAATACGCATCAAGCAGAAGCATGTCGCCTGCAATGGTCTCAAAATATGAAACAGAATTAATGGATAAAAGCTTGTTGGGAAGAAAATTAGATGAGTTCTTTAAGCTAGCTGAATAAAAGAAAATGAACTTGCGACAACACTTACTAAAAAATTATAATCGCTCAAGTTTCTCTATTTGTCCAACAGCTTGTTGGACAAATTCCCTTGAGAATTCATTTAGGTGGGATAGAATACGGGAAATCCGAAACAGCGTCTCGGATTTCTTCATTTGTCCAACAGCTTGTTGGACAAATTCTTTGGTACTCAGAACTTATCGAGAATAAAACTATTTTATTGGGGTTTGTCTTGACACACCCTTCGACAAGCTCAGGATGACAATTCATTTTTAGTAGTTTGTCAATCCTTATTTATTTTAATCGCTATTTCGTAGATTCGAAAGGTGAAAAATAAACCTGTGTCGGGAACTGTTCCCTTAGCACAAACCTTGTAACGAATTGGATTAAAAGTAATGGGGCAACAATTTTCTGAAATTACGGACAAACAAAAACAATTTATTAGTCAACAAAAGGTTTTCTTTGTTGGAACTGCCGCCGCTGAAGGTCGTGTAAACATATCACCAAAAGGAATGGATACGCTAAGAGTTATTGATCCCAATAAAATCGTCTGGCTGAATTTAACCGGTAGTGGAAATGAAACGGCAGCTCATTTACCAAAAAATGACCGTATGACGATCATGTTTTGTGCATTTGAAAGTAAACCCCTGATCTTAAGAGCATACGGAAAGGCTGTGATCCACCATGAGTGGGATGCTGCCTATGAACAATACATTGGTTTATTTCCAACGATTGCCGGTTCCAGACAGATCATTGAAATGGAAGTCGATCTGGTCCAAACTTCCTGTGGATATGCGGTTCCTTTTATGGAGTTTAAGGAAGAACGATCGCAATTAAGAGCCTGGTCTGAAAAAAAAGGCGAAGACGGCATAAGAGATTATTGGCAAAAAACGAATCAAAAAAGTATTGATGGTTTTGAAACGAAATTTTAAACCGCTTACAATAAATGATCTAATCGTTCCAGACCTATCAGCTTATCGCTGGTAAATCCTTCTGCGTGATCCACACCGATGAGTCTACCCAGATCTTCGGCTCTGTAGCTTACAGAATCAATAAATTGCTTCGATGATATGGGCGTTTTTGCTTCTTTGGAGTCTGGATCATAAAATTGAGAACCAAAAGCTCTTACAGCAGCTAATTTTGCATCCATGTAACCGGTAATATCAATGACAAAGTCTGGCTTTACGGGCTTCCACTGAATGTAATGTAGTACCTGCTTAGGTCTCCATGCCGACTGTGCTGTTCCATCCAATTCCGTTTTAATTTTTGACAGACCTGCTAAAAAACATGCTGTAGAGACCAAAGAAGCTGAACGTGGATGATCAGGATGCCGGTCGTCAATGGCATTGCACAAAACAATGTCCGGTTGATATTTTCTGATCTGCTTAACGATCTCCATTTGATACTGCTTATTGTCGGCCGTTACAAAACCATCCTCAAAACCCAAATTGTCACGAAACTTAAGTCCCATTAACTTCGCAGCGGTTTCAGCTTCTGACAATCTCAATGCTGCAGAACCACGGGTTCCCAATTCGCCCTGAGTCAGGTCAATAGCACCTATACGAAACCCCAGGTCAATGTGTTTAAAAATGGTCCCGGCGCATCCCAACTCAATATCATCGGGATGAACACCAATAGCCAATATGTCTGTTTTATTAGTCATTCATTAATTTTTTGTAGCGTATTCTCTTTGGTTCAGATATGCCTAAACGCTTCAATTTATTTTCTTCGTAATCTGAGTAAGAACCTTCAAAATAATACACTTCAGAATCGCCTTCAAAAGCCAGGATATGTGTACACACACGATCTAAAAACCATCTGTCGTGAGAAATAATCACGGCACAACCGGCAAAGTTTTCCAAACCTTCCTCAAGTGCTCTAAGTGTGTTTACATCCAGATCGTTGGTCGGCTCATCCAGAAGTAAAACGTTCCCTTCCTGTTTCAAAGCCATGGCCAGGTGCAATCTGTTACGCTCACCACCCGAAAGTACTTTCACCTTTTTATTTTGATCTTGTCCACCAAAATTAAAACGGGAAACATAAGCCCTGGAATTTAATTTTACGCCACCCATTTCTATGTTTTCCAAGCCGTCGGCAATATTTTCAAAAACGGTTTTTTCATTATCTATGGATTCATGTTGCTGATCAACATAAGAAACTTTAACCGTCTCTCCGACTTCAAAAGTACCGGAATCCGGAGTGTCTAAGCCCATGATCATTCGGAACATGGTTGTTTTACCTGCTCCGTTAGGACCAACGATCCCAACAATACCGGCAGGAGGTAAATTGAAATTCAGATCACCATAAAGTAATTTATCTCCAAAACCTTTACTTACGTTTTTAGCTTCAATGACGTTCGTACCCAAACGAGGGCCGGAAGGAATGAAAATTTCCAGTTTCTGTTCTTTGTCTTTGGTCTCCTGAGCTAATAACTGATTGTAGTTATTCAAACGTGCTTTACTCTTAGCATGACGTGCTTTTGGAGCCATACGTACCCATTCCAGCTCTCTTTCAAGGGTTTTTTGTCTTTTAGAGGCTTGCTTCTCTTCTTTGGCTAAACGTTTGGACTTTTGCTCCAACCATGATGAATAGTTTCCTTTCCACGGGATACCTTCTCCCCGATCCAATTCAAGAATCCATCCGGCTACATTGTCTAAGAAATATCTATCGTGGGTAATGGCAATTACTGTTCCTTTGTATTGTTGTAAGTGTTGTTCCAACCAGTGTACCGATTCAGCATCTAAATGGTTTGTAGGTTCATCAAGCAGTAGAACATCCGGAGCTTTTAGTAACAATCGACAAAGGGCTACTCGTCTGCGCTCTCCACCGGATAAGTTTTTCACCGGCTCGTTTCCATCTGGCGTTCTCAAAGCATCCATGGCACGTTCGAGCTTGCTGTCTAACTCCCAGGCACCTTTAGCGTCAATAATGTCTTGCAACTCACCTTGTCGGTCAATCAGCTTTTGGAAAGCATCAGGGTCGTCCATCACGTTCGGGTCAGCGAACTTATCGTTGATCGCATTAAATTCATCCAATACATCAACGATGTCCTGCACCCCCTCACGAACAATCTCCATAACGGTTTTGGACTCATCCAATTGAGGCTCCTGCTCTAATAAGCCAACACTAAATTCATTATCTGAATACACTTCACCTTTAAAGTCGGTATCTAAACCTGCAATGATCTTTAATAAGGTCGATTTACCGGAACCGTTTAAACCGATGATACCGATTTTTGCTCCGTAAAAAAATGAGAGATTTATGTTTTTAATGATCTGTTTTCCACTTGGAATAACCTTGGAAACTTTATGCATCCCAAAGATGATCTTCTTATCGTCAGACATATTCTATGGCTTTATTAAAATGAAAGACAAATTTAAACTAAAAAAGGACTAAAAAAGTAAAACTCCCGACATAAAGCCGGGAGTTTAACCGAAAAACAACAACAAATAAAACTAATTTACATAACGTGACTATTTTTGAGATAGTCAGGTCTTACATGTAATTCAGTCTTTTCTTTAATCTCTTAGAAAATCAACCATTATTCACTTGAATAATAAGTCTTTAAACAAAACCTCTCACTTATACATGTAAACAAGTGCAAAGTCGTCAGGATGCATAACATCCAAGCTTGTGTGCGTATTCTTAAGTAGGGTCATGAAAACATTTATCGAAAATCCGAATAACACCGAAAGGAGTTTGGAAAACTGATACATCTTCTTAATCATAACTTAAAATTAAATAAAACTTAAAAAAACAAATAATACCATCTGGGGAACTTACATAAAGGTAAACAATTTATTTAAAAATCCAAACTGTATCTTTTAAGATCTTAATCTGGGGTCGAGAAAATAATAGATCATATCTGTAAAAATTGTAATTAGAACAAAACAAATAGAAAGTGTTAGGACTGCTCCCATTACTAATGGTAGATCGAGATAATTTAAGGCGTAAACGATCTCTTTACCCAATCCGTTCCACCCAAATATGTACTCTACGAAAACGGCTCCGGCGAGCATAGATGCCAACCAACCTGAAGCTGATGTTACTACAGGATTAAGCGCATTCGGTAAAGCATGAACAAATAAGATCCGAATAGATGAAAGTCCCTTGGCTTTAGCCGTTCGAATGTAATCTTGATTTAAAGTATCTAAAATGGAATTGCGTGTTAATTGCATAACAACGGCAAGGGGTCTGATTCCCAAAGTTAAGGCAGGTAAAATTAAATTTTCCCAAACGATGTATTCACCATTGCCATAATCATCTACTTCAAATAAACTCCCTGTCATAGACAAGCCGGTGTATTTTTGCCATACAAAACCAAAAAGCCAGGCCATAAGAATGGCAGAGAAAAAAGAGGGCAATGCCATACCCAAAACTGAAACAGAAGACAATAGCTGATCTATGAATTTATGCTGATTAATGGCACTGTAAACACCTAATGTGATACCTAAAAGCAGTGCAATAAACATAGCAGCCACAGCAAGCACAAAAGTATTCGGTAAGGTGTCAGAAATGATGCTTGCAACGGAAGTACCTTTACGAACAAAAGATTCTCTTAAATAAGGCGCTTTAACGACCACATCAAACTCAGCTATGGAAGCCGAAGCCAAAATGGTGTAGTTGTGATTATTCACATTCGTAAAATCCTCTGGATCATTTGAGTGAAATGATATGGGAGACAGATCATTTAAATAAAAAAGATATTGCTTTTGTATGGGCTGATCGAATCCGTACTTCTTTTGAATAACCAAACGCATTTCTTCGTTGTCTCTCTGCCCTAACATCATCCTTGAGGGATCGCCGGGAAGAATGGAGAACAAACAAAAGACCAAACTCGCCACCCCACACATAACGAGCAGGCTGTAAGCGAGTTTGTATGCAATAGTTTTAAGCAAGTTTATCTTAAATATTGTTTGATCAGATCTTCAGAAGCCGGGAAGTCATTGTAATGCCATTTGGCAACGATGGTCCCCTCTTTTAACCACAACATACCCGGGTTAGAACGGACGATTGTTTTAAGGGTCGTTTCATCCGTAAAATAGAATGGAAAAGAAATGTCGGCCTCTTTTTGAATAAGCTCCATTTGAGTTTCTGTGGTGGCAGACATAGCCGTTATGGTAACAACTTCATCAGATAAAGCGTTAACGATGTCCTCTACTTTTCTCAAAGCTTCCCGATCAGATTTAGTTAGATCGTACATCACAAATAATATCGCATCAGAGGCAGCCAAAACGCTGTCGGTAATATCTCCTAAAGTATCAGATTCGATGGAAAAATCATGAATGGGTGGGTGATCTCCTTCTACAATTAATTTCGTTTCTCTATCAACAAAAACGGCGCCTTCAATTTCCCAGGGCTTATCTTTTGTTGCGTATTCATTTACAATTCCGTCAACTTCGTATTTCCAAACATCATCATACACATCTGCCTGAGCTCCTTCCGGAAGCGTCATATCATCCGCAATGTTTTTCCCAACAGCATAAGGTCTGTAATCACGAATTGGTAAGTGCGAATCCGTATGATAGGTAAATGCAAAACATGTAACAAGAGTTAATAGAGCCAAAGTCCATTCACGCTTTTCTTTTAGAATAAATTTATTTACCAATCTCACCAATAGGAAAAGTGCAATCGTGAAATAAATTGGAAATAGCCAGTCTAACATGAAATATGAAAATAAACCTACAAGCAATAAAGCAACAGGAAATATTTTCGAATTCTCTGCCCTGGTTTGGTATTTGACTTGATTGCGGAACGCAAAAATGATGAATATCAAAATACTTAAGGCCACATCCTTAGCAAAAGACTCCCAGGGAGTTAATTTAATGGCGTCACCAAAACACCCACAGTCCGTAACTTTATCGAAATAGGCTGAATAAAAAGTCAGACCGTCAAAAAAGAGGATCATTGATAAAAGTGACCAGGCGGTTAAACGCATCTTAGCTCCTACCAAAACAGAGAGTCCCAACATGATCTCTGCAATGCATATGAATACGGCTAAGCCGTATGTGTATTCCGATAAAAACGGGATGTCAAGTACATCAGGAGCAAAATATTCTCCCAATTTAAAAGAAAATCCTACTGCATCATTTGCCTTTATTAAACCTGACACAATAAAAAGTGCACCAACAAGTGTACGAGCTATGTTATTTAGTTTTGTCATCTTATTCTAATTCTAGATGGATTAAAGCGAAGATGGCATAATTCACCATATCAAAATAGTTCGCATCAATTCCTTCACTTACTAATGTTTTACCTTTATTATCTTCAATCTGCTTTACGCGAAGTAATTTCTGAAGGATCAGATCCGTTAAAGAACTCACACGCATTTCTCGCCAGGCCTCGCCATAGTCATGGTTTTTGGCTTCCATTAAATCTTTCGATTCTTTGGCAAAGTACAAATAGGCTTTCACAGCATCTTCCACATTCATATCAGCTTGTTCGGCAACTCCTCTTTCAAGCTGAATTAAAGCCATAATAGAATAGTTAAGAATACCGATAAATTCAGACGCAATTCCTTCGTCTACCTTTTGTACTCCCTTGTTTTCTATGCTTCTGATCCGTTGTGCTTTAATAAAGATTTGATCGGTAAGTGACGGCAAACGCAGTATGCGCCAGGCACTACCGTAATCTTTCATTTTCTTCTCAAAAAGACTTGAACTCTTTTCGATGATCTGATCGTATTGTTGTGAGGTTTTACCCATTAGAATTGATTCTGTAGAAGAATTATTTTTACTTTTGATGCTAAAGTAATGGTTTCTTGATTTAAAAAAAATATTCTTTGAAAAGAACGCTCAATTGCAAAGGAAAACCGATTGATTTAAGTGTCCCGAAAGTGATGGGGATCTTAAACTTTACTCCTGATTCCTTTTATGATGAAAGTAGAACAAATACGGATCGCACTTTACTTAATAAGGTTGAAGCCATGCTTAACGATGGTGCTACATTTATTGATGTTGGTGCTTATTCATCGAGACCCGGAGCTCCATTTGTTTCTGAAGCAGAGGAAAGAAAAAGGTTGATGCCGGCTCTTGAGATGATTCTTAAAGAATTCCCTGAGATCCTTATTTCCGTGGATACTTTTCGTTCAAAAATCGCATCTGAGGCGATCGATATGGGTGCTGCCCTGATCAATGATATTTCGGGTGGGGATATGGATGAGAATATGTTTGACCTAGTCACGAACAAACAAGTGCCTTATGTATTAATGCATATGAGAGGAACACCTCAAACCATGTCTTCTTTAAATACATATGATCATTTAATTTTAGACATTATTTCTGAACTTCAGATTAAGGTCAAAAAACTTCAGGAAAAAGGATTAAACGACATCATTATCGATCCCGGTTTGGGATTTGCTAAAGACTTACATCAAAATTATGAGATCGTTAAAGAGTTAAGATCATTTGAATGTTTAGATCATCCTTTACTCGTAGGTGCTTCACGTAAATCAATGATAAACAAATTGTTAGAGTGTGAGCCTGAAAATGCGCTTAACGGAACAACGATCGTACATACGGCGAGTTTACTTAACGGAGCATCGATCTTAAGAGTGCACGATATTAAAGAGGCTATCGAAGCCGTAAAAATTACTAACTTGTTGAAAAAATAAAATTTGGGATTTCTAGACCTAGACATATTCGATTTTCTTGACATTCTTTTAGTTACTGCCCTACTTTATCAGTTGTATAAATTGGTTAAAGGAACCGTTGCGATTAAAATTTTCATTGGATTAGCTTCCACATACCTGTTTTGGAAGCTCGTGGGAGCGCTTCAAATGGAATTACTTAGTGAGATCTTAGGTCAATTTATTGGAGTTGGTGTTTTAGCTATTATCATTGTATTCCAACAGGAAATAAGAAAGTTCTTATTAATGATCGGAACTACCAGTTTCCAAAACCAACAAAACTTTTTTAAAAATATATTGAAGCCCAAAAAGGATATCGCTCTAAATATTAATGACTTAATCCTTTCTTGCAATAGTATGGCTCAGTCTAAAACCGGAGCTTTAATCATTATTACCCGAAATACTGAATTGGGTTCTTTTGAACGTACCGGCGAAAAAATAAATGCCCGAGTAAGTAAAGGCTTGATAGAAAGTATATTTTTCAAAAACAGTCCTCTACATGATGGTGCGGCTATCATAAGTAAAAACACGATCGTTGCTGCCCGATGTATTCTTCCGGTTTCAGATCAGGTTACCTTACCGATTCATATGGGGCTAAGACACCGGGCTGCGGCAAGTTTAACAGAAATGACAGATGCCTTGGCAATTACAGTATCGGAAGAAACCGGTAAAATTTCCTATTTAAAACAAGGTCGTCTAAAGGAAAACATAAACGCTGAGCATCTGGAGAAATTCCTAAAAAGAGACTTGAAAAATAGTTAAGGAGCCAAGCGTGAAATTTGCCAGACTCCATCGATCAATTCATACAAGAACCTATCGTGTAAACGCGATGCCCTGCCTTGCCAAAATTCAACTTTTACAGGTTTCAACACGTAACCACCCCAGTTTTCCGGTCTTGGGATTTTTTTATTTTCATATAACTTTCCCAAGCGCTCAACCTCTTTAATAAGTTCGTCTCTATTTTCAAGTTTATCACTTTGATTTGATGCTATTGCTGAAATTTGACTGGCACGTGGTCTTGAATAAAAATAACTATCAGAAATTACTGAATCCAACTTTTCTATTACCCCTGCAATACGGACCTGCTGCTCTAATTCTGACCAGAAAAAAGTCATCGATGCATTTGAGTTTGCCTCCATATCTTTTGCTTTGGCACTGTTGTAATTTGTGAAAAATGTAAAACCTGAATCCTCAACACCTTTTAATAACAAGACTCTGCCACTTGGAAATCCTTCACTGGAAACCGTTGACAACACCATAGCACTTGCTTCAATTACTTTAGAATCTAAAGCCTGATTAAACCATATTTTAAATTGCTGAACAGGGTCAGAGTTCAAACCAATCTCACTAATGGAGTTTTTTGTATAATCACTCCTTATATCTGCAATATTTTTTTTCATCATAAACCTAATTTATAAACAAAAGTACTTATAGAATTTGGAATCAAACATGATAAAGATTATATTTATTTAGAATTAATCATAATGTTATATGAAGGTTTTAAGTAAATCGAATATTAAAAGAGGAAAAGTACTCATATCCCGCCCGTTGATAGATGATGATTTTTTCCACAACTCAGTCATTCTTTTAACAGAATACACTGAGGAGGGAGTTGTTGGTTTTATTGTAAATAAACCCGTGGACTTGAGTATTAGTGACCTTATTACTGGATTTCCAAAGTTCGAAGCTCCGGTATACTACGGAGGTCCCGTGGCTTCGGATAATCTTTACTTTATCCATCGCGTACCTGATAAAATAGAGGGCAGTATTCATATTGTTGATGATCTATACTGGGGGGGTAATTTTGATCAGGTGACTACACTTGTTCGTGATGGCAAATTAAAAAGTGAAGATATCCGCTTCTTTTTAGGTTACTCCGGATGGGAAATGGATCAACTTGATAACGAGATTGAATCAAACTCATGGATCGTAGATAAATTAGATAATTCTCTATTTGATTGGGATCTGATTAAGTTGTGGAAAAACTGCCTTTCCCAAAAAGGACAGAAATATAAAATATGGGCTGATGCCCCTGTAGATATTCGTCTCAACTAAGTATTTATCAGCCTTTGTAGCTTACCGAAAATATCGGATGTAACTTCGTTCCTGTAGTTTTTCCTTTTATAAGTACCTACCCACTGAATTCCCTTTATAGAATTTGTGAGGAATATTTCGTCAGCCGTAATAAGTTCAAAAGTCTTCATATTCTTTTCTTCAATAGTATATCCCCAGGAACCGGCATTTTCAATAATTTGTTTTCTTACAATTCCATCAACACAACCCGTACTCAATGCGGGAGTGTAGATACACTTGCCAATGACTACAAAAATATTTGATGCCGTAGTTTCGCAAATATGAGATTCTGAATTCAATATAATCGCCTCATCTAAGTTATTTTCGTGCGCGTAGATAGACGATAACACGCTAATCATAGAGTTACCTCCTTTAAAATTAGATAAGGCTTGTTTGGGCTTTAAATGATCGTGAAATACATCGATCTCTAAACCTTTGTCATTTAAACATAAATCGGATACCTGAAGCTTCCCGACCTCGATCAAGTATTCAAATGATCTATCTGTAGGCCTATACAAACCACCATCTACCCTATATATGCATAGACGTACTCTGGCAGAATTCGAAGCTAATTTACAAGCCTCAATCGTTTTAATAATCTCATCTTCAAAAAACTCAATATTGAAATGTATAGGTATATCCATTCTAAGAATACAAGCACCTCCCATCATTCTAAAATAATGATCTTCCCAAAAAAGTAATTTACCATTTTGATAACGAATGGTCTCAAATAGTCGATCACCATATAAAAATGCTCTGTTTCCGGCCTTGAATAAAGTTTGATCTGCCGGAAAAAGAGTTCCGTTAAAATTTACCATCAAAATAGTGTTAAATCATTTAAATTGCTGTTCGCTTCAATCTGAAAAGCTTTTAATCCAACTTTTTGTGCTGCCTGTATATCCCTTAAGCTATCTCCTATCATAAATGAATCTTTTATAGAAACTTTGTATCGGGCAATGATTTTTTCCAGCATTAATGAATTAGGTTTTCTACAAATACATGCCTCAATAGAGTTGTGATGTGGACAATACAAAATAGTTAACAGATTTAGATTTCTCTCTTTAAACCAATTTCTGAGGTAATTATTTATAGCGCCTACCTCCTTTCGTGTATAAAGCAACTTTGAAATGCCTCCCTGATTTGTAACTATGGCAAAAGAATAGCCTAGCTCATTCCAGCGATTTAATGCCTGTTCAAAGCCAATATTCAACTCGAAATTTTTTAGACTGTACACATAGTCACCGATCTCTCGATTAATTACACCATCTCTATCCAAAAAGACTACTTTATTCATAACACAAAAATAGTTTTATAATTCAAAATAAAATTATTCACAGTATAACATTTCAATATGAGGAATATTATCCTCCAGATAAGCCTCACCTATAATTTTAAAATTAACAGATTCATAAAAAGGAATTAAATATTGCTGTGCAGAAATTCGAATACTCGATCTATTAAAAAGTAATTTGACCTGATGTATCGCCTCTTCCATTAATTTTCGACCTAAGCCAAAGCCCCTGTAAGTTGATTTAGTCAGCACTCTGCCTATTGAAGGTTCAATATAAGAAACTCCGGGATTCACAATGCGTAAATATGCTACAAGAAGCTCTTTATCATACACCATCAAGTGGTAAGAAAATTTGTCTTTCTCATCGACATCCTGATAAGCGCATTCCTGTTCCACAACAAAAACTTCCTGACGCAGAGAATACACATCAAATAACTCACTCTTACTTAGATCATTGTAAGATTTAATAAGCCAATTTAACTCCCTCATAATACAACTTTACTATTTAAAGGATTTGAATACACTAATTTACAAAATGCAACCTTTGATTAAAAAATACATACTATTTTGAACCTTATTTACATAAACACCCAAATCAAAAAAAATATCAATACTAAATATCTGCCAATTAATGGGCAAGTTTTACAAATCTTTGAATAAAATCAAGATTAAATTACAAAACCAAATGATATCAAAATATTATCAAATACAATATAATCTGAATGATTTCTCTTCCAAACACTCTAAACCACCCTATTTTACTCATTAATAGAGTTAACTCAATATGTATATAATTAAATGGTGATTAAATTTTTTTTGAATTAAAAATATTGTTAAATTCGCAGTGTAATTAATTATAAACTATTAAATTAATTTATATAAACCCAAAACGCCCCACACTTTATGTCAGTAAAAACACACGTCTACATCGATGGTTCATGGATGTTCCACAACAAAAGATATTTAATCGAAGCTTATGGCGAAGAGGATTATGATATCGATTACAAGAAGATTTCTTTAATTATTCAAGAACATCTTCTAAATAATTTAACAATAGATGTAGATATTGTTCGAACATACTTTTACGGTACTATGCCGGTAAACAAACCCGGATTTTCACCAAGTAAGCAAAAGGCATTTTACAAGTATTTGAAAGAAGAATGTTATTTTGTGACCGATGTATTTGAAGTCGATTATCAAGATGACGAATTGTCAAAACCTCAGAATAATTCACTTCCGATCGCATTGGCTTCATCTTTGCTTTATAATGCTGGCTTGAATACTTCGTACGATATTGCAGCGATTGCTTTAGGTGATCCCGACTATATATCAATGATAAAAAGAGCCCGAATGCTGGGTAAACGTATTCTTCTTATCGGTATTAAGCAAACTCCTGATACGCGACTAAGAACCCGTACAGCTCTTTTGGATTACCCGGTATTGTACTTAGATGATCACCTAGAGACACTCAAATTAGACCGTCATGAGCATTTTAGACAGTGTATGAGTTGCGGTAACGAAGAAATGACCAATTGGCACGGATCTGACTTCTACTGCTCTGACTGTAGAGAAAATGACTCCAGAGCTCAGTTGAGAACTTGTAATAATTGTAACAAAGAAGAAGAAACTACCTGGACAGAGCCTTATTACTATTGCTTTGATTGTAGAGAATCTTACAGAAAAAGTCAAAATACTTTTAATCTATAAGGATACATTTTCCTCTCATTTAGATCAAAAGCTGCCACCTATGGCGGCTTTTTTTTTCCACGAGAAATTCCAGTATCCTACCCTTTCGCTTAAATTACAGATCAACATCTACTCATTGTTAAACATGTTTCCCGGTCGAGTAAGTGATTTTATATTTATTTACTTTTGATAAAGAGATGATCATGATTATTAATCATCTTCCGGATAAATTCATTTTTATAGATCTTGCCTACAGGAATCACAATATCTTGCTCTAACCTTATACTACGGTTTGTAAACTTATTTACATAGCTAAGGTTTACAAGATATCTGCGATGACATTGAATAAAACTGTCATCGAGTTGTTCAAATAAGTCAGAAAAAAGAACGTTCACCCGAAGATCTTTGTCTTTGAGATAAACACGTGTTCTACCTTTTAGACGCTCTATATATAAAATATCATTACTCGCTACACTATGGAATGTTCCCCTTCCGGTTTTCAATAAAAGATTCCTCATACTAATATCCCTAATTTTATCCGTTTACCTTCATTAATATTTTCGTTTTGCACAAAATAAAAACTCTAATTAGTATTCATTTTCCTAATAAAACAGCATTAGAAAAGATAACTAATTGAGATTCAACTTAAATACGCCGAAATAGTCATTTCTGTATCTCTAACAAAAAAATAACCCTCCCGAACAAGCGCAACAAGTTGACTTGCAGTGACTTAAGTTACAATCTATGAAATAATTTGAACACACACAAAAGGTTTTGAGTTAAAGGTGTGAGTTGCTTAGTTAAGGGTAAGATTCACTGAGTTAACGGTAAGTAAAAGACTAATTACGAATTGGAAATTGACAGTGGAAAATTGATCATGTGGATTGCTGCGCGTTCCAGAATAGGGAATCTAGCAAGTAGCGAAAAGCCTTTTCGTTAGAGCAAGCTCTGCGTTTCCGGGAATAAAAAAAGCTCAACCTTTCGGTTGAGCTTTCAATTGCTTTGCGGAGAGAGAGGGATTCAAAACCACTCTCCTATCCCACTATTTTCAAGGCTTTACAAAATTCAATCTTCTGTGGACACCATCCGGACACTGTTGCAGAATAGCTGTCTGTTGAAGTAAATGTAATCAATTATTTGGGGTTTGCAAATTGCTCTAAAACCTCCCCTGCAATCTTATCCTTCAAACGAATTCCTCCATCCTCTTCCACCCAAATATTCAAGAATCCCATTTTACAAAGATTTTCATTTGACTGTTCATTTGGGCTACCTATGTGAAATTTTCTTTTTATAAAAGAAGTTCATTTTTTCGCATGTTGA
>Ga0207964_1000100_pt1 | contig 30860 bp, 29 predicted proteins | sample Knorr_S23_td_250_FD_185608 | JGI IMG/M metagenome (GOLD analysis project Ga0207964, IMG submission 185608) | Marine microbial communities from Southern Atlantic Ocean transect - Knorr_S23_td_250_ad_251m_LV_A (SPAdes) (version 2) | ecosystem: Environmental > Aquatic > Marine > Oceanic | place...
TTTGTATCGCATAGACCAAAGGGTTAAAAAACTCGAAAAATAAGATGAAAAAAACGGAGATCATTTTAATCCTTTTAGTCGCTGTGATCATTGGTGTGGTTTTATCACTTACTTACAATGCCAGTACCTACATCACTTTTGCTGATGCCGAAAAACGTATGGGTAAAGAATTTACGGTGATCGGTGAACTCAACAAGGAGAAAGAAATTCTTTTTGAGCCACGCCTAAACTTATTAACCTTTTACGCTGCCGATTCTCTAAACAATGAGCGAAAAGTTTACTACCACGATTCAAAACCTCAGGATTTTGAACGCTCTGAAAAAATTACAATGACCGGATTTTCCACAGATTCTGGTTTCACAGCAAATACCATTTTGATGAAATGCCCATCAAAATACAACGAACAACAATACATAGAACAAGACACAATTACACTTCCTTAATCCATGGAATACATAGGAGAACATACCCTTGTCGGAACGATTGGTCAGGCTTTTATCAGCATTGCCTTTGTAGCTGCTTTACTGGCTGCTTTTTCATTTTACAAAGCATCAAAAAATGAAACGCTAAAAGCAGAATGGCTACCTCTTGCCAGAGGAGCATTCTACACACATGGTTTATCAATCATCGGAATTATTGCTTGTATGTTCATCATGATCTACAACCACTATTTCGAATACCAGTACGTTTGGCAACACTCCTCAAGGTCTCTACCAACACATTACATGATATCCTGCTTCTGGGAAGGCCAGGAAGGCAGCTTCCTGCTATGGATCTTTTGGAATATTCTTTTGGGCTTGCTGCTTATTAAAAAAGCGAAAAATTGGGAAGCTCCCGTACTAACTGTCGTTTCTGCAATTCAAGTATTCTTAAGCTCGATGATCATGGGGGTTTACCTACTTGGAATTAAAATAGGTACCAGTCCTTTTGTACTTGTCAGAAATCTGGATGAAAATATCGGTTTACCCTGGACTGAAATGGCAAACTACTTACAGATAGTCCCTCAGTTTATGGATGGTAGAGGTTTAAATCCACTATTACAAAACTACTGGATGGTCATTCACCCTCCAATACTTTTCCTTGGTTTTGCGCTTACCATGATCCCTTTTTGCTATGCTATTTCCGCTTTATGGAAAAAACAATACGCCAAATGGGTTCGCGAGGCTCTACCCTGGACCTATGCCGGAATTATGGTTCTAGGAACCGGAATATTAATGGGTGGTGCCTGGGCATACGAAGCACTTTCTTTTGGGGGGTTTTGGGCCTGGGATCCGGTAGAAAACTCGTCTCTAGTCCCATGGATCATTTTGGTAGCTGCAGCACATCTTATGCTCATCTTTAAAGCTCGTAAGATCGCTTTACGTTCAACTTTTGCGCTTACCTTACTGGCGTTTCTCCTTGTAATTTACTCAACCTACTTAACACGTAGTGGCGTTTTAGGAGATACCTCAGTACACGCCTTTGCAGGAGGTTTAGATTATCAATTATTAATTTACCTAATCAGTTTTGTCGTTTTTTCAATAGGTCTGTTTTTAATTCGGTTAAAAAATATTCCACATTTGGAAAAAGATGAAGACTCATCTTCAAGAGAATTTTGGATGTTTATTGGGTCAATCGTATTGTTTGTTTCCGCTTTCCAAATTACCTGGTTTACCTCACTCCCGGTAATCAACAAAGTATTAGGTACACAAATGGCTCCTCCTTTAGATGCCATTGCACTTTACAATTCATGGCAAACCCCTTTTGCCGTAATCATTATTCTGTTAGTTGGTGTTGCTCAATACTTAAGCTACCGTAAAACCGATCTGAAGAAATTCTTAAAACAAATTACCTTAAGCCTTATTATTTCTGCTGTACTGGCTGTATTGATCGCCTACACCGTACAAATGTGGCAACCCTTGTTACTAATACTTCTTTGGGCTACTTTATTTGCGGCCATTGCAAACTTCGAATACTGGCGTAAAATCCTAAAAGGAAAATGGAATCTATCCGGATCTTCCATAGCTCATATCGGATTTGCCTTGGTTATTATGGGTGCCTTACTGAGTAACGCCAATAAAAACATTATTTCGAGCAACGATGGCTTTATCGCCAAAGACTTCCCCAGCAACGAAAACATCTTACTCGAAAAAGGTGATACCACGGCTATGGGAAGTTACTTTGTGCTCTACAAGTCAGACACGCTTATTGGCATCAACAAAACCTACGAAGTTGAATATTTCAGTTTAAAGAAAGACGGAACTTTTGAGTACCAGTTTACTTTAAATCCGTTTATTCAGCTAAATGATATTATGGGGAATGTCGCTGAGCCTGCTACAGAACACTTTGCTCTTTACGATGTGTACACTCATCTTACCTATGCCGATGTAGATGAACACGACGATAATAACCCTTATCACCGCGAAAGTATCATCAACATAAAACAAGGAGATTCGGTAATTTACAGCAAACACTTTCTGTATTTAGACAGTCTGTTAGTGAATGCAAACACCAATCTCGAAAGTGATAAAGCCTTAGATGTGATGTTGATTGCTAAACTTAAAATGCAAAATATGCAGGGAGAGTACTCAACTACAGATGCCATTTATGCCGTAAAAAACAATATTGCGCAATCTTTCCCTGCCTATCTCGAAGATGGAGCATTGAAATACAAGTTCATCTTTAGTGAAGTAAACCCCGAAGCCGGAAGCATACAGATAAAAGCTTATGAACATATTGACAATGAAAAACCTTTCATTGTCATGAAAGCAATTATTTTCCCGTATATTAACCTATTATGGATCGGAACAATTCTAATGGCAGTTGGGACTTTTATTGCTATGCTACAATTGTTTAAACAAACAAAATCTTAATCGGTTGAGTAAACTAAAGCTAAATATTGTAATTGTTGGTGCAGGTAACGTAGCCTGGCATTTGGCAAAGGAACTACAAAAGAAAGAACAAAATATTATTCAGGTATATAACCGTTCTATAGAACCTGCTATTTCTTTATCAGGTCAGTTAAAATGTGACTTTACAACACGAATGGAGGATTTAAATCACGACGCGGACCTCTATATTTTAACCGTTAAAGATTCTGTTATTGAAGAAGTTTCAGCGAGCTTAAAATTAAAAAATAAACTTGTTGTACATACTTCGGGAGCTATAGAACATGATGTTATTAAATATAAGCGTAGAGGCGTATTATACCCGCTTCAAACTTTTTCTAAAGAGAAAAAACTGAATTTCAAAAACATCCCTTTTTGTATTGAAGCCTCAAAAAGTGAAGACTACAACACGCTTATGCGACTGGCTACCTTACTAAGTCCCATGGTGTATAACATCAATTCACATCAAAGAAAAGTATTGCACGTAGCGGCTGTTTTCGCCTGCAACTTCAGTAATTATATGTATATGATCTCTGATGAGATACTCAACAAAGAAAATATCCCTTTAGATATTCTTCATCCTTTAATTAAAGAAACTGCCTCCAAAATTTCAAAACACAAACCTAGAGATGTTCAAACCGGACCTGCCATTAGAAAAGATAAGTCTGCTATAGATGCACATCTTAACTATCTGAAAGAAGGAAATAATTACGATATTTATAAACTCCTTACAGAAACTATAATAAGCAAAAATAACGATGAATTATAAAACTAAACTAAAACAAGTTAAAGCTTTCGTTTTTGATTGCGACGGTGTTTTAACCGATGGCAGCATAACGCTTATGCCAAATGGTGAACAAGTAAGAAAGATGAGTACACGCGATGGATACGCATTGCAGTTGGCTGTTAAAAAATGCTATATCGTTGCCCTTATAACCGGTGGTAGTTCAACTGCTGTTAAAAGTAGAATGAATCGACTGGGAATTCACGATGTATATTTGGCTTGTAACGATAAAGTAGAAGCTTTAGATGAACTTATGAGTATTTATGACCTAAATGCTGAAGACATTCTTTATATGGGGGATGATCTACCCGATTATGAAGTCATGCAAAAAGTTGGACTTCCAACTTGCCCAGATAATGCTGCTCAGGAAATTAAAAATATATCGGATTATATCTCACATAAAAAAGGTGGTGAAGGCTGCGTACGCGATGTCATCGAACAAACCATGAAAGTTCAGGGAAAATGGATTAATGACACTTCTACAGCATCTATATAATTTAAAACCCTAATCACCTGATAATTAGTTAATCTACTTCCGTGAAATATTTAAAACTCATACGCTTTCAGAATTTAGTAGCCATGGCACTTATACAATACTTACTGCGCTACAGTCTGCTGATTCCTACGTATGGTAAAACAAATGTTTTGGGCGATGTACAATTTGCACTACTCGTTTTTAGTATGATCTTAATTGCAGCCGGAGGTTATGTGATTAACGATTATTTTGACATTCGGGTTGATACAGAAAATCAGAATGAAGATGTAATCGTAGGCAGAAGCATCAAACGTAGAGTAGCTTTAACACTTCACGTATTGTTAACTTCTACAGGTGTATTATTGGGCTTTTACATTGCCTACAAAGTACATTACCTAATCTTGGGTTTTATTATGGCTATCGGAGCTTATATGTTATGGGATTACAGTCTAAGACTTAAACGTCTCCTCTTTGTAGGAAATTTTATTGTGGCTAAATTGTGTGCCATATTTGTATTGTCACTGGCAGCTTTCGAAATCCTTCCAAAATACGATCTCGAGGCAAGTCGCCACACCTTAATCATCCTTTGTATTTACGCTACTTTTGCGTTCATCTGCAGCCTAATGCATGAAATTATTAAAGATCTGAGAACGGTTGAAGGCGATAAAAAATTTAAAATCCGAACGCTTCCAACGGTTTGGGGATTAAATAAAACAAAAGAATTTGTAAAATGGTTAAGCGTACTTACAGCCTTTATGGTCATTACAATAGCCGTCTATGAATTCAAAACACAACTTCCTGCCCTGGCCTACGCTTTAATATTCCTGATAATTCCTTTATTCTTATTGAACGTATGGATTTACCAGGCTCAAAAAGCCCCGGACTACGAACGCATCTCCAAACTTAATAAGTTTATCATTTTTGCAGGAATTACTAGTTTGTGTTTCTTTATAAATCAGTGATCAGTTCCAACTGGTAGAGTACGTCATCTATGGGATTCTGAAACAAGTTCAGAATGACTCACCAACAACCAACAACCAACAACCAACAACCAACAACTAAATGAAAAACATCATACTCGCTTCGAAGTCTCCAAGGAGAAAAGAACTCTTAGAGCTTTTAGATCTCAATTTTACCGTTGAGGTTCGTGAGGTGAATGAAGTCTTTTCTGAATCGCTTGAGGTTGACAAAGTAGCCGAATATCTGGCTAAACTCAAAGCCGCCGCTTTTACCAACATCCCTACCGATCAAATTATAATTACCGCCGATACGGTTGTTGTTCTGGATAAACAGATCCTGGGAAAACCCAAAGACAAAACCGAGGCTACTAAAATGCTTCAAAGTTTATCAAATCGAAGTCACCGTGTAATTACAGGTGTTTGCATGAAATCGAAAGACAAGATCATTTCCTTTTCAAATACCACAAAAGTCTTTTTTAAGGAGCTTACATCTTCAGAGATCGAGTACTACATAGAAAATTACAAACCTTTCGACAAAGCGGGCTCTTATGGAATCCAGGAATGGATCGGAGCCATAGGGATTACTAAAATTGAGGGTTCTTACTTTAACGTGGTAGGATTGCCTATTCAGGAATTGAACGAGCAACTGGTTACTGGTAATTTTTAAGACACGACGCCCTTTACAGAACAAGACATAGAAAAAAATAGCTCTAAATATAGAGCTATTGATATTGAAAATATGATGACTTTTGTATTAGACAAGTTTCGCATGCGAGCCATCGCAATATGGAGGGTTCTTAGTTTGCTTACACATACACATAGCAGATATTTTTGATTCCTCTGCTTTAAAAACCCGGGGTGTCACTTCCGTATTCTTATGGGATCCATTACACCAGGGTTGATTTGTTGACTTTCCACAAGCGCACCAAGCGTAAGTTTTCCCCTCTATTAAGTTTTCCATTTTTGGCTTATTCATAAAAATATATTTTAAGTTATACTACGTACATCTTATAAAAGTAGTGCGATTATTTTTAAATCCAAACTAAGATACAAATTGGAAAATATAAATCTTATAATACACTACAAAAACACTTACCACTTCACAAGAGAAACATAAGCAGTTGAATACAAAACTAGTAACCACACACCTCTTTAGACAAATCTAAAATCCAATTCATTACATTTGCGCAGATCATAACATCACTACAACACAACATATGTCATTTACATCTTTAGGTTTATCAAGGTCTTTATTAAAAGCACTAACAGATCAAAAATTCACGAAACCCTACCCGATTCAAGATCAGGCTATTCCTGCTGTTTTAAGTGGTAAAGATGTACTGGGAATTGCGAAAACAGGGTCCGGAAAAACGGCGAGTTATGCGCTTCCAATCCTAGATAAGCTGCAAAAGAATTCCAGCACTAAAAACCGTCATGTAAATGTTCTGGTATTAGTTCCAACACGCGAGCTCGCCGTTCAGGTAAAAGATGTATTTCAGCAATTTGGTTCAACGCTTCCTGAAAGAATAAAAACATTAGCTGTATATGGCGGGGTTTCTATCAACCCACAAATGCAAGCGCTAAATCATGTGAATGTATTGGTAGCTACTCCGGGTAGATTGTTAGACTTAGTAGAATCTAATGCAGTACATCTATCCGAAATTAAGACGCTTGTTCTCGATGAAGCTGACAAAATGTTGAGTATGGGCTTTAAAGATGAAATTGACCGCATCTTTAAACTCATCCCTAAAAGACGTCAGAATTTACTATTCTCAGCAACCTTAAGCGAAGATATTGACACCATCAATCAGTTGATCCTTAAAGAACCAGTTCTTATAAAAATTGAAGCTGAAAAAGATTCAATAGAATTAATTAAACAGGTAGGTTACTGGGTTAGCGAAGAAAAGAAAGGTCCGCTACTTCGTTATTTAATTAAGAATGGTGACTTAAAACAAGTTTTAGTATTTACCGCTTCTACTTACAAAGCGGATAATGTAGCCGATAAACTCCGTAAAAATGGTATTGACGCTTCTGCGATTCACAGCAAGAAAAGTCAAACTGCAAGATTGGAATCTTTAGCGCGATTTAAAGCAGGAACACTTAGAGTGCTCGTCGCAACAGATCTGCTGGCTCGTGGTATCGATATTGAATTCCTCCCACATGTCATTAACTACGAACTACCTCGCTCACCTAAAGATTACATTCACCGAATAGGTAGAACAGGTAGAGCCGAATCACCCGGAGATGCGATTTCTTTAATCACTCCCGAAGACAAACACCACTTTAAGATCATCCAAAAGAAGATGAAGAAATGGGTGGACATGGTCGATAGTGAGCATTTAGATTTGAAAGGGTAATTCAAAACTCAACACTCAAAACTATTTCAAATTACTAACGAACTCTCTCGAAAGTAATCCCCAACGTCTTTTCGTAGTCCATTAATTTTTTTCTTTCGAAGGCGGTCACAAAAGCCATAGAGATCCCTGCATTTCCGGCACGAGCAGTTCGTCCACTTCTGTGTGTATAATATTCCTCACTTTCGGGCAACTGATAGTGAACCACGTACGAAAGTGCATCGATATCTAATCCTCTGGCAGCAATATCGGTAGCCACGATAAGTTGTAAATTTTCCTTTTTGAAAGCCCGCATTACCTTATCGCGTTCCTTTTGGTATAAATCACCATGAATGGCATCGGTAGCCACGTTTTTAGCAATCAACTGTTTTGCCAGGTGCTGTGTCGCTTTCTTCGTTCTACAGAACACGATACCTCTATCTTTATGTTGCGACTTAATGAATTGCATCAAAACGTGAAGTTTTTCATCTTCGTCGCAAACAAAGTATTTATGCTGTATATTTTCGTTAACTAAAGTCTTTCCACTCGTCTCGATCTTAGGCGCATCAGCAGAAAGGTGCTCTTTGATAATTTCGCGAATGGTATGCGGCATCGTTGCCGAAAACAACCATTTATTAGCATCTTTAGGAACGAAATCTAAAATTTGGTTGAGCTCCTTTTTAAAGCCCATACTCAACATTTCATCAGCTTCATCTAAGATGACGGTTTTCACCTTGTCCAAACTCAAAGCCTTACGCTTTAACAAATCAATAAGTCTGCCCGGAGTAGCCACCACGATGTGTGTTGGTCTGCGCAAAGCTCCGATCTGACGATCTATCTTTTCTCCACCATAAACAGCTTCAGTAAAAATTTTGTCTGAGAACTTCGTAAATCTGAATAAAGCTTTAGCGATCTGTTGTCCTAACTCACGCGTAGGACAAAGAATAAGACCTTGAATCTCATTGCGAGAAACATCGATACTTTGAAGAAGTGGCAATCCAAAAGCAGCCGTTTTTCCAGTTCCCGTTTGTGCCTGACCCACTAAATCGGTTTTAGCGTTCAACAATATCGGGATCGCTAAATTTTGGATTTCTGTAGGCGTAGTGATATTCAAACCCTCTAATGCTTTTACAAAATCTTTGTGTACACCTAATTCTTTAAAACTCTTCAAAATAACAGCTGTTTAATTCGCAGCAAATATACTACAATAGAAAAAGATTCTGTGACAGTATTCTATGCCTAGTTATAAAATATTAAAGGAAAAGATTATTTACGTAAAAATCTCTACAGCCTTATTGTAGGCAGATTCAAAAGCCAATGCATTTAAGCCGGCATCTTCTTTTTGTTCGTTTAAAAAGGACAACACCTTTTCGGTAGGCATATTTCCGGTGAGATCGTCTTTTGCCATAGGGCAACCTCCAAAACCTTGGATCGCGGTATCAAAACGTGTACATCCTGCCTGATAAGCCGCCAAGACTTTCTCTTTCCAGGATTGAGGCGTGGTATGTAAATGAGCTCCAAAAGTTACTTCCTGAAATTCCGGAATCAGCTGAGAAAATAAAGGTGTAATAGTTTCCTTAGAAGAAACACCAATAGTATCTGAAAGAGCTAGAATCTTTACACCCATATTGGCTAAAACCTCCGACCACTTTGCTACGACATCAACATCCCAGGCTTCACCATAAGGATTTCCAAAAGCCATAGAAAGATAAACGACCAGATCTTTATTCTTAGCCACACACAAATTCTGCATCTCCTCTACCAATACTAAAGAATCTTCGATAGAGCGATTTGTATTGCGTTGCTGGAAGGTTTCAGAAACTGAAAATGGATACCCTAAATATTGGATCTCATCGAAAGAAGAAGCTTCCTCTGCACCTCTTCGATTCGCTACAATTGTCAATAATTTAGAATCTGTCGCATCTAAATTCAATTTAGAAAGCACGGCAGCTGTATCACGCATTTGTGGGATGGCTTTAGGCGACACAAAAGAACCAAAATCAATGGTATGAAAACCCACTTTTAAAAGCATGTTGATGTATTCAGCCTTTTTCTCCGTTGGAATAAACTCCTTGACACCTTGCATGGCATCCCTCGGGCACTCTACAACTTGTATCATTCGATAGCGATGATTTTCAATTCTGTTCTTCGATTCTCAGCTCTTTCCTGCTCAGTAGTATTGGAATTTAAAGGCTCCATCATTCCGTAACCTTTGGTTTGAATACGATCGGATGGCAATCCTCTTTGTAGTAAAACATTTTTTACAGATTTAGCTCGCTGTTCTGAAAGAGCTAAGTTATAATTTTGAGAACCACTATTATCAGTATGTCCAGCTATTTCTACTGTAACAAAAGGGTTGGATTCCATAAATTGAAGAATCTTGTTCAATTCTGTCGCAGATTCATCCTTTAAATCAAAAGAATTTACTTCAAAGAAAATGTTATCCAACCGAACTTGCTCGCCGACCTCTATAGGTTGTAGCTTGAAATTCTTAACAAGAATTGTTCCCTCTTGTTCCATCTTAATATTTTCAGAATAAAAAAGATAGTTCTTTTTCAATACAGTCAATGCATATTCGGCTTCAGAAGGCAAACAAAACATAAAATCACCACCCACATCACTTCTAGAACTCTTGTAAGAACGATTTGATTCTAAATCTACCAATTCTATTTCAGCTACTAAAGGTTTTTTCGATTTTGCATCAATCACCCCCCCCTGTATGTATGCAACTTCTCTTGCCCTACTCTCAACAGGTAAATCAAAGGTGTAAAGGTCTAAATCAATTCTACCTTCTTGAAAATAAGAGGAGGCGAAATAAGCCGTTCGTCCGTCCTTGGCAACAATCAATGAATTTTCATCCGAAGGAGAATTAATGGGGTAGCCCATATTTTTGACGGTCCCCCAATGCCCAACTTCATCCAATCGAGAAAGAAAAACATCAAAACCTCCCATACCTACATACCCTCTGGAAGAAAAATAAAGAGTTTGGTTGTCCCAGTGTAAAAAAGGTGAAATATCGTCTTTAGCTGTATTGATATCCTTGCCTAAATTTTTTGCTTGGGTCCAGTTTCCTTTCGCATTTTTATAGGAAACCCAAATATCTTTTCCTCCTATACCTCCTGTCCGATTGGAAACAAAGAACAATTGTCTACCGTCTGAAGAAATAGCCGGCTGAGATTCCCAACTTTCGGTATTTATATTTCCACCTAGATTCACAGGTTCCGTCCAATATCCATTAACAAAATCAGAAGAATACAAATCACAGCGCCCGTATGAATCCTGCCGAGAACAAGCCGTAAAATAAAGTGTTTTACCGTCGGCAGTAATGCATTGGGCCCCTTCATTCTGTAGCGTATTTATGGGTTGCCCCAAATTCTTAGCAAAAGACCAGCCTTCAGTATCGTTCAGAGACAAATAAAAATCTTCATTTCGAGAACCATCAACCCTTTTGCTTCTCGTAAATATCAATGTAGATCCATCAGCAGAAAGTGCAGGTAAGTATTCATCTGCTTCAGTATTCACGTTTTCTCCCAAATTTTCAGGGTTGAAGGTTACAGGGGTTTTCATCGCAACGATAGAAAACTCACATGATTTTTTTAGCGCATTGGCTTTTTTCCGATACTTCTCAGAAACCTTTTTAAAACTTAAATATTTGCGAATATGCTGTAAAGCCTCCGAATAGTAACCAAGGGAATGTTCTGCAATAGCCAAACGATAGTACATCGGAAATGAAAAGCGAGGTGCGACAGGTATAGATTTCCTGTATGCCTCTATCCCTCCTTGCTTATCTCCAAGCCCCATGCTAACATCACCTAACAGGATCCAGGCTTCAACAAAACGACTATCAATCATTAGAGCTTGTTCCAAATACACTTTTGCGGAACGGTAGTCTTTTACAGCAACAGCACTCTTAGCTTCTCTAAATATTTTCGCAGCCTTTCTAGACCTAGTTGTTTCTTGAGCAAAGAGATTAAGGCTTAAAAAAAAGAAAAGTAGGAGAATACGCATATCAAGGGATATCCATGTATTTATGCGTTTGTAAAGAAATACTCCACTTGGGATTTTCCTTGACATAGGATATGAGATCCTGAAGGATAAGAGATTCTTTAGACCATTCTGGCTGAAGGTACAATTTGCAGTCAGGGTTTACTTTTAGAGCTTGCTCTTCAGCAAATTGAAAATCATTACGTCGAGCAACAACCACTTTAAGTTCATTTGCTTTTGTGTAATTGATAGGCTGAGGAAGTTTTCGCTTCTTAGGTGACAAGGTAAACCAATCCCAATCTCCACTGTAAGGGTGAGCTCCGGATGTTTCTATATGACACTCAACGCCTTTCTGATGAAGCAAGTCGCATAAAATATCCAGAGAGTACATTAGAGGTTCACCCCCCGTAACAACAACTTTTCGAGCATTAGAGGTAAGCACCCAGTTAATAATCTCTTCAACAGAATGAATGGGGTGTTTAGCTTGCTCCCAACTTTCCTTTACATCACACCAGGGACAGCCTACATCACAACCACCCAATCGAATAAAGTAACAGGGGGCTCCAGAATGAAAACCTTCTCCTTGAATGGTGTAAAAATGCTCCATTACAGGAAGTGCTGTTCCTCGTTTGATATGCGCTGTTGTATCTGATGAAAAAAGTAGGGTTTCGCTCATACCACAAAGATATTTAAAAATTGTAGATTGACAGAATAGCTTCATCAAGTATTAAATCCATCTAACACCCTGTAATATATTATCTTAATAATGGGAAAATCAAACAAACGAAGCGCCTACAATTAATTTCTTTGACTATATTTGCGGCACGAAAAAATATATTAAGCACTAACCTCAAAAGCATGAACATTTTATCTGATCGTATTCTAAATTTAGAAGAATCGCAAACCATCGCTATGGCTCGTAAAAGCCGTGAATTAAGCGACAGTGGCGTAGATGTAATCTCACTAAGTTTAGGGGAACCTGACTTTGACACTCCTGAATTTATAAAGGAAGCTGCAAAGAAAGCGATTGACGATAACTTTTCTCACTACACTCCTGTTCCTGGATTAGGTGAGCTGAGAAATGCCATTTCAAAAAAATTCAAGCGAGATAACAACCTTGACTATGCTGCAGATGAAATCGTAGCATCTACTGGAGCTAAGCAAACCTTATCCCAATTGTTACTTACCATTGTAAATCCAGGTGATGAAGTAATTGTTCCTGCTCCGTATTGGGTAAGTTACTACCAAATGGTGAAAATGGCTGAAGGTACACCTATTGTCATTGAAGCTACGGTTGACGCTGACTTTAAAGTAAGCGCTCAGCAAGTTGAAGAAGTAATCACACCAAAAACGAAAGCTTTCCTATTCAGTACACCTTGTAATCCAACGGGTTCGGTATACAGCAGAGAAGAATTAGCAGAATTGGTTAAAGTATTTGAAAAATACCCAGAGATTATGATCATCTCTGATGAAATATACGAGCACATTAACTTCCTAGGTGAACACGTAAGTATTGGTCAGTTTGAATCTATTAAAGACCGAGTTATCACTGTAAACGGTGTATCCAAGGGCTTTGCCATGACAGGTTGGAGAGTTGGTTACTTAGGAGGACCTAAGTGGTTGGCTTCAGCTTGTACTAAAATGCAAGGTCAAACAACTTCAGCAACTTGTTCTATAGCACAAAAAGCTACTGAAACTGCCGTTTCTGCTGACCCTAGCTTTACAAAAGATATGCGAGCTGCATTTCTCAGAAGAAGAGATTTAATGATCGCTAAACTGCAAGAAATTGATGGGCTTAAGTTGAGTATCCCTCAAGGGGCCTTCTATATTTTCCCTGATGTATCTTCCTACTTCGGGAAGTCTTTCGAAGGAACTGAGGTTGCAAATGCAAACGACTTCTGTATGTATTTATTAAACGAAGCCAATGTAGCTACTGTAACGGGTGAAGCATTTGGCTCACCAAATTGCATACGAATTTCATATGCCGCAGCAGATGAAAAACTTGTCGAAGCTGCTGATCGAATCAAAGCAGCTCTTGAAAAATTAGTATAATTAAAAAATCCCCTACATGATGTAGGGGATTTTTTTTGTTCTTTTGTATCTGAAAGCTTCCAAAATTAGTACTATGTTTAATTAATTTTGAACATGAATAACATCTATGAGTTCAATAGAAAACATTTTAAATCAATTTGAATCAAAACGAGTATTGGTTATAGGCGACTCCATGATTGATGCCTATATGTGGGGTGAAGTAAATCGCATGTCGCCAGAAGCTCCAGTTCCTATTGTTGAAATAAATAAACGAGAAAGCAGACTGGGTGGAGCGGCTAATGTAGCCCTAAACATTCAATCCCTTGGAGCAAATCCTGTCCTTTTCAGCAGCATCGGAAGTGATTATTATGGAGATTTATTCCTCAAACTCATGGAGGAACAGAATCTTTCAACTGAAGGAATTCAAAGAATATCCAATCGGAATACAACGGTTAAAACGCGAATCATTAGCGATAATAAACATCTTTTAAGAATAGATGAGGAAGAGGTGTCAATGATTCGGGATGAAAAAATTATCGAGAATCTAAAAAATAGGATTCTCACTGATACCTTCGACGTCATCATCTTCGAAGACTACAACAAGGGCCTTTTGAGTGAAAAACTCATAAAAACAGCCATCCAATCTGCAACTGAAAAAGGCATTCCAACCATTGTAGATCCGAAAAAAAATAACTTTTTCGCCTACAAAGGAGTAGATATATTCAAACCCAATCTCAAAGAAATTAAAGAGGGTATGAACGTAGAATTTGACGTTCAATCTGAATCAGATCTATCTAAATACGTTGAAATTCTCAGAACGAAACTCAAAGCCAAAGGTGTATTACTTACCCTATCTGAATACGGTGTCTATTTTCAAAACAAAGAAAATATCTTCAGAGAAAAGGCACATAAAAGAACAATTGTTGATGTTTCAGGAGCCGGAGACACAGTTGTATCCGTTGCCGCACTCGCACTTGCATGTAAGCTAGAAAGTGAACTTTTAATGAGAATTGCTAACTTAGCTGGAGGATTGGTTTGTGAGAAAGTAGGGGTTGTACCTATTCTAAAGGACGATTTATTAAATATAAATCTTCAATAACAAGTAAACAAAGTATGTCGATCAGATCCATACGAGAAAAAATTAATCTAGCACTTTACGACAGTAAAGAACTTGTTTTGAGACTTTTCAAAATAGGTAGTTTTATCACTGCTACATTTATTTTGTCTCTGCTTGTTTATCAATTCGGTTTTGACCCAAACACAGAGATTAAAAATTGGATTATCATCTTTATAAAAGCCAGTTTTGGCTTTTATATTATTAAGTATCTCGTTGATATACTATACTCCTATGAACCCTTTAAATTAATTCGTGAAACTTGGTTTGAAGGGCTCCTATTGTTTTTAATTCTCATCAATGCTGTTTCACGTTTAATCTTTGAACACTCCCTACTGAACGCTATCGGGAATGAAATAGAGTTATTTCATTTAGAAAACTTTTACATGCTGTTCATCCAATGCTACTTTTTTGTTTTGGTAGGTATTGGACTCGGTAAAGCCAGCCCTAAACTATCTTTCTTAAAAGTAAATCCTCCTCGGTTACTGATATTCTCATTCATACTCCTCATTCTGATTGGAACAGGCTTACTGATGATGCCTGAAATGACCAAAGAAGTACAAATGATGCCTTTTTTCGAAGCATTATTTACTTCCATAAGCGCTTGTTGTGTGACGGGTTTGATCGTTGTGGATACAGCAACTTACTTTACGCAAAAAGGACACATCGTACTGATGTTACTTATTCAACTTGGAGGACTTAACATCATTTCTTTCGCAACACTATTTGCAATTTTCTCTAAAAAAGGTTTGGGTATAAAGCATCAGACCATGCTGCAAGAAAACTTCAGCTCTGAATCCCTTTTGAGTGGCAAAGGTCTTTTGAGAAAAATTTTCTTGTTTAGTTTCTTTATCGAAATAGTAGGTATTATACTTATCTATTTCACATGGAACCCTCAAATAAAGTTCCAACACGTTGAAGAACAACTTTTTTATTCCATATTTCATTCTGTTTCCGCCTTCAACAACGCTGGTTTCACATTATTTACTGATGGATTAAACAATCCATTACTTCAAAACTCTTACAACTTGCACATGATTGTTGGGCTATTAATCTTGTTTGGAGCCATAGGTTTTCCGGTCATTGAAGACTTAGTAAATTTTAAGCGAATTAAAAAAACAATAAAAACGCCCTGGTTAGGACTCAAACTAAGTACTAAAATCTCTTTCTACACCTCATTATTCCTTATCGCATTTGGAATGCTAGCTTTCTACTTTCTAGAACAACAGAACACTTTAAATGGAATGAAACTTGATGGTCAACTGATTACTTCTTTCTTTCAATCCGTCTCCAGAACAGCAGGTTTTAATACAATAGACATTTCTAAGGTTGGAACTCCCATGCTAATTATATTTATCTTTCTAATGTTTATTGGTGGGGCTCCAGGCTCTTTCGGTGGAGGGGTAAAAACTTCAACTTTTACTTTGATTGTCTATTCAGCAATGAATACAATTAGAGGCCAAAAAAGAATTGAAATCGGCAAACGTACCATCTCACCAGAACTACTTCACAAAGCATTTTCAATATTTCTCTTCTCATCTTCAGCAATCTTTTTAGCTATTTTTATTCTTAGTATAAGTGATGGTGACAAAGGCCTGATGCCCATTGCTTTCGAAGCTGTTTCTGCATTTTCTACCGTTGGACTTTCAACTGGAATAACTGCTGACTTATCTTCCTTTGGAAAAGTCATTATCATGATTTGTATGTTCGTGGGTAGGATTGGAACATTAACTCTAGCCTTTGCATTGAGTAGCAAGATGAAATCTCACAACTACGAATACCCTAATGCTCACTTAACTGTAGGTTAAACAATTAATCTGTTAAAAAAGTTCTTGACACCGTTATTAAGTTTATTTTTGCAAAAAATTTAATCACATGAGTGAAGTAAAACACAAAGTAGTATCTCTAGACTATAAATTATTTAGAGACCATGCGGAAGGAGAAATGATAGAAACCACAGAAGGTAAACAACCCTTAGTGTTTTTATCTGGCGTCAAACAAATGATTCCTGAATTTGAAGCACAAGTTATTGATTTAAATGTCGGTGAAACATTTTCATTTGGAATCAAAGCTGAGAACGCATACGGCACAAGAAATGAAGAGGCTGTCATTGAATTACCTCAGGATATGTTCAAGCAAGATGACAAACTCATCAAAGAAGTTGTCGTGGATAATGTACTTCCATTGCAAGATCAAAATGGACAGGTTGTCCCTGCGAAAGTAGTCTCGATAAATGAAGAAACAGTTACTATGGATGTCAATCACCCGTTAGCTGACCAAGATCTTCACTTCACGGGATCCGTAGTTGAAGTAAGAGAAGCTACCAAAGAAGAGATAGAACACGGTCACGTTCACGGCCCAGGGGGTCATGAACACTAGTCTGGCAAAGAATATTAAAATCTCTTCTTTTGGAAGGGATTTTTTTTTGCAAAACAAAAAAATGAATTAAAGTATATTTGCGTCATGTCGCAAGCCCTAAAAAATCAAAATAGCATCCTCAACAAACTTCGTATAGAGAAGCTAAATCCTATGCAAGAGGAAGCTCAATTAGCAATACATTCTTGTTCCGACATTATCCTATTATCTCCTACTGGAACGGGTAAAACCCTAGCTTTCTTATTGCCCATTATTGCCGAACTAGATCCCTCATGTGAAGAAGTTCAAGCTTTGATTGTTGCTCCATCAAGAGAGTTAGCCATACAAATTGAACAAGTCCTTCGCGAAATGGGCTCTGGCTACAAAACTTCTGTGGTTTATGGAGGTCGATTGTTTTCAAAAGATAAAATTGACTTAAAACACCGTCCTGCAATCCTCGTCGGAACACCAGGTAGAGTTTCTGATCACATTCGAAGAAATACATTTTCAACCTCAAATATTAAAACCTTAGTTCTGGATGAATTTGACAAATCTTTAGAAGTTGGCTTCGAAAAAGAAATGACGGACATTTGCTCATCAATATCAAGGGTCAAAAAGAAAATACTTACCTCTGCTACACAAAAAGTACGGGTACCGAAATTTGTAGGCCTCACAAACCCCGTGTATGTAAACTACTTGAAAGAAGGAGAGTCTCAACTCAAAGTAAAATCAATCATTTCTCCTTCTAAAGATAAATTGGAAACCTTGGTTCAGGCACTCGACCACCTTGGAAACCAACCCGGAATCATCTTCTGTAATTTTAAAGAATCTATACACAGAGTAAGTGAGCACCTGACAGCTAACAACATTAATCACGGTTGTTTTTACGGAGGTATGGAGCAAAAAGATAGAGAACGAGCACTCATTAAATTTCGTAATGGAACCCATCAGTTAATTCTTGCTACCGATTTAGCTGCACGAGGAATAGATGTACCTGAAATAAAATTCATCATCCATTACCACCTTCCAATGCGTCGTCAAGAATTTACCCATAGAAATGGGCGAACTGCTCGAATGAATAAACAGGGTACCGCCTATGTTCTTCATTGGAAAGATGAAAAATTACCCGACTTCATCAATAAGATGGAAGAAGAAAAACTAACCGGGGTATTACCTCCCGAAACCACCAGAAAATCTACTTTATTTATTTCTGGCGGTAGGAAAGACAAAATTTCAAAAGGAGATATCGCCGGTTTATTTTTCAAACAAGGTGGCCTTATTGGGGATGAATTAGGTACCATTGAGTTGAAACAAGATTGTGCCTTTGTTTCCGTTCCTACAGAAAAGGCTGATAACCTCATTAAAAAACTAAACAATACAAAATTAAAAAAGAAGAAGATTAGAGTACGAATTATATAAATGGTAGGTAGAAAGTATTTTAGTAGACAACAAAAATCAACAACCTAGAGAAATGAAAGAAGTTCAACTTAAGAGAATCAACAAGTATCTTAGCGAAGTAGGTTACTGCTCTCGCAGAGCTGCTGATAAACTCATTGAAGAAGGGCGTGTTACCATAAACGGACAGGTGCCAGAAAAAGGAACTAAAATCACTTCAGATGATAAAGTTTATGTTGATGGGGACCTGATTTCAGCTCCGGAAGAAAATCACGTTTACATAGCCCTGAACAAACCAAGAGGCATTGTTTGTACTACAGATACCAAAGCAGAAAAAGATAATATTGTTGATTACATAGGGCACCCCAAACGCATATTTCCAATTGGGCGTCTGGACAAACCCAGTGAGGGATTAATCTTGCTAACCAGTGATGGTGATATCGTTAACAAAATACTAAGAGCAAGAAACAACCACGAAAAGGTTTATGAGGTAAGAGTAAATAAACCCATCACTAAAAAATTTATTGAACAAATGGGAAACGGAATACCCATTATGGATACCGTTACTAAAAAATGTGAAGTAGAACAAATTGATAAATTCTATTTTAGAATCACATTAACAGAAGGATTGAACAGACAGATTCGTAAAATGTGTGACTATCTTAATTATGAGGTATATAAACTCAAGAGAATACGTATAATGAATATCAAACTCGACATTCCATATGGGGAATGGAGAGACCTAAGCAAAAAAGAATTGGACGAAATCAACAATTTAATAGCCAATTCTCGTAAGACCTATGACTCCGATTTTTAATGATGCGGTTCGAGTGAAATGCAATAAATACAACCGAAATCTTATATATTCAATATATAAGACTATCTTTGCTCTTTAAATTTACAAATTACACTATGAACAAAGGAACAGTAAAGTTCTTCAATGAGTCTAAAGGTTTTGGATTTATTGTTGACGAAGAATCAAAAACAGAATACTTCGTACACGTAACAGGATTAATCGATGAGATTAACGAAAGCGATGTCGTTGAATTCGAATTGCAAGAAGGTAGAAAGGGTTTAAACGCTGTAAACGTTAAAACTGTATAATCTTACTACTATGAACAAAGGAACAGTAAAATTCTTCAATGAGTCTAAAGGATTTGGATTTATTGTTGACGAAGAGTCAAAAACAGAATACTTCGTACACGTAACTGGATTAATTGATGAAATTAACGAAGGTGACGCAGTTGAATTCGAATTGCAAGAAGGAAGAAAAGGTTTAAATGCTGTAAACGTTAAAACCGTTTAATAGATTACTTTTTCAACTAAACATTATAAAGCCTGTCTTAATTGACAGGCTTTTTTTGTTATACTCCTTTCCTGAATAAATCCTTGTTTTATTCTATATTCGTCTTATGGCTGAATACATCAAATCAAGAACCTTTTTTGAATCAAAAAATACAAGTACTAAAAACCAAAAACATCCCATTATTGTTTGTTGGAAACTGAATACCCCAAATAACTTAGGAAATGTATTGAGGCTAGCAGATAATATGGCTTGTGAAAAAGTTCTCTTTGTTGATGAAAACCCTTCATTCAGGGAGCGAAACATTAAAAAAACTGCTCAGACAAGTTACAAAGCTGTAGAATGGCATTTCTGTTCCACAGAAAACTGGAAGCAACACATTCCAGAAGACTATAATCTTATTGCCATAGAAACAGCTACTCCATCATCGGACCTGTATGAGACGAAATTACCAAACAAAACAGCATTCTTTGTTGGAAATGAAAAAATTGGATTAGACGATACCATTTTACAAGAATGTCAGAAATCGATTTACATTCCAATGAAAGGTCATAACAAATCAATGAATGTTAGCCATGCACTAACGGTTGTTTTGGGAGAATGGTTACGTCAAAACTACTACGGATAAATGAGTGAATATTAAAAGCTGATGGTGTAAACCTCTTCATTCAAATCTACAATTTGAACATCCTGCAATAAGCACATTTGTTTCATTCGGAATCTATAATGCGCAGGAATCTTTGCATCTAAGAGAACAACCTCAGGTGAGAAACAGTCTTTAATCCTTTGAATATCATCCCTGTAAGACCGAAGTATCAGAACATCCACATTAGCCCATGAATCTGATCTAATTTTCTGATTTTCAAGGATGATTAATTTACGATCAAATAAACTCATCTGAGAATCAAACACACCTATAAACTCATTTTTATACCTAGACTTTAAGGACAAGGTATCCGTACAAGCTACAGAATTCATCATAGCGTAATCTCCCAACAAATAGCCTAATGAGTTCACATCATCCGTTAAAAGAACTTGTTCATTGTTTGCAACAATGGAAATAGTTAAGGCATTTTTTGAAGCGTTGATAAATAGCTCTTTTGTAACAGCATCATTTGTAGAATAATAAAAACAAACACCCCAAAGTACATAGAGATATAAGAAGCGTAATAGCTTGAATTTTTTCTCAAGAAAAACCAAACAGAAAAGGAGTAACAAACCGTAAAAATAAAACATCTCATTACGAGTCATATAAATGAAAAATGGTGAAAATGAAAAGCTATCAATAAATGACAACAAACGTAACAGTAGTTCTACGATGGTATCCATAGCACTTGTAATATAGGATGTGTAAATACCCAGAACCAATAAAAAGAGATAAACAAAACCGAAATACAGCAATAGCGTAATCATCGGTAGAACAAGCAAATTGGACCACAAAAAAGAAATTGGAAAACTGTGAAAATAGTATACCGAGAGAACTCCAGTACTTAATTGAGCGGAAATCGTTACAAAAACAATTCCCAAGACGAACCTTTTACAAGGAGTGCTTTTTTCAAAGTAATTCTTGAAAAAACGATAGAAATACAAAATTCCAAAAACAGCAAGATAGGACAATTGAAAACCCAAATCGTACAATAAATTAGCATTGTAAATGAGCATAAAAAATGCCGAAATCATTACAATATTTAGGGAGGATACGCTTCTGTTCAACAACAAACTGACCGCATAAAGCATAAACATCAATGAAGCACGCATCACAGATGGACTCATACCCGTTAATAGAGCATACAAAACAATGATTACAACCAAACATATAGACTGCAAGGTGGGTCTATACTGAAAAATAAAACCTAAAATATAGACGAAAAATCCATAGATCAAACTGATGTGTAATCCACTTAAAGCCAGGACATGAGCCAATCCAAGATTTGAAAACCTCGATCTTAAATCATCTCCTACTCCCCTCCTATCGCCTAACAGTAATGCAGACAATATCTGACGAGTGGATTTGCTCAAGTTTTGTCGATTTAGCAATTCAAGCCAATAGGCTTGTTTACATCGAATTTGGTCATACCAGCTTTTGGAACCATCCAGTTTCTTTATCGGCCTACCTTTCAACCATAAATAGTTTGAAATTCCTTTTAATCGCCAATATTCGTGAGAATCAAACAATGCAGGATGTTTGGGTTTGGGTATAGCTTTCATATACACATTTGCATATAAAAGATCGCCCGGATAGAAATGACTACTGAGAGAATCTTTTTTTTGAAACAACAAGCAATCCATGTTAATCACATTGGTAGAGTCACTAAAAACAACCTGTAAATCAGCCACATAACTGTAGGTGCGATTTGTTTTCTTGTACCGTTCTTTAATCTTTAACAATACCTCATAATTCCCATCTTGGAGATTACTGATCGTATTATCGTATCCAAAATCACGCTCAAAGACTTGAACTGTACAAAGTAAAACACAAGCCAGAATAAAATTTTCTAGATAAAAATTTCTTTGTGTGTAATGAATCCAAAAAAAGAAGGATGAAAAAATAACAAGCATCAAAATCCACAGACCTAAGGAAGCTTGAATCACAGATGATAGCACAATCCCAAGAATCCAAAAAAATAAGATTTTGGAAGTTGGTTGCATGTATTATTATAAAAAATACTTATTTAAATAAATGTATTTAATAAAAGTAAAAAATGCTAATATCTAACTATAAATTAGATGAAAAGAATACCTAAAAGTAAAAGGATGTATTTATGAAGAAGAACAACTATATGATATGAAATCGAATCAACTCTTTTTCCATTTGTTGTTGAAGCTTAAGAGCTTCAGTATAAGCGGCTCTTGCAAAATCTTCAGTATCGGACGCATAGATAATTCCACGAGAAGAGTTAACCAAAAGGCCACAGTCTTGGTTCATACCGAATTTAGCAACTTCTTGTAAACTTCCTCCTTGTGCGCCTACTCCAGGGACTAATAAAAAATGATCGGGAATGGTATTTCGGATTTCTTTCAACCAATCTGCACGAGTTGCACCTACAACATACATCATATTCGATACTGTACCCCATTGGGAGGATGTTTCTAATACTTGTTGATATAGTGGTTTTCCATTAGACGCTATCAATTGAAAATCCTTACCTCCTTCATTAGATGTTAAAGCAAGTAAAATAACCCATTTATTATCGTAAACGAAAAAAGGTTGAACCGAGTCTTTTCCCATATAGGGAGCCACCGTAACAGAATCAAAATCCATATTTTCGAAAAAAGCCTTAGCATACATCGAAGAGGTATTTCCAATATCTCCTCTTTTGGCATCGGCAATGGTAAAAACATCCTTTGGGATATAATCTAACGTTTTTTGTAAAGATTCCCACCCCTTGATGCCTTGAGACTCATAAAATGCTAAGTTGGGCTTATAAGCCACACACAAGTCTTTTGTAGCATCTATAATTTGCTTATTAAACTCGAAAATAGGATCCTCACAATCTAATAAGTGTTTTGGAATTCGATCCAGTGCCGTATCCAAGCCAACACACAAAAAAGACTTCTTAGCTTTTATTTGGGCTATAAGTTCTCCTCTAGTCATCATTTCCTTCTTTTAATCGCTCCGCATTCTCTGCAACGGTAAGTTCTTCGATGATTTTATGAATGTCCCCATTTACGATATCATTTAAAGAATAAAGGGTAAGACCAATACGATGATCTGTAACTCTTCCTTGCGGATAGTTGTAAGTACGGATTTTTGCAGAACGATCTCCAGTAGACACCATGGTCTTTCGCTTACCTGCAATTTCTTCATTACGCTTTGCTAGTTCAATCTCAAAAATACGAGATCTTAATACTTGCAAAGCTTTAGCATGATTTTTAATCTGAGATTTCTGATCTTGACATTGTGCCACAACACCAGATGGAATGTGGGTTAAACGAACAGCTGAATAGGTGGTGTTAACAGACTGACCACCTGGACCTGAAGAGCAATACGTCTCTTTCTTTATGTCTTTCTCACTGATCTGAACGTCAAACTCCTCAGCTTCTGGCAAAACGACCACTGAGGCAGCAGAGGTATGAACTCTACCCTGAGTTTCTGTTTGAGGAACTCGTTGTACCCGGTGAACACCGGACTCGTACTTCATCGTTCCATACACGTCTTCACCACTTACATTCATGACAATTTCTTTGTAGCCCCCTGCAGTACCATGAGTAACATCAACCAATTCTGTACGCCACTTTTTACTTTCGCAATATCGCGTATACATTCTGTAAAGATCACCAGCAAAAATACTTGCTTCATCACCACCAGCTCCGGCACGAATTTCTACAACTGCATTTTTAGAATCTTCAGGGTCTTTAGGAATAAGAAGTACTTTTATAACTTCCTCCATCTCAGCTTTCTTAGGAATGGCTTCGTCCAATTCCATACGAGCCATCTCCTTCATTTCATCATCGTCTTCTGTTTCCAGAATTTCATTCGACTCATCAATGTTATCACAAACTGTTTTGTAGGCATTGTAAGCATCCACAATAGGTTGTAAATCTTTGTACTCCTTGTTTAATTGTATGTATCGCTTCATATCAGCAATCACTTCTGGCTCGATGATCTGTTGTGAAACATCATCAAAACGAAGTTTAATCATTGCTAATTTATCGAGTAATGCCATATTAGTATACGAATTCGCCGTATGGGCTTTTAATAGTCAATTTCTTTCCCTGGTGTTTTTCAACGCGTCCAATGATTTTAGCATCAATACCAAATTCCTTGGATATATCTATCACTGCTTGAGCATGTTCCTCCTTTAAATACAGTTCCATACGATGCCCCATATTAAAGACCTTATACATCTCTTTCCAATCCGTACCCGACTGTTCTTGTATGAGTTTAAATAAAGGAGGTGTATCGAATAAATTGTCTTTAATAACATGCACATCATCTACAAAGTGAAGAACCTTTGTTTGGGCACCACCACTGCAGTGAACCATTCCATGTATAGCATCTCTGTGATGATCTAATATTTTCTTAATCACAGGAGCATAAGTACGCGTAGGTGATAAAACTAATTTTCCTGCATCCAGAGAAACACCTTCTACCGAATCTGTTAAGCCTACCCCACCTGAATAGACCAAATCGGAAGGCACCGAAGCATCGAAGCTTTCTGGGTATTTAGAGGCTAGTTGATTGTGAAATACATCATGACGAGCAGATGTTAATCCATTGGACCCCATCCCGCCGTTGTACTCATTCTCATAAACGGCTTGACCTGCAGATTCTAATGCAACAATAACCTCTCCTCCAACGATTTTGTGGTTTGAAATAACATCAGATCGCTTCATACGTGCAGTAACCGTTGAATCTACGATAATAGTCCGCACCAAATCACCGACATCAGCAGTTTCTCCACCTGTAGAATAGATTTCTAGACCTTGCGAACGAAGGTCGGCTAATAACTCTTCTGTTCCATTAATGATTTCAGAAATCACCTCACCAGGAATTAAATTTTTATTTCTTCCTATAGTAGATGAAACCAAAATCTTATCGGTAGCGCCAACACACAATAAATCATCAATATTCATGACCAAAGCATCTTGAGCTATACCCTTCCATACGGAAATATCTCCCGTTTCTTTCCAATACATGTAAGCCAAAGAAGACTTTGTACCTGCACCATCTGCATGCATAACGATACAATAATCGTCATCACCTGTCAAACGATCTTCAACAATCTTACAAAATGCTTTCGGAAATAATCCTTTATCCACATTTTTAATGGCATTGTGAACGTCTTCCTTAGATGCCGAAACGCCACGCATCATGTATCTATCTTGCTTACTCACAGGTAAAAATCCAGTTGGTTAATTTGTGCAAATATACTTAAATAAAAAAGCATCCCACATGGGTGTGGGACGCTTTTCATTGTGGTTTAAATTCATTTAGTACTCACCGTACTTTTCCGCATCTTCTGGATTGGATTCAACTTCTCTAAAGTCTGTTCTTCGATTCATCTGATGCGCTGTATCTCTTTTTCTTTTTGAGCGAATGCCTTCAATGAATTCTTGAGTGAATACATCTCCTTTTTTGAACCCATTTCTATCTTCAGATAAAACAAGTGGCTCTGTTTCTCCCATACCAATTGCCTCTAATCTGGATGCATCTATACCTTTTTCAATGAGGTAATTCACACAAGCCTCTGCTCTTTTTTGTGAAAGCTCTTGATTGAATTCATCACTACTTCTGAAATCTGTGTGAGAACGCAATTGGATTCTTAATTCTGGATTGGTTTCTAAAACCTCAACCAAGTTATCCAAGTCTTTTTCTGCTACATTCCGAAGTTCCCAACTACCTAAATCATATTCAACACGAGGTAGAACGACAGGCAATCGATATACTTTCATTGACAAGTCAACAGAAATCGTGTATAAAAATCCTTCGTCGGTAGCTTCAAAATCGTTAATCGTCAAGTTTTGAGTCGTAACCGTATCATTGACAGTTACGTATGTGTCTTTCGTGTAGGTAACATCGTATTCTACTCCTTGTTTGATGATTTGGTCACCAAAGCTAAACAAACCATTCTTATTGGTTACTGCATGGAAAGAAGAACCATCAGAACCTTCAATATGAACATTAACTCCCTGTAATGGATCGGTTGTCTCTTCGTCAAGAAGCAAACCTTCCATGATGAACTTCAAGTCTGAAAGTTTGGCCTCATAAATATCGTCTCCTCCACGTCCACCTTTACGATTGGAAGTAAAGAAGCCATTGATAGCGTCTTGTCCAGAAAAAATAATTCCAAAATCATCAAAGGATGAATTGATTGGATATTTCATATTCTTCACCTTCCCGTATTGTCCACTAGGACGTTTTGTAGCTCTAAAAATATCAAAGCCACCCATTCCTAAATGTCCTTTGGAAGCAAAGAAGAGTGTTCCATCTTTATGAAGATATGGAGCAATCTCTTTGTCTGCGGTATTAACCTCAGGACCAAGGTTTACAGGTGCACTCCAAACATCTTGTCTTTTACTGTATTCAGACACCCATATATCAAAGTCACCTTCTCCACCAGGCATGTCAGAAACAAAATAAAGCGTTGTTTCGTCAGCAGATAAACATGGATAAATAACCATATAATTTGAATCTACAGGTAGATTTATTTCAAGAGGTTGCTCCCAAGCGCCACCTTTTTTAATTGCTGAGTAGACACGCGGAATATGATATTCCTTTCTTTCCATAATGGCACGATTGAAATAAATAAGATTACCACGCTCATTCAACGTCACAGCACCTTCATCAAACTTCGTGTTTATATAGTCCTCAGCACCAGAATTATCCCCCAAAGAAACGGGCTCCTTCCATTTCGGTTTTGATTTCTTTCCTTTACCGCGTTTGCTTTTATTCTTCTCTAAATCAGAAACCCATACATCGGTAAAATATTGTCCGGTCTGTGCACTAATTTTCCTTCCGGTTACACCTTTACGAGCTGTTGTAAACAATAGTTGAGTGTAATCCTTATTACCAAAAGCAGGCATTCGGTCATCAAACTTAGAGTTGATGACTTTCATATTCGCAACTGCGTATCTTGATGGATTATTTACCCAATCGATAGCCAATTCACATGCAACAATAGCTTCTTGTGCTCTTATATCTTCAGGAACTTTTTCCATGTACAAATGAAAAGACTCAACAGCATCTTGGTACTTTCCAATATTCCGTTGCATCATCCCCAAATAGTAAATGGCAATGGGGTCATCATAACGCATTTTAATCGTACGCTTATAGTAGCTTTCTGCCTGTCTATAATTCCCTATTCGCCGAGCACATTCAGCCAAACGAAAACTCATATCAATTTTCTGAGTTCGATCATTAGACTTAGAATAAGCTCTTTTGTAGTGCTTCATCGCTTTATGGAACTCAAATTGCTCAAAGGCAGCATCAGCTTTTTTCAGCTGCTTACCTTGTCCAAATGAATTCATGGAAATCGCTATACAAGCGATAAATAAAAATGCTATGTTTTTGGTATATCTCATCGAATCAAGTTCATGACTTATTATTGTTTGATCTTGCAATTTTCATGCAAAGTTGTGCTAAAATAAGGAAAAATTAAGCAAATAAAAAAGCAATGAGGCTAAGGATGTGGGATTCTAAATTTATCAAATAAAGATGTCATAAAAAAAGCACCTTACTAGGTGCTTTTTTTATTATTCTGAAAAGAATCAAAAAATTAAATTTTCGCTCCTTTTACTGTTTTCACAATTCTTCCAGCAATCTTATAAGGATCACCGTTTGATGCTGGTCTTCTGTCTTCCAGCCAACCTTTCCATCCTTGCTCTACTGTAATAATAGGGATACGGATAGAAGCGCCTCTGTCAGAAACTCCATAACTAAAGTCGTTAATAGAAGCTGTTTCGTGTAAACCTGTTAGACGTTGGTCATTATCTACACCGTATACATCAATATGCTCTTTTACTACAGGTCTAAATGCCTCACATACTTTTTCATAAGCCTCCTTAGAACCACAAGTTCTCAAAAGTGTGTTAGAGAAGTTTGCGTGCATACCTGAACCGTTCCAATCTCCTTTAATAGGCTTTGGGTGGTACTCAATGTAGTAACCGTACTTCTCAGTAAGGCGGTCTAATAAATAACGAGCTACCCATATTTCATCACCCGCTTTTTTAGCACCTTTAGCAAACAATTGGAATTCCCATTGTCCAGAAGCTACTTCTTGGTTAATACCTTCAAAGTTTAATCCTGCATTGATACACAAATCAGCATGCTCTTCAACAAAATCTCTACCGTGCGTATTTTTACCCCCTACAGAACAGTAATACATTCCTTGAGGTCCAGGATATCCACCTACAGGGAAACCTAATGGCAATTGAGTGTCAACGTCCATGATAAAGTACTCTTGTTCAAAACCGAACCAAAAATCATTATCACCATCATCTATGGTAGCACGTGCATTAGATTCGTGAGCAGAACCATCAGCATTTAATACTTCCGTCATTACCAAGAATGCATTGATTCTTTCAGGATCTGGATAAATTGCTACGGGCTTCAATAAACAGTCGGATGAACCACCCTCTGCCTGCTTCGTAGAGCTTCCATCAAAAGACCACATTGGGCAATCTTCTAATTTACCTCCAAAGTCCTCAACAACTTTTGTTTTACTTCTCATGTTCTGAGTTGGAGCGTATCCATCTAGCCAGATGTATTCCAATTTTGTTTTCATAAGGTATAAGATAAAGGTTAAACTAATTTTCTAAAAAGATTCGACAAATATAAACCCAATTATTAATCATAGAGTGATAAACAATGATTTTTTACAATAATGAGTTAGATTTATCCGAAATCATTAATTTTTCAACGAAAAAATAGGAAAAACATTAAAAAAGGAAGAAAATATAGACAAGATACAAGACAAACAACACAAAACCTTCTACACGACCTATACGCTTCTTAGGGGAAAAAAACATCAATGGGAACAACAACAAAGCAAGGCCAAACATCCACCAAATATCATTAGTTAGAAGACCTTGATCAACAACTCGAACAGGATGAATCATTGAAGTGATGCCCATGACTGCGAGTATATTGAACAAGTTGGAGCCTATTAAATTTCCTATGGATAAACCTTTTTCTTTTTTCGAAGCTGCGATAATCGAAGCCGATAATTCGGGGACAGAAGTTCCAAAAGCAACAACGGATACCGAGATAACTCTTTCGCTAACCCCAATCAATCGGGCGATCCCCGTAGCTCCCCCAACCAACCATTGTGTTCCGAAATACAAACTTAATCCTCCAATAAATAAAAATAGAACCAATTTTAACAAGGACATTTGCTCAGAAGAAATCTCTTCATGTATTTGCTCTTCTTGTCGAGACTTAGAGATTAAATAAATAATTAGAACGAGTAGAAGTATGACAAAGCAAAAACCCTCCCAAAAATTTAAGCTGGAATTGGAATACAAAAACAGACCGAAAAGTACTGAAGCCAATAACATTACGGGAATATCAAAACGATACAATCGCCTTTCAAAACTCAGTGGAAATATGAAGGCTGTAAGACCCAGGACTAAGGAAATATTTGCAATGTTTGAACCAATCACATTACCCAAAGCAATATCAGGGTGCCCATTTAAAGCAGCATACACACTAACAATAAGCTCTGGGGCTGAAGTCGCAAAAGAAACAACGGTTAAACCGATTACAACCATCGAAACCTTCATCCGAATAGCTAAGGCTATAGCCCCTTTAACCAGAAACTCTCCACCTACGATGAGAGCAATTAAACCAATAATTAAATATAAAACATCCTCCACTGCTACCTATCTAATGTTTTCTTTACCCCTCGCTTCACAGATTGCGTAAGATCTTCAAATTCATCGATTTCTTTTTTGATATTTGAAGCCATAGAATCTATGTCATTTGAGCTGGCATGAATCTCTTGCTTAATGTCTTCACTTGCATCTTTTATTTTTCGAATTCCCTTTCCAAAAGTACGCGCTATACCGGGAATTTTATCAGGACCAAATAACAATAGAAACACAAATGCTATTAAAATAAATTCGCCTGTGCCTAAAAAATTTAAAAACAAGATTGTTTTTTCCATAGTGCAAAATTAAAAAAGTCCTGCAAATGCAGGACTTTTTATTTTATCTTATGAATAAAAGATTACTCTTCCGAATCATTTTTCAATGTATCCACCATAATTGGCGTTGCAATGAATAGCGAAGAATACGTTCCAACAACAACACCGATCATAAGTGCAAACATAAATCCTCGGATTACTTCACCTCCGAACAAGAAAATAACAAGTAAAACAAAAAATGTAGTTAATGAGGTGTTTATGGTACGACTTAATGTACTATTTAAAGCTGCATTTACAACCTCTTCACGAGAACCTGACTTCGAACCAAAGTACTCACGAATTCTATCAAATACAACAACCGTATCATTTAAAGAATAACCTATTACCGTTAATATTGCAGCAATAAATGCTTGATCGATTTCCAACGAGAAAGGTAATTTACCGTACAATAAAGAGAATACAGACAAAACTATCAATACATCATGGAATACGGCAGCAACCGCTCCAACCGAATAAGACATCTTTCGGAAACGGATCAAGATATACATGAATATCACCACCAATGAGAACAATACAGCCCATACTGCTGATTGTTTAATATCATCTGCAATGGTTGGTCCAACCAACTGAGAACTCATCACTTCATAGTTCATCTCAAGTGTCGCTAATCCTTC
>Ga0207964_1000101_pt1 | contig 30668 bp, 33 predicted proteins | sample Knorr_S23_td_250_FD_185608 | JGI IMG/M metagenome (GOLD analysis project Ga0207964, IMG submission 185608) | Marine microbial communities from Southern Atlantic Ocean transect - Knorr_S23_td_250_ad_251m_LV_A (SPAdes) (version 2) | ecosystem: Environmental > Aquatic > Marine > Oceanic | place...
CCATCAATATTCATGGCAATAGGTTTATTTCCACGTTGTTTTCCGATTTCTTCCTGAACTTTTTCACCAATATCTGCAAACACTCCACTAACAACATTATTTTCAGCAGCCTCTCGCACCTTAGACATTAGTAGCGGCGCTCTTGGATCCACAGGTTTATGAAATCGATGACCAAATCCGGATACAATTTTTCCATATTTTTCTCTCCACTTATCAAGCCCTTGAATCACAGCAATATCAATATCCTCTTTTTCCATAATCTTGGCAACATCATAATAAAGTTCTGCACATTGTTCACCCGCACCGCCATGAACATCTCCGAGCATATTGACCCCAGTAGCCATAACATTATTAAGTCCCACTCCGCAGGTAGCAGCCATTCTTGCAGCAGCAATTGATGGCGCTTGCGGTCCATGATCCACTCCAGAGACTAGGGCACATTCGAGAAGACTTGCTTCTGCGTCTGAGGGAAGTTCTCCGCGTACCATTAGCCAAATCATTTGAGGAAATGTAACTTCACCTATAAGATCGCTTACAGGAATTCCTCTGAGGTTGATCTTTCCAGACTCCATATCAATAATAGAGTTTTGCCACCAACTACTCAATTCTGAATTGTCTGCTTTGTTATTCATCATTTTTCTCTATTGATAAGCAGAAACATACCCGAATTTTTCAGGAAGCCAAAGCACAATGTCTGGGAAAAGAATAAGCACCATTAATGAGGAGATCAGAACTGCCATAAATATCCATGTTTCTCTGATAATCTCTCTTAAAGGAATTTTTGTTACTGCATTAATGACAAACAACAACATGCCGAATGGAGGTGTAATTAAGCCAATCATTGTGTTAATTACGGCAATGACTCCAAAATGAATTAAGTCAATTCCAAGGTCCGCACAAGCAGGAATAAATAGAGGAATGATGACCAGAATGATTGTCGTTGCCTCTAGTAATGTTCCTAAGAAAAGTAATAATAAGTTAACACAAACGATAAAAACTAAAGGGTGAATTTCAAGGCCAACGAGATAGCTCGAGAGTTGACTTGGGATGTTTTCAGAGGCAACAATATAGTTTAGAATTAGTGCCCCTGCTATAACTAGGCCAATTGTTGCAGAAGATCTTGCAGACCTGACAAAAATTTCATACAAAGTAGAAATTTTTAAAGCTCTATAGAAAAATCCCGCAAGCAAAAGTGCATAGGTTGCTGCAACAGCAGCGGCTTCAGTAGGAGTAACGACTCCTCCGTAAATACCATAAAGAAGAATGCCGGGCATCAATAGGGCGGGGAATGCGTTAAGAGTAATCTTGGGCATTTCTCTTAAACTGACTGCCTCATCTTTAGGGAAGTTTCTGATTGTAGCTATAACAAAGTTCAATGTCATTAAAATGAGCCCAATGAATAGGCCTGGAATAATTCCTGCAAGAAAAAGATAGCCTATTGACTGATCAGAGACTAGGGCATACATCACCATTGGGATTGATGGAGGTATGATTGGACCGATAGTTGCCGAGGCGGCAGTGATTGCAGCAGCATAGCCTGCTGGAAAGCGATTACCCTTCGTCATCATTTCGATAATAATTTTCCCAATACCTGCAGCATCAGCAATTGCTGATCCAGACATGCCAGAGAATATTAACGAGGCTACAACATTGACGTGTCCTAATCCGCCTCTAAACCGACCCACACATGAGACACAGAATGATAGAAGACGGTCAGAAATTGTTCCTGCATTCATAATATTTGCAGCAACAATAAATAATGGGACTGCAAGGATTATGAAACTGTCATATAAGCCCCAAAGAGCAGTTTCAGCTGCTAGGGCAATATCTTGACCTGCTACAATCAAATACACTATTGATGCTAGGATAGTGGAGTAGCCAATTGGAGTGCCAATACCAGCCAAAAATAAAAGTGTAGATATGCACAATGCAAACTGCAGACTCATGAGATCTCCTCGTCAGCAATTTTTGCCTGTTCATCCAGATCTTCGCCTCTGGCAACCCTGATAAAGCGAACTAAATAGATTGTAAAAGTCGCAACCATAAAGATTAGGTAAATACTGAAGACAGTTCGCATAGGAATATAAAGTATTGTGCTTTTTTTAATTCGCAAGAAATCAATCCAATCCCAGGTTGGATAGATTGAGATTGCAATACCAATCATGATTGCAAGAGAGCCAATTAAGGCAAAAACTCTTCTAATATTGGGTTTAACAGCAAAGTAGAGTAAATCAAAGGTGATATGTTCATCATGCTTTACTACAAATGAGTTAGACCAGAAAACTAACCAAACCCATATGGTAAGACAAGCTTCAACTGTCCATGATATTGGATCATTGAGGATATATCTTGAGAAGATTTGAAGAATAAAGGCAATGAATAAAGCTGCTAGCATTGCTGCTGATATGCTTTCACTTATTCTTTGAAACCAATTGAATGCAGTTTTCATTACTTTTTATTTTAGACGTAATATTAAAAAATCCCGTGCTTAATAAAAATTAAGCACGGGATAAAGTCTCATTAAATCTTAATAAATTAAAGCGCGTTTATTTTATCAAGAAGACCTTCTGGCCAGTTTTCTGCCCACTCAGAAGAAAGGTATGCACCTTGAACTTGCTTACGGAATGAATCAAGATCCGGCTTATAAACATCTAATCCTTTGCTTTCAACAAATGCAACTAGAGAGGCTTCTTTCTCTTCCACTGCAGCAGTATTTGCTGCCGCTGCTGCTTCAGCAGCATTGTGAATTGTTCTCTTTTGATCATAAGTTAGATCATCCCAAACAGATTTTGAGATTGCGATGTAGTTTAAGTCAGCCAAATGCCCTGTAGCAACAATTTGTTTTGTAACTTCATAGAATTTTTTGTCAACTACAGTTGGAATTGGATTGTCTTGACCATCAACTGCTCCAGAAGCTAGTGAAGTATAAACCTCTGAGAACGCTAATGGTGTTGCGTTAGCACCCAATGCATTACCTAAGAATTGCCATGCAGCAGTTCCTGGCATACGAAGGTTTACACCAGCTAAGTCAGCAGGAGTACTAACAGTCAACTCATCTTTTGATTGACGAAGGTTGACATGTCTGCTACCAAAGTAAGTTACTGCAAGAAGCTTAAGGTTTAATTCATCCTCAAATTTCTTTTTAAATGGATCCATAAGCTCATCATTAAATACTGCAACTTGATGAGCAGCATCACGATGAACATAACCAGCACTAAAAATTGAATATTCAGGGAAGAATACAGCAAGCTCTTGTGCAGAAGCCAAAGCCATTTCAAGGTTTCCTCTAGCGATTGCATCAAGTTCAGTACCCTGCTTGAACAGTGTTGAGTTCCAATGTGGCTCAAAGCTAGCAACACTAGAAACTGCTGGTCCGAAAACATTGATCATTGCCTGAGCACGAGTTCCAGTTTCAGAACCTGATGAAGCGAGTCTTAGTTGAATCTTATCGGCTGCAATAGTTTGTCCAGAAAGACCAAGCACAAGAGCTGATGATAGAAGTGCAGTTAAAGCACCTGATTTAGATAAAAGTTTCATTTTTTTTTTCTCCGTTTTTAAAGTAAATATTGATGCAACCGCCAGAATAACTTCTTGTCACACCAAAAATTTATTGTAATATCAACAACTACAATAATCCCAGTATATCATCTTTTTTAATTAATATCATATATTTTATTAAAATCTATGTAATTTTATAAGTTTCTCCTGATTCTGCTGATTCATAGATTCCCTCCAATACCTTTAAGTTTTTAAATCCCTCTTCAGCTGAAATTAAAGGAGGTTTGCTTCCTTTTATAACTGAGCAAAAATGATCAATTTGATTCATTAATGGATCAGTGGTAATGATTGAATGTTTTGAGGAGTTTATCGGTTCCCACCAGCCGCGTTTATCTTTGTTTTTCCATATTGTGAGATCTGGGACAGATAGTGATCCATGATCCCCACCAAACAAATAACAGCTCTCAGAGGTAGGAGGGTAGGCGGGATTTTCTTTAGCGGTTAACTCCCAGCTCCAGGGAGAAACAATTGTGTCTGAAACGCTAATAGTTCCAACAATATCACTATCAAATTTTAGCAAAACAGAAGCAACATCCTCATTTTCATGGCCTCGTCTAGACTTAATAGTTTGAGCTTGAACACTAACTACCTCTCCACATATGTATCTCAATAAATCTATATCATGAACTAAATTAACTGAGACTGGCCCGGCGCCCTTTTTTGTTCTCCAAATTGATTCATCAAAATATTCATCTGGCTTAAATAACCAGCAATTCGCATGGAATGATCTCACATCTCCAATCTCACCGGAAGCAACAATTTTTTTTGCCGCTCTGATAATTGGATTGTGACGTCTATGATGGCCTACAAGGACAGCTACTCCATTATCTTGAGCTGCCCTGGAAATAATTTCCGCATCATTTGCTGAGGAAGCTAATGGTTTTTCAATTAATGATGGAATTCCTTTTTGAATGCATTCAAGCCCATGCTCTACATGCAAATTATTTGGCGTAGCTATAATCACACCATCCAAAGAAGATGAGCTAATCATTTCTGAGAGACCGCTATAGTAATCTACACCAATCTCTTTTGCATACTTTTCAGCAGATGGATCTGGATCGGCAACAGCAACCAGTTTTGCGTTTTTAGATTGAAGAATAATTTCAGCGTGCCTCTTACCAATAAGTCCAACACCTAATAATCCAAGATTAACTAATTTTTTCAAAATTCACCTAATTTGATTCAAAAGCATAATCAGCAATATAAATAATATATGCTTTGTATAAAAATATAATATAAAAACGATTATATATGCTTTTATTTTAGAAAAAATAACAATTTTTTATTTTTTAAGGCCCATGGTAAACTTTTCAAATATCATATAAAATCAGTTTTTAACTATATTTATTTATTCAAGAATTTTGAAAAATAATTCATCTACGGTTGGCCAAAGCACCTTTCAAACAATAAAGGAAGACATTATATTTGGTGTTTTAAAGCCTGGTTTAAAGCTTAAACTTGCTGTACTTAAAGACCAGTACAATGCCAGTGTTTCTATTCTGAGAGAAACCTTAAATAGATTAGCATCAGAAGGGTTTGTAGAGGCAAAAGATCAGAGGGGGTTTTATGTAGCCACCACCTCGAAAGAAGATTTTATGGAAATTGCAAATCTGAGAATACTTCTGGAATCATATGCTTTAGAGTTATCAATCAATAATGGAGATTCTGAGTGGGAGGGTAATTTAGTTGCTGCGCATCATAAACTTAGTATTGCTGAAAAGGCTATTCAGACAGATCATTATTTTGAAAAAAATATATGGAAAAAATGTGATCATGACTTTCATGAGGCACTGATTCAAGCTTGTGATTCAAAAAACTTGCTGAATCTTCATTCGACTTTGTATGACAAGTATTTTAGATATGAAATGTTGTTGTTAACCTTTCAAGGCAAGGAAGATACTGAGCATAAGGATTTACTCAATGCTGCATTGAACAGAGATGTAAAGCTTGCACAGAAATTGTTAAAAAATCACATTGAAAGTGCTGAAACTTATTTAATGCATGCCTACTAGAGAGATCTAAAATATGAAAAAAAAGTTACTAATTCTTAATGGCCCAGGCTTATCCGATTTAAGTGTTTATGATGAGTTTTATGGAAAACTCTCTCTTCAAAAGATTGAAGAGAAGTCTCAAGCAGTATGCGACGAACTCAATTTGGATCTAGATTTTCGTCAAACTGATGATGAGGATGAATTGTTCGGATTTTTACTTAAGGACTCTGAAAAATTTGATGCTGTAATTATTAACCCTGTTGGGTATTCACATGCTCTTACAGCAGAGTTTGCCAGATACAGACTTGCCATTAAAACTTTGACACTTCAAAAAAAACCAGTCACAGAAGTCCATATCGCTAATATTTTTAAGCAAGGTTCAGATATCACAAAGCCACTTCAGGTTCCCGAAGGAGAAATGGGTTTTGTGAGTGGACTTGGTGTTTATAGTTATGTGATTGCGATTAATGCTATTTCAAAAAAACTTAACAAATTAGCGTAAATGATATGAAAGTATATGTAATTAATGGTCCAAACATCAATTTATTGGGAACTCGTGAGCCTGAAATTTATGGCTATGAAACGCTAGATGATATTTCAGAAAAGTGCATAGAAATGGGAAAGAATAAAGGGATCGATGTTAAGTTTATGCAATCTAATTATGAGGGCGATTTAGTCAGTTGGATTCAAGATGCTATCAAAAATAAAATCGATGCTATTGTGATTAATGCTGCTGCATACACTCATACGTCTATCGCAATTCATGATGCTTTCAAATCCTTTTCTGGTTTCAAAATCGAACTTCATATCTCTAATCCTCATTTAAGAGAATCATTTAGACATGTAACCTATGTGGCTCCTGCTGCAGATGCTGTCGTTGCTGGTCTTGGGCCAGATGGCTATAGCCATGTAATCGACCTGTTATCAGATTTACCAATCAAGGTAAACTAGAATAGAAAAATAGCTACTTAAACTCCTAATAGTAAAACTCTAAGGTTGAGACTGAAATATCGGAAATATGATCTCTGCCATAGGCAACAATGCCAAAACTCCTAATTTTTTTAGGATCTAGTCTTGAATCTTTTGACCATCTGCGTTCGAATTTATTGAAAGGGAGGTCAATCATTTTCCAATCTGCATCAGCTTTAAAAGTTGTAGCATAATAGTCAGATGGAGACCAGCTTTCATTGGTTCTAATATGTATGTAGTAGGTTTCTCCATTTCCTCTTACATTGAGACGAACGCCTTGGAGGTTTTTTCCATCTTTTTCTGAGTTTGCGAATGAGACTCCTGCGCGCAACTGAATGAAGCCGCCATTATTTGCAGTGCTGACATTCCCAGTCAATCTTACATAATACATCTCACCATCTTGCTCAAGAATTACTTTACCATCTGAAATGCCACCCATTACTCGATCGCTAACGTATTGCCAATATTTTCCACTATCTGCATTAAATGGATAAGCAAGAACATCTTCGTCTGCAGTCACCTTTGAGCTCAAAGTCAGAATAGATATTGCCATCAAAATGATAACTAAATAATGATTTGATTTAAGTTGGTTGAAAAATTCAAAACACATAAGAATAAATTTATAAAATTTTTAATTATAAGTTTATTTGATAATTCTTCAGAATTTTTTCATTGATCTCTTTTAGAGTGCGTCGTGGTTCGTTTCGCCTGTGCGAATACGAACTACCTTTTCGATGTCTGTGACAAAGATTTTTCCATCACCTTTTTTTCCGGAACGAGCGATATCATTAATTGTTTTAATTAGTAGATCCAAATTTTTATTTGAAATAGCAATTTCGAGTTTAACTTTGTGAAGGAATTCGACAGTGAATTCTGTGCCTCGATAAAGTTCTGTGTGACCTTTTTGCTTTCCAAAGCCTTTAACTTCGGTTACAGTCATGCCAGGAATATCAACATCACTAAGAGCTTCTCTAACTTTATCTAGAACTTCAGGTCTTAAAATTGCGGTAACTAATTTCATACTACAATTATATGTCAACTTGAATTAAAGTCCAAATTTCGTTTGATGTGTAAGTGATATAGTTCTTATTAAGCTATAATAAAATTTAATTAATAGAGAAGGAGTAAAAGTGATTATATTGGATTGGAATTTTCAAATCCCAGATGCAATGGCTGTTGATGCTTATAAGGCAGCATCATCACATTTTAATAAACATGGCGCACTAGGAACAATCCTAACTTCATCAAATGGCTCCGATTCTGGAACATATGATTTTATTGTGGGTTTTGATAATTATGCGCATTTTGGACAGGTAGATGATGCGATCTCAAGTGATGAAAAATTCAATCAAGATATGGAAGAGTTTTTCAATGCAACGACATGGAAATATAACAATATAAGCGAAACTTTAATCCACACATTGGGACCAGATCCTGATCCCTCAATAAAGCATTGTGTTGCAGCGTGGACATTTTCTCACAAAGACATCAATAAAGTCATTTCAGAATCAGAAATCTATAATGACTACTGGGTTAGTGCCGGTGCAGATGGAGCCTCCCTTCAAGTAAACAGAGGATCAGATATTGGTACTTATTCATTTTATGTTCGATTTAAAAATATGCATACATATGGAAAAGCTCAAGATGCTTTAGATGGAAAAGGTGTCTGGGATAAGCATGAAGATTTTTTTAGTGGAATGGACTGGAAAAAATTCAATCTTATGAGAATGATTGAGGTTGACTGGGATTAACTATCCAAACTTCGTTTGATGTGTGAGAGGGGTTATTGATTAATATCTATTGAAAAAGGCACGGATGCCTAGAGATTGAAGATAAGCTTCGAAATCTTATACTCGGCTGATAAGGTGTATTACTTGTATCTATATATTTTGCTAGATATTCTATAGAATTTTAATCTAGCTTTTTCAGAATCTATCATTTTATACTGTCTAACTGTTTCCGGATCAGTACCATATTTCATAACGTCATCTGGATCCAACCATATTGTTTTCTTTCCATAATTTTTTACCATTTCTTGCCCTTTTACATAGAAACAAGAACCAGTATATTTATGTAAATGTCGTAAAATGTTTAGATTTGTTACGAATTATTACAAATTGACTTAAACTAAAGTCTAAATTCCGTTTGATGTTTAAGAGAACACTCCTAGTAGTTATCTAGTTCGTTAGCGGCATATAGTACTTTCGCAAACTCACTATATTTTTCATAGGTGCTATCAATTGCTTTTTGTAACCAATACTTGGATTGCAATAAATCCTTCTCAATCCCTGAACCAATAAGATAAGCAGCACCAATGTAGAATTGACATTGGGCGTAGCCCATTTCAGCAGACTTAAGCCACCACTCTGCAGCGTCCTCATCGCTTTGAACAATCCAGTAACCTTCTTTTTTATACATTGTGCCAAACTCACACATCGCTTTTGGGTTTCCATCCATTGCTCTTTGACTTATTAAGTAGAGTTCATAATGTGCTTTGTCTATCTCACTTTTTTTAGCATAGTTCTCAGCTTTAACAAGGTCAGCTTGAGCAAAAGTGAAAGCAAGTAGTCCAATAAGTGATATGACTAGTTTCTTTTTCATATCTCTATTGTAGGCGTGGTTTATGCAGAATTAGTGAAGATTGGTCGTTGTTTAGATAAAGAAGAGGGCTGTAGGCGTAAACATTTGAATATAAATTAAATCAAATTCAATTCCATAATATTTAACAAAAACAAAAAATATTTCTATTCAATCGATATTTATATGAAAAAAAAATACTATTTTTTTAAATAAATTAAATTAATAGAATTTAATACTATACTGTCCAAAAATTTTAACCTGAGAAGACCTCAGCTAGACAACAAAGGATTGTATAAATGAACTCTTTAAAAAAACATCAAATAACTCACCTTAGGGAATTAGAGGCTGAAAGTATTCATATCTTTCGTGAAGTAGTCGCAGAATTTAACAACCCTGCTATGCTCTATTCCATCGGAAAAGATTCATCCGTATTGCTGCATCTTGCCAAAAAAGCTTTTTTCCCTGCAATACCTCCTTTTCCACTTCTTCATGTTGACACTACCTGGAAGTTTCGTGAAATGATTGAATTTAGAGACAAAGTTGCTAAAGAATCTGGCATGAAGTTAATTACTTATACAAATCCAGATGGATTAAAAATGAATATCAATCCTTTTGAGCATGGATCAAAAGTCCATACCGACGTTATGAAAACTGAGGCACTCAAACAGGCACTTGATAAGTATGGGTTTGATGCTGCTTTAGGCGGTGCTCGAAGAGATGAAGAATCGACAAGAGCGAAGGAACGTGTATTTTCGTTTCGAAGCGATAAACATCGATGGGACCCCAAAAATCAACGTCCTGAGCTTTGGAATCTATATAACACACGTATTAAAAAAGGTGAAAGCATTCGTGTATTTCCAATATCAAACTGGACAGAACTTGATATTTGGCAATATATCTATCTTGAACAAATAGAACTTGTTCCTCTTTACTTTGCTTCACCAAGACCGGTAGTTGAGAGAGATGGTGTCAAGATTATGGTAGATGATAATCGCATGCAACTTAAAGTCGACGAAGCTCCAACTGATGAATGGGTTCGATTCAGAACTTTAGGATGTTATCCTCTTACTGGTGCTATTAATTCAAAAGCAACCACTCTTTCTGAAATTATTCAAGAAACACTGCTTTCTAAAAATTCAGAACGTCAAGGTCGCTTGATCGATTCGGACCAAGCAGGCTCAATGGAATTCAAAAAAGCAGAGGGGTATTTCTAATGACTCATTCAAAAGAACTAATCGAAAATGATATTCAATTATATTTAAAAGAGCATGAACAAAAGACACAGCTAAAAATACTCACCTGTGGAAGTGTGGATGATGGAAAGTCCACGCTCATTGGTCGTTTACTGCATGACTCAAAGTTAATCTTCGAGGATCAACTATCAGCAATCAAAAATACGCATAAAGATTCAACAGATGGTGTGGATTTTGATTTGGCACATTTAGTGGATGGATTACAAGCCGAGCGAGAGCAAGGCATAACCATTGATGTTGCTTATCGTTACTTTTCAACTTCAAAAAGAAAGTTTATTATTGCTGATACGCCTGGACATGAGCAATACACTCGCAACATGGTAACAGGCGCATCAAATTCAGACCTTGCTGTCATATTAATTGATGCAAGGAAAGGCCTCACAACTCAAACAAAGAGACATGCCTATCTAGTTTCTTTGTTGGGAATCAATCAAATTGTTGTGGCAATTAATAAAATGGATCTTGTCAATTATGACAAAAGCATTTTCAATAGAATTAAAGATGACTTTTTATCTTTTGCTACAAAACTAAGCCTTGGAAAAACCAACTTTATACCGATATCAGCTCTTAAAGGAGATAACGTTGTTAACTCTTCAGAGAACATGGATTGGTTCAATCAATTAGCACTTCTTCCATTTCTCGAAGAAGTTAAACTGCCAAATAATCAGTCAAATGATGGCTTCCAATTGCCTGTTCAATATGTAAATCGACCAAACGCTGATTTTCGAGGTTACTGTGGTACTCTTAATCAAGGTACTGTCAAGGTGGGCGATTCGGTTACAGTCTTACCAAGTGGGCTTGATTCAAAAATTGAACGAATCGTTACAGCTGATGGCGACTTAGAAAACGCCCATGCAGGTATGGCTATTACCTTAACCCTCGCATCTGAAATAGACATTTCTAGAGGCGACCTACTTGTACACTCAACAAATTCATCTGCAATTACCAAACAAACTAAGTTTCAATCTCATGTTGTTTGGATGAATCAAGAACCCTTATCAATGAATCAAACCTATGAACTGATAATGGGACATAAGCGGGTAAATGCAAGAGTTTCAAATATTCATCATCGTATTAATGTTAATACACTAGATAAATTAGATGCAAAATCCTTAAATCTTAATGAAATTGGATATCTAGATATAGAGCTAGATTCTTTAATGCCAATTGAGGGGTTCTCTAAAAATAAAAAACTAGGATCATTCATTCTGATTGATAAGATGAGTAACGCAACAGTTGCTGCAGGAATAATTAATTCTGAAAAGACTGAAAGAATTGACTCAAATAAATCAACGTTAGATTTTAAAGCTATCAATAATCAATTAGAAGATGCAACCGCACAAGACATAGTTGAGTGGGCTCTTTCAATCAAAGGCAAAACAATTGTGACTACAAATTTTGGTCCTCAAGAGGCTGTGTTACTGCATATGGTCAGTCAATTAGCACCAGACACAGAAGTGCTTTGGATAGATTCAGGATATAACAAGGTTGAAACATATAAATTTGCTGATAATCTGACAAATAAACTTGGCTTAAATATTACTGTTTATACACCACTTGTAACCGCTGCTAGACGTGATGCTGTTATGAATGGAATTCCATTGATTGATGAACATTCTCATGGAGAATTTTCAGACCAATTTAAGCTTGAGCCATTTAAACGAGCAATGAATGAGATTAACCCTGATGTATGGTTAACTGCTGTCAGAAGGGAACAAACCCTAGTTCGACAAGAAATGGATATAGTCTCACTAGGACCTAATGAAGTAATAAAAGTATCTCCATTACTGGACTGGACAATTAATGATATGAAAACTTATCTAAATAAGTACGGACTTCCCGATGAAACTTTCTACTTTGATCCAACTAAGGTTGAATCAGGTCGTGAGTGCGGTCTACACACGATAAGTAATTAATAAATACCGGAATCTTGCATTACATGAATATTTGTTTAATTGATTGACACTTCTAAAGCAGTCTTCTTAACAACTATACGAAGAGCAAAATTTGAACGTATCCTAGAAACATTAGGAAAGGCTATGGAATAGACTGGAGTATGGTAGAAATTGACGTGCAAATTTCGTTTGATGTGTGAGGGAGATGTTTCTAATTTAAAGGCATAGGGGCTAACCTTTAGTTGCTCTTGCCAGGTTTTTCAGAAAATAAATCCATCTTGCCATCAGGGAAATTATCGGGATGATATTTTTCATGCTCTGGGTCTGGGTCTCCATTTTCTGTAATATTTGGCCACATCATCTCAGTACTGTATTTTCTGTTGAACTCTAACCACTCAACTGCAGCTGGATCGAGGTCAGACAAAATCGCCTCGACTGGGCATTCTGGAACGCATACATCACAATCAATGCACTCTTCTGGGTTAATGACTAGCATGTTTTCGCCTTCATAGAAGCAGTCTACTGGACACACCTCAACACAATCTAAGTGCTTACATTTGATACAGTTATCGTTTACTATATAGGCCATTTCACTTTATTAGAAGCTATAACATCCCTTCTTTTATAATAAAATTAATAATTTTTTCAAGTCCAATGGATTTCTTTAGGTTGGTAAATACAAATTTTTTCTCTCCTCTCATTCTCCTAGAGTCACTTTCCATAATTTCCAAAGATGCCCCTACATATGGTGCCAAATCAATTTTGTTAATAACCAGTAAATCTGAACGTGTAATACCTGGTCCGCCTTTTCTGGGTATCTTTTCACCTTCTGCAACGTCTATCACATAAATAGTAATATCTGCCAACTCAGGGCTAAAAGTAGCTGATAAATTATCACCGCCACTTTCAACAAAAATAATATCTAAATCATTAAATTTTTGACTTAAGTCTTCTATTGCAGCAAGATTCATAGAGGCATCTTCTCTAATTGCAGTATGAGGGCAACCGCCAGTTTCAACGCCAATGATACGTTCTGCCGCCAAAGCATTGCTAGCTGTTAAAAACATTGCATCCTCTTGAGTATAAATATCATTCGTTACAACAGCTATTTGATAAGTATCACGCATGGCTTTGCATAATAAATCTAAAAGTGCTGTCTTACGTGATCCTACTGGACCACCAATCCCAATTCGTAGTGGTTGTTTATTACTCACTTTCACCTCCTATGATCTAAAAATTCTTGTGTATTGTGTCTCGTGAAGACTACTAGCAATTGCTAGAGCTGGCTGAGATCTTCCAATTTCATCTTCTTTCAATGACATCGATTGCTTAATGGTATCTGGCACTAATTCAACTAGCCTGTATAGTAATTGCTGTCCCTGAGTTTGACCTAGAGGGATAATTTTTACCACAGCTGACACTTGATTTTCAAGCCAGGACCAACTATAGCCCACCAGTAATTCACTAAGAGGTATTTTCCAATAGTTACCAATCAATGCCAACCCAGATAAATAATTTGTTCTAGTGATATGTTCCCATCCGTCAGCGATAGAATTTTCAAGCTCCTCTATAACTTTAGTTAATGCTCGACCACGATTAATTTCTTCCTGCCTCAATTCACTCGTTTCTCGACATGCCAACAATGTTTGACTCCACTTATAGGCTTCATCCTTATTGTCACAATCGCATGCATCATAAAGCATTCTTAGTATTGCTAAATCTGTATAAACAAATCCACAACAAAGCTGCCCACTAAGCCATTCATAAGAGGTATCCATATCTATTATCCACCTATCCTCAACAGCTTTTTCGATTCCTTGTGAATAACTAAATCCACCAATTGGAAGAGTAGGGCTCATTAAACTCATTAGCCTTAATAGCTTGAGATGTTTAGTGTTCATGTTGATGTCCATGACTAGCAGTTTGAGAATTATATGCACCTTTTTCAGGCTGAAAAGGAAGCAGCTCTGAAATTATTTTGAGTCCAAAACTTTTAAGCATTTCATCCAAAACATGGTCATGTCTATAATGAACACTTTTCGGGGTGATTTGTAACTCAACATGCCGATTACCAAGATGATAGCAAGCACGAGCCAACAGCAGAGAGTCGTCCGTATAAATTGATGAAAGTTTTTCTGGCGCAGCTATAATTTGAGCAATAAGTCCTTCTTCTGTTTCAATCAAATCACCATGCTCAAGAATACTACCTCTTTTCATAAATACACCGACATCCTCACCATTATCTAGACGAGCTCTAAGACGACTCTTCGTTCTTTGTTCTAAAGTTAGAGTTAATGTTTCATCTATTTTTTTAGATTTAGCAATTTTTCTTATAAATTCTTTCATAGTTAAAATAGGAAATACCTCTGCGCCAAAGGGAGTTCATCTGCTGGCTCGCAAGTCAACAAAACTCCATCCGCTTTAACCTTATAGGTTTGTGGATCAACTTCAATATTAGGCTGATAATCATTGTGAATCATTGACGATTTCTTAACAGTTCTGCAATTTTTTACAGATCCTATCAGTGATTTAAGTTGGAGCTCCCCAACAATATTATTATCGATACTTGCCTGTGATAAGAATGTCATTCTAGTACTACATTTTGCCGCTCCCAGAGACCCGAACATATTCCTATAATGAACCGGCTGAGGAGTTGGTATTGAAGCATTTGGATCACCCATTGGAGATGCAACAATCATGCCACCTTTAATAATTAAACTAGGCTTTACACCAAAAAATTTAGGTTTCCATAAAACCAAATCAGCTAATTTTCCAACTTCTACTGAACCCACTTCATGTGCTATACCATGGGTTATTGCAGGATTAATTGTATATTTGGAAACGTATCTTTTTGCTCTAAAGTTATCATGATCAGAAACTTCGCCCTTTAATAGTCCACGCTGAATTTTCATTTTATTGGCTGTCTGCCAAGTTCTAATAATGACTTCACCGACTCGACCCATTGCCTGTGAATCTGAAGAAATCATTGAGAATGCGCCTAAGTCGTGCAGAATATCTTCTGCAGCGATTGTTTCTCTTCGAATGCGAGATTCCGCAAAAGCAACATCTTCTGCTATGGAAGGGTCTAAATGGTGACAAACCATCAACATATCTAAATGCTCATCAACTGTATTAATGGTATATGGTCGTGTCGGGTTTGTCGATGATGGAAGTATATTGCTATAACCGCAAGCTTTAATAATATCTGGGGCATGACCTCCACCCGCACCTTCAGTATGGTAAGTATGTATTACGCGATCCTTAAAGGCTGCTATCGTATCCTCAACAAAGCCTGATTCGTTTAATGTATCCGTATGAATCGCAACTTGAATATCAAAATTTTCAGCAACTGACAAACAATTGTCTATAGCAGCTGGGGTTGTTCCCCAGTCTTCATGAAGTTTTAATCCCATTGCTCCAGCCAATACTTGTTCATCTAATGGTGCCGATAAACTTGCATTTCCCTTTCCCATAAAACCTAAATTCATCGGTAATTCATCAGCTGCTTCTAACATTCGGTGAATGTTCCAGGGTCCAGGAGTGCATGTTGTAGCATTAGTTCCAGCCGAAGGGCCTGTTCCACCACCTAACATTGTAGTAATGCCTGACATCAAAGCTTCTTCAACTTGTTGTGGACAGATAAAATGAATGTGTGCGTCGACACCACCTGATGTTAGAATTTGGCCTTCTGCTGCAATAACATCCGTGCCTGCACCAATTGCAATATCCACATTGGACTGCACATCAGGATTACCTGCTTTCCCAATTGCTTTAATTCGGCCATCTTTGATGCCAATATCTGCCTTAACAATACCCCAATAATCAAGAATAAGTGCATTAGTAATTACGACGTCTACAACGTCCTTACTGCATAATTGACTTTGTCCCATTCCATCCCGAATAACTTTTCCACCACCAAATTTAACTTCATCACCATAGCTAGTAAAATCTTTTTCTACCTCAATAAAAAGTTCAGTATCCCCTAAGCGAACCTTATCACCAGTAGTAGGTCCATACATTTCAGCATAAGCTTTTCTCGAAATTCTACTCATAACTTTCCCATTACTTTAGCATTAAAACCATAGACAGCTTTTTTGCCATCATACTCAACCAACTCAACTTTGCGTTCTTGTCCAGGTTCAAATCTCACTGCAGTTCCTGAAGGAATGTTTAATCTGAAACCCCTGGTTTTTTCTCTATCAAAAGACAGGGCTGAATTCGTTTCAAAAAAATGATAATGAGAACCAACTTGAATAGGCCTATCTCCAAGATTTGCCACTACAATTCTAATACGATTTCTATTTAAATTAATCTCTATCTCATCAGACATATTGATTAATACCTCGCCTGGAATAAGTACTTCGTTAAGTTGTTCATTATTATCTGCAGTCTCTTCGATAGGCTGAATAGGATTATGAATAGTGACAAGTTTAGTTCCATCTGGAAAGGTAGCTTCTACTTGGATATCAGAAATCATTGTGTCCACTCCCAGCATAACATCATCTATTGTCAGCAACTGTCTACCATATGACATTAGTTCTGCTACACTTTTACCATCACGGGCACCCTCCAAAACAGCCGATGAAATATAAGCGACGGACTCTGGATAATTTAACTTAACTCCTCTTTCTTTGCGTTCTCGCGCCAATAAGGCTGCAGTATATAACATTAATTTATCTTTTTCTCGAGGTGTTAAGTCCATATCTATTCCCTTAAAAATTTATGTTGCCCAAATTCTAGGAATTGAGGCTTCTCTATCAAAAACCAATGGCCTTATTGTCTGCCAAACCTCCCTAAAAAAATCTTGAACTAAATGAGTTTTTCTGGCTAGACATCTAATGATTACAATGTCTTCAATCTGGGTTGCTCCAAAAACACAATCATCACCAGAACATTGATTAGAACGAATCATATCTAACGCCTTTTTACTAGCATTACTAATGATAAATGTTCCATATACTGGATACCCTCTGAGACCAACTACATTATCAAGTTCGGATTCATCAACAATTAATTTATCGAGCAAAATGGGTAATTCATCTCGCCACAACTCGAAACTAAATTCTAACTTTCCAGTATTAAATGACTCATTAATTACCGGCCTACCAAGACAATGAATCTCCCAGGCCGCAACTTTTGCATTACCAAATAGAGAAAATTTGGTAGAAAACTTTGATCTAGCACCAGGAAAAATAATAGTTTCCATTGGCAACCATTCAAGAGAACTATTGCTATCAATGTAAAAATTTTGATTAATAATAGAGCGTTTCTGGCCACTACTACGATAAATCTTTGTAGCCCCAGGAGTTGTTAATAAAGCGCCAGAATTAGCATTAGTTTTAATATCAATTGAGAGCTGATCTCCACCAACTACTCCACCTGGTGGATGCAATATATATAGATGACACAATCCGTGTTCAGGGTAAAAAGGACGCTGGATAGTGAGTGGCCCTATGTGCTCTCTTTTTGATAGAAAAGTTTTAGATTGACTTGCAGAAAAGTTTAATTCTAATTTAGCGACCCACCCCTGTTGGTTAGCGTTACTCATAAAACTTGCCTATTCTTTAAACAGCAAAATCATTTATTTTCTTTTTGCTTTTTCATCCATAGAGTCACAATAAAAAAAAGAGAAGCAATTATGATTATGACGCTTGCGAATTGAGATGCATTTTTTACTTCATGTATGTAGCCAAGGAAGTGGCTATACGAATCATGGGCAAAGATTGGTTTTGCAAATAACAAAAATAATAATATGGAAATATTAGATATGCTAATTCTTCTAAACATTTTTATGTTCTCCTCTATACGGTTAAATATTTTTTAATCAACTTATCATCTAATTCCGTCATTAAACCGGAATAGACATTTGAGCCCCTATCAAGTATAGCAAACTTGTCAGTAACTCTTCTAGCGATTGGTAATTTCTGTTCTACTAGAATTACAGTAACGCCTCTATCTGTATTTAATTTTCGAATAATATCACAAATTTCATTAACAACATTTGGCTGTATCCCTTCAGTAGGCTCATCTAAAATCAATAACTTTGGATCAATAACCAGAGCTCTACCAATCGCTAACTGTTGTTGTTGTCCGCCTGATAAATCTCCACCTCGACGTTCAAGCATGTCTTTCAATACAGGAAAAAGCTCGAAAATAAATTCCGGTATCACTTTAGATTTATCTTTTCTTGCGGGCAAACCGATTTTTAAATTTTCTTCAACAGTTAATAGTGGGAAGATTCTTCTTCCTTGAGGAACATAACCAATACCCATTGATGCTCTCCTTTCAGAAGGACTATGAGAGATATCAACACCTTGAAAATTAATAGATCCACTTTTGGTAGGGAGTAGCCCCATCATACATTCAACAAGAGTAGTTTTACCAACACCATTTCGTCCCATCACTGCGATACAATCACCTTCAAGCACATTGAGGTTTAAATCTCTAAGTGTATGGCTTTGACCATAAAATTGATTTAGTTTATTAATTTCAATCATTCTATTCACCTAAATACACTTCTACAACTTTTGGATCATTCTGAATTTTATCCATATCTCCTTCAGCCAAAACCCTTCCCTGATGTAAGACAGTAATAGGGCTTTGAAGCGACCTAACAAAGTCCATATCATGTTCTACAACAATGATAGTATGCTTATCCTTTAGGGCCATTAGGAGTTCAACGGTTTTATCCATCTCTTGGTGTGTCATTCCAGCAGCAGGTTCGTCAATTAGAAGGAGCTGGGCATTTTGCATTAATAACATGCCGATCTCCAGCCACTGTTTTTGGCCATGAGACAGTGATCCTGCAAACTCATTACTCAGATGCGAAAGATTGATTTTTTTCATAACCACATTTATTGATTCATCTTCTAAGCTATTTGGCTGTGCAAATAATGTTGGAAAAACACGCTTATCACTATCCATAGCTAATTCTAAGTTTTCAAAAACTGTTAAGTTTTCAAAAACTGTAGGTTTTTGAAACTTTCTGCCAATACCTGCTCTTGCAATTTGATCTTCAGAATGAAGCAATAAATTAAAGTTCTGACCAAGCCATGCAGAACCTGAGTCAGGACGAGTTTTTCCAGTAATAATGTCCATCATGGTGGTCTTACCAGCTCCATTTGGGCCAATAATACAGCGCAACTCATTTTTCATAACGTACAAATTGAGTTCATCAATTGCTTTAAAGCCGTCAAAACTAACCGAAATATCTTCTAAATAAAGTACCACGTTTTTATTTAAATTAACATTTCTTTTAGGAGGTTCTTTTTCAAAGAATTCACGAATTTTATCTATCATTATTTTTTACCCCTATGTTTGCTAAGCAATCCTGCAATACCTTTAGGTAGAAATATTGTTACCACAATGAATAATCCACCCAGAGCAAATAACCAAATCTCAGGCATGGCACTTGTTAGAAAGGTTTTAGAGTAGTTCACAATCAAGGCGCCAATGACACCTCCATACAAAGTGTATCGACCACCAATAGCAACCCAGATAACTATTTCAATTGAATTAATAGGTGAAAACTCGCCAGGATTAATGATGCCTATTTGAGGGACATATAATGCACCTGCTATTCCCGCTAAAATGGCCGAAACTGTAAATATAAATAATTTTACGTTTTCAACGCGATAACCTATAAACCTGACTCTATCTTCAGCATCTCTAATCGCAACAGCAACTCGCCCTAAGCGTGAATTAGTGATGGATCGACTCATTAAATAACCTGCAGCTAGAGCAATCGATGATGCAACAAATAAACCTGCGCGAGTACTATCAAGTTGCAAACTAAACCCTAAGATGTCTTTAAAATCAGTCAGTCCGTTATTGCCTCCAAAACCTAACTCATTCCTGAAAAATGCTAGCATTAGTGCATAAACCATGGCTTGCGTCATAATTGATAGATAAACGCCAGTAACTCTTGAGCGAAAGGCAAACCAGCCAAATATAAAAGCTAATATTCCTGGAATAAGCATCGCTAAAATTACTGCAAACCAAAAATGGTCAAAACCATACCAAAACCATGGAAGCTCTTTCCAGTCAAGAAAAACCATAAAGTCAGGCAGTACTGGGTCTCCATACACACCTCTATCGCCAATTTGCCTCATAAGATACATACCCATTGCATAGCCACCTAAGGCAAAAAATGCACCATGTCCAAGACTTAAAATACCAAGGTACCCCCAAACTAAGTCAACGGCTATAGCCAATAAGGCATAAGTTAAATATTTACCTAGAATGGTCACTGTATACGATGAAATATGAAAAGGATTGTCTGAAGGTAGTGTTAAATTAAGTATTGGTACTAATACTGTAACTGCCAACAGAATCGATAAAAATATCTTGCCTCCGATATCGTTCCTTAAAATTCGAAAAAGTAACATTAGTTAGCCTCCGCAGATCTTCCCTTTTGGGGGAAAAGACCTCTAGGTCTTTTTTGAATAAACAATATAATGAATATTAATATTAGAACTTTAGCCAGAACAGCCCCCGCCCATGGCTCCATAAATTTGTTAATAACACCCAAACTAAATCCACTAATTAAAGTGCCCCACAAATTACCAACACCACCAAAAACTACCACCATGAACGAGTCAATAATATAAGCTTGACCAAGATTTGGACCAACGTTTGTTAATTGCGATAGTGCTACACCAGCAATGCCAGCTACTCCTGATCCTAGTCCAAATGTCATTGCGTCAACCCAATTTGAACGAACCCCCATCGCACGCGCCATGCTTCTATCTTGTGAGACCGCTCTTACTTGCAATCCTAGTGAAGTTTTTTTCAGGACTATAATGAGTCCTGCAAAAACAATTAAACAAAAAACAAGAATATATAAACGGTTCCAGGTCAATGACAAAATTCCATTTATTTCCCACGCCCCAGACATCCATTCTGGAGATGACACGGAGCGATTTAGCGGAGAAAAAATGGTGCGAACAATTTGTTGCAATACTAAACTCACACCGAATGTTGCAAGCAACGTCTCTAATGGCCTTCCGTATAGATGGCGAATAATTCCTCTTTCTATTGCTATTCCAACCAAGCCAGAAACTATAAATGCTGCAGGAATTGCTGCAAATATAGATATATCGATATGGTTTGGCATGAGTAATTGGATAACATAAGTGGTGTATGCACCCAACATAATTAATTCGCCGTGGGCCATATTAATTACGCCCATTACCCCAAAAGTAATTGCTAAACCAATTGCTGCAAGGATTAGTACTGAACCGAAACTTAACCCAAAAAATAAGGTTTCGACGGTTTTAAACATCTCTATTTTTGAGTCTATTGCCTCTACCGCCTTTTGCGCCTTCAGCCTGACTCCTTTATCTAAATCATTATCAATTAGCTTCTTTAGTTGAACTTTGACGATAGGCTCCAAATTACCCTCGAGGATCTCAATTGCCCTAAGACGTTCTGACGGGTTATCGCTATTCAAATTGTAAATACTAATTACAACAATCATGGAATTTCTTACGTCTTCGCTTTCCTCTGTTTTGAGCAACAACTGCATTATGTTAAAGACTTCTTTGTTAATGCTTTTATATGTACTCTTTACTGCAGTTAATCGAGTCGATTCGTCTGGATGAGTTAAGTCTAACAATGCAAGACTGGTCTTTATTTTTTTACGAATCTTATTGTTAATTCTGATCTTACTAACTTCACTTTTAGTAAAGATGCCTAAAGGTTCGTTTTTAAATAATCCGGTAGTTGTATATTTATTATTCTCTTTAAGAGCAAAAACAACTTTTTTGGTGCTTTTAATTAAATAAATTTTTCCCTCTAACAATGAATTAAGAATAAATTGAGTTTTTGGGTCATTCTTTAGCGCAATCTCTTCAATAACATTGAATTTTGCGGAAAAATCTTTAGTTGATAATTGATTTAAAAGTTCTTGAAAATTCTCTTCCTTGGCAAAACTCTGTAAAGGCGAAAAGACTCCCGCTATTAGAAAAAATAGAGAGAGAAAGCTTGTAAAACGCTGCCAAGACAGAAAATTTTTAAATTTCATTATTTTGTTAAATAGTTAAAAGGCGCCACTATTTGATGGCGCCTTATATTTCTTATAATTCAGAATTTAGTAATTCTGGCCAGAACACTTAGCTGTTTTAACGTTGTAGTTTCCACAACCTAATGGACTTCTCCAGTCAGATATCAAATCCTTAGAGCCTGGCAAAAAATCTGACCATGCATCACCGGCAACAAGACCTGCTGTTTCCCAAATAATGTCAAATTGACCATCATCTTGGATTTCACCAATTAGTACTGGCTTGGTAATATGATGATTCGGCATCATTGCAGAAACGCCACCGGAAAGATTAGGTGTAGTTATTCCAATAATAGCCTCTTGCACAGCTTCAGGATCTGCTGATCCTGCCTTCTCAACTGCTTTAACCCACATATTAAAACCAATATAGTGCGCTTCCATTGGGTCATTAGTTACTCTATTTTCATCTCCAATGAATGCAGTCCATTTCTCAATAAACTCATCATTTACTCCTGCATCAACACTCATAAAGTAGTTCCATGCTGCAAGATGACCAACAAGTGGAGTCGTGTCTAATCCAGAAAGCTCCTCCTCGCCAACAGAGAATGCAACCACTGGAATATCAGATGCATCAATATCTTGGTTACCTAATTCTTTATAGAAAGGAACGTTTGCATCACCATTAATGGTTGAGACTACAGCGGTCTGTTTACCCTCTGAACCAAAGGATTTGATGTCAGCCACAATTGTCTGCCAATCTGAATGACCAAAAGGCGTGTAATTAATCATAATATCTGAATCTGCAACGCCTTTTGATTTAAGATAGGCTTTAAGAATTTTATTCGTGGTACGCGGGTAAACATAATCTGTACCTGCAAGAACCCAACGCTCAACACCAATATCATTCATCAAATAATCCACAGCTGGAATAGCCTGTTGGTTTGGAGCAGCACCTGTATAGAATACATTCTTGGATGACTCTTCACCTTCATATTGAACGGGATAGAAAAATACACTGTTCAATTCTTCGATTACTGGAAGGACAGACTTTCTTGAAACGGAAGTCCACGAACCAAAAATTGCATCAACGTTGTCTTTTTCAATCAAACCTCTGGCTTTTTCTGCAAATAAAGGCCAGTTCGAAGCAGGATCAACTACTACTGCCTCTAATTGCTTGCCAAGAACTCCACCTTTTTGGTTTTGGTCTTCAATTAACATTAACATTGTATCTTTTAATGTTGTTTCACTAATTGCCATGGTTCCTGATAGTGAGTGAAGTATGCCCACTTTAATTGTATCTGCAGCAAAAGTTGGAGTACTAACCGCAAGCGTTAAACTAGCAACCATTGCAACCTTACTTATATCTTTAAATAGTTTCATTATTTTCTCCGAAAAGATTAATATCGAACAATTAAACATAAAATGTTTAATTGTTATTTAATGAATAAAAAATCGCAACCCTTCTAAACTAGAAGAATATACGAACGTCTTTATTCTGATTGACCATCCTGCATCGGATGAAAACACTAATAGAAATTTTTCTTAGTCAAAAAAAAAGTTCGCAACCCTTCTAAACTAGAAAGATATACGAACGTCATTATTCTGAATGGTCACCCTTCGTCGGATGAAAACACTAATAGAAATTTTTCCTTAGTCAAAAAAAAAGTTCGCAACCCTTCTAAACTAGAAAGATATACGAACGTCATTATTCTGAATGGTCACCCTTCGTCGGATGAAAATGTGAAAGTTATTATACAAGACATTCTTGCTTTGAATACCAACTTATTTAAAAAATAGGGTTTATATGCTAAATTATCTGGGTTATTTAGATAGATTTTCTATAGAGACAATTGACGTCAAAATTTCGTTTGTTGTGAGAAAGAGAGTTTTTTTCATGACTTGTTACGTAGAAATTTCAACCTCAGCTTCAATTTCTACAGGGGCTCCAAAAGGAAGTTCTGCCATACCAACCGCAGAACGTGAATGATTGCCTATCTCTTTTCCAAAAACCTCAATAATCAAATCTGAAAAACCATTAATGACAGGAGGGGTTTTTACAAATCCTGGCTCAACATTAACCATACCAAAAACTCTAAGCCAAGCAGTTATGGTATTCAGTGTGCCGAGCTCTTGCTTTAGACTGCTTAATATAGCTAAGCCAGTTTGACGTGCTGCTTCATAACCTTGTTCAACAGTAACCGCTCCCCCAACCTTGCCAGTAACTTCAGAAATTGAACCGTCTGAGTTAAGAGCTATATGGCCAGATATAAATACTCTATTTCCACTTACTCGAATCCAAGAAAATTGCATTTCTAAATTTGGAGGAAGTTTAATCGGCTCAGGTAATATCAAATTAAGTTCTTGAATTTTTTCATCTGGTGTCATGAATCACTCGCTATAAGTTAGTTAAAGCTAGTATACATAAAAGTCTTAATTTCGTTTGTTGTGTGAGAGGAGGAGTGTATTTATTTAGCTTCGCTGCCTCAAGGAGTTAGGTGCGAGATCACCAATAGATGATACTAATGGGTCTTCAGATAAATCGGATTTCTTTTGATGGTTAGGAACTTTAGTTTCAAACTGATAGTTTTTAACTTGCAATTGCTTTCGCCATATTTTTCTCATTTCTTTCCATGCGCCAAAAAGCGTTCTTGGCTCAGGCATATCATCGGCTAGTAGCTTATTTAGTTTCCTTAGATTGTAGCATGGGACTGCCGCATACATATGGTGTTCAATGTGCCAATTCATATGCCAGTATAAAAACTCCAGTACAGGGTTCATTATTATTGTTCGAGTTGATTTACGAAAATCTGAATCATTGTCTTTCAATCCGCAATGCTGAGTTAATCCAGTGAAGTATGAAGCCCAGCTTGCAATGAATACGGGAAAAGAAATTATAAGTGGAAGTACCCATAAATTGTAAGCAAGTGAAATAACCAATAAACTAACATGAAAAGATAACAGGAATCTTGACCATATTATAGACCTGTGATGCTCTTCAGGCTTTTCACTATGTAGTGATTGCAGCCACTCCTGACTGGGAATATCTTTTGAACCGGTTTTTCCCAAAGCGGATAAAAATGTTAGGTATATTGTGGAGAACAAACCTCCTTTGCCAAAAACACGTCCAGCCCTACTAAAAAGGTTAATACTGAAAAGTTGTATTAACAGAATAGGATTTAAAGATGGCTCCAATGGGGGAAGATTTTCCCGATCAAACTCAGGGTGCATCGTATAGCGATGGTGATAAGTGTGACTCATCGCATAATCAAAAGGATCCCACCAGCTAATCAAGCTGAAAAAGTAAAGAAAAAATTTATTAAGTTTTTTGCTGCGAAAAACAGTACCGTGACCAAGCTCATGAGTCGCTAATCCATTGAAGAAGCTGCTTACTGTTCCGTGAAAAAACAATGCGGTGAAAAAAGCCCACCATATCTCCAGATTCCAAAACAGATATGTCAAAAGCCCCGTTATCAAAAAAACCACAAGATGTCCACCTGTCTGAATCCAGCCATGATAATCACTTCTCAGAGTTAACTCTCTAAGATCATCTATGTCGATAGGAGTTCGATACCAATTGACACGAAGTTGTCTCATACTAGGATTATAAGTCAATTAGGACTAATGTCCAAGTCTAGATTGATGAGTAAGTTTGAGTGTGTGGGTGAGGTGGTGGAGGGGCAGGGATTCGAACCTTGTTATCACTTATTAGGAAAAGGGCATGAAGAATATTTTTGGACTAATCTTCTCTAAGGCCAAATAACATGGTTACGTTTATACGACGATTTTCATATCCTTCTTTAAATTCAAACTTATCAGTTTCATGAATTAAGTTAGAATTGAAAATAACTACTCTGTTTTCGTTATAAGGCACTATTGATTTCTCACATGAACTATTCTCGAGAAATTTTATAATTTTCTCTCCACTATTATAGTGATTGTATGCTTTAAAATCCCAATCCAATGGTGCTGGAGTGTTATGAACTACAAGGCCTCCAGATTTAGGATTAAGATTTGCAGCAGAAGGAGTAATCCAAAAATTTACATTTACAGCAGCCTGATCTGCATGTGCCTTTATTCCAGTTAATCCATTATTGTCCTTATAGGCTCGTGAGTCATATTTATATGCCCATAATTGTTTTAATTGATGGTTTTTAAATATTTTAGGAAAATTAACCCTAAGGTCATCAGCAATTTGCAACAACAACGGGCAAGCTAACCCATCTTTTAGATAGGCGCCCAAATACCCTCCTATTTTTATATCAAACCAAATTGTGCTTCCGAGTAAAAATTTACGAATCGAATCTAAAGCACTAGGTGTTAAAAAATTATCAATATAAGTCAACCCATGGTCATGTTTAAAGTAGTCCGAAGTAATTTGCTCTCTCTGAAGGTTTTTGCTTAATGTTCCATCTATAAGTTCAGGTGCCTCAGGTAAGTTAATAGTTCGATTATAGGTCTCTTTTAATAATTGCTGATGCTCATTGCTGAGTTGCTTTATCTCGTCTCCAGACCAGTCTATTTTTAGAGAAATGTCTGTATAAAGTTCTGCAAGAGATTGAAATTTTTCAACCTCATGTCCTGAATCAGCTAGATACTTAAACTGCTCGATGTCATGGTCTATTTTAGCTTTAGATATTGTCAGAAAGCTTTTATGAAAAGGGTTTATTGGATCCTTCCCTCGTATTAATTTATGACTCTTATTAAAATTTAGATAAGCATTATTTCGTTTGCCCACTCCAATAAAAGCAATGCCTAAGTTACCATAGACTTCTACATGACCAGGATTAATCTTTAGCGCCTGTTTGTAGTTATCAATTGCTACCTCTAGGTCGCCCTTGTCCTGAAGAACATTCCCCATATTGTTATATGCATCTGCCTGGTTCGGATTAATCTTTAGCGCCTGTTTGTAGCTATCAATCGCAGCTTCTAGCTCACCCTTTGCATGCAAAGCATTACCCATATTAATAAAGGCCTCTATGTAGTTTGGTTTAATTTTTAGCGCCTGCTTGCAGCTACCAATTGCAGCCTCTAGATCGCCCTTGTCCTTTAGGACAGCACCCAAATTGTTGTATGCATCGGCATAGTCAGGTTTTATCTTGATAGCCTTTTTATAGCTATCGATAGCCGCATCAAATTGCATTAAGCCAGCATAAATAGCACCAGAAATATTATAGAGCACAACTGAATTCGGAAACTGCTTTAGCATCTCAATGGTATGAGACAAAGCTTTATGAAGTTGTCCTTGAGTATAGAGTTTGATGATAGAATTCAGCTTTTCCGAAGGAGGATCTTGAACCCCTATAAAGTCTTTCATAGCTTAATAAGAGAAAAAGTTATCAGTCGACTTACTGAAAGTAGCAAAGCAAATAAAATTGAATAAGATTAAGGGTAATTTTTTCATAGCAGAATTATAAGTCAACTTTAATTAAAGTCCAAATTTCGTTTCAAGTTTATAAATTGAAGAGTACAGGATAATTTTGAAATCTTGTTTTGTCAAAAACGTCATTAATTGAAAAGTAAAGATGTTTTTAATAGAAGTTTTGTGTGGTGGAGGGACAGGGATTCGAACCCTGGAAGGGTATTAGCCCTTGCTGGTTTTCAAGACCAGTGCATTCAACCGCTCTGCCATCCCTCCGAAAGATTGGTATGATACCGTTTTTATAAATAAAGTATATAAAATTTATTTAAAAAAACTGCATTTTATTGCGTATAATTCTCACTTTTTAGAAATTTCATTAGGTAGTCGTTATGTCTAAAGTATGTCAAGTAACTGGTAAGAGACCTATAAGTGGAAATAACGTTTCGCACGCTAATAATAAAACGCGACGTCGTTTTTATCCTAACCTTCATACACATCGTTTTTGGGTTGAAGCTGAAAACCGTTTTGTTAAGTTGAAACTATCTGCACGTGGCCTTCGTGTAATTGATAAAAAGGGCATTGATGCGGTACTAGAAGAGATCCGTGGTCGCGGTGAAAAGGTATAAGGAGTAAATTATGAGAGAGAAAATTAAACTAGTTTCCTCAGCTGACACAGGTCACTATTACACTACTACTAAAAACAAAAGAATTCACCCAGAGAAGGTCGAGGTTAAGAAATTTGATCCCGTTGTTAGAAAGCACGTGATGTATAAAGAAGCCAAGATCAAGTAATTCTTTTGACAGAATATAAAAAAGCCGCTTTATGCGGCTTTTTTAATGTTCAATTTTTAACTTTGGAGGATTACTTCAAGAGGAACATTTGAAGAAGATTCTTGATAGTCTGCAATCTGATCAAAGTTAAGATATTGATAAATTTCACCTGATAAAGGTTCAATATCTTTCATCAAGGATAGGTACTCCTCAGGAGTAGGAATGTAACCTAACTTTGCTGAAATTGCAGCCACCTCAGCAGACGCCAAGAAGACGTTACTGTTGTCCCCAAGTCGATTTGGAAAGTTTCTTGTGGATGTGGAAACGACCGAAGCGCCTTCTTCAACCCTAGCCTGATTTCCCATACAAAGAGAGCACCCAGGGACCTCGGTTCTATCTGTAAGGCGTTCAAATGTTTCGTAAATTCCCTCCGCCCTTAATTGCTTTTCATCCATTCTCGTTGGCGGCACTACCCACAAAACAGTGTTCAGTTCTGACTTGTCTTTGAGGAGCTGAGCTGCGGCCCTAAAGTGACCAATATTGGTCATACAGGATCCTATAAAAACTTCATCGATAGAAGTTTTGGCAACTGTTGACAGAAGCCTGACATCATCCGGGTCATTCGGACACGCCAATATCGGTTCTTTAATTTCCTCAAGGTCTATTTCAATCACCTCTGCATACTCGCAATCTTCATCAGCTTCAAGGAGTTCAGGATTTTCAAGCCACTTTTTCATGTCCTGTATTCTCTTTGCTATGGTTTTTTTATCGTCATAGCCAGAGTCAATCATGGAGCCAAGCAGCGTAATGTTCGAGTTAAGATATTCTTGAATTGGTTCTTTGTTGAGCTTGACCGTGCAACCATTGGCTGAGCGTTCTGCTGTCGCATCAGCAAGCTCAAAGGCTTGCTCAACCTTGAGATCGCCGAGTCCTTCAATTTCTAGAACGCGACCAGAGAATACGTTCTTTTTATTCGATTTGTCGACCGTCAGTAATCCTTTTTGAATAGCAACATAAGGAATCGCGTTGACAAGGTCTCTCAGCGTGATACCCGGCTGCATTTCGCCTTTAAATCTGACTAGTACTGATTCAGGCATGTCTAGAGGCAAAACGCCAATGGACGCACCAAAGGCAACTAGGCCAGAGCCGGCTGGAAAGCTAATTCCTATCGGGAAGCGTGTATGTGAATCTCCGCCAGTTCCAACTGAGTCCGGTAGCAGCATTCGATTTAACCAAGAGTGAATGATGCCATCTCCAGGTTTGAGAGAAACGCCGCCTCGAGAATGCATAAAGTCTGGAAGTGTATGCTGTAATTCGAGGTCAATCGGTTTTGGATAGGCCGCCGTATGACAAAAACTCTGCATCACTAGATCTGCAGAAAACCCTAAACAGGCTAATTCTTTTAGCTCGTCACGAGTCATCGCGCCTGTGGTGTCTTGCGAACCAACGGTGCTCATTCGGGGCTCGCAATACGTTCCGGGTCTAATGCCCTGAACACCGCAAGCTTTACCGACAATTTTTTGAGCCAAAGTAAATCCTAAATCACTGTTTGTTGGGTCAACCGGACGGAGAAATACATCGCTGACCTCAAGGCCTAGTTCAGATCTCGTTTTATCGGTGAGACCTCTACCGATAATGAGCGGAATTCTTCCGCCTGCTCTCACTTCATCAGGCATCGTGCTTGGGGCGAGGTCAAATTTCGAGACAATTTCTCCAGAAGAGTCTTTGATCACTCCCTCGAAAGGGTAAATAGTAATTTCATCACCCATTTTCAGTTTAGAAACGTCACACTGAATCGGAAGAGCGCCCGAGTCTTCAGCCGTATTGAAAAAGATTGGCGCGATTTTTCCGCCAAGGACTATTCCGCCACTATTTTTGTTCGGAATATAGTCTATTGGCTTTCCCATATGCCATAACACTGAGTTGATGGCTGATTTTCTTGAAGATCCAGTACCGACAACATCTCCAACATAGGCTAAAGCGAGGCCTTTTTGTTTGAGTTCTTCAATTTTTTCAAGAGGCTTATCCATTTTCTTGATGAGCATCGCTTTTGCATGAAGAGGAATATCAGGGCGTGACCAAGCCTCGGTTGCTGGAGACAGATCATCTGTATTGGTTTCCCCGTCTACACGAAAAACAGTTACATTGATGCTTTCAGGGAGCGGCTCTTTCGATGTGAACCAGTCAGCCGATGCCCATGAATCAACTATTTTTTTAGCGTAAGAGTTGCTTGAGGACTTTTCCAGGATTTGTTGGTGCGCCTCATAAATCAGAATTGTATGCGATAGCGCT
>Ga0207964_1000103_pt1 | contig 30414 bp, 27 predicted proteins | sample Knorr_S23_td_250_FD_185608 | JGI IMG/M metagenome (GOLD analysis project Ga0207964, IMG submission 185608) | Marine microbial communities from Southern Atlantic Ocean transect - Knorr_S23_td_250_ad_251m_LV_A (SPAdes) (version 2) | ecosystem: Environmental > Aquatic > Marine > Oceanic | place...
CGCCAACAAACTTTAAAAGAATCGCCGTTGTCTTCAATTAAACCAATCAAGTCTATATCTGAATCCTGATGGTCATCAGGTGCATCCTCGGGGTTTGTAAACGCCCAATTTGATAAGATCAGATAACCCTTAGCATCAATGCTGTAGTTAAAAGTCACATTTGGTGATGTATTGCTATCGTGGAGTCCAAACACGGCCCTGCCCTTGCCTGAATTATCAAATGTAAAAGTTGAAGCTACCCAGTCAGTAGTACTGTTATCCTTATCTTGATCATCCCAATCGGTATAGACATTGTAAAAAGTTTTGCCAGAGATCATCTCTTGAGTAAATGGACTATAGTTTGGGTTTTGCGTGCCGGCATTTGGATTATCGTTAGAGTCGTAATCACCATCGTTTATAAGAGGGCTATGGTTGCTACATTCAACGCTAGACCAACTATTCCAAGGCGCATCATTTCCTGAGAAACAAATAGAGGCCTCATTATGACTATAGAATTTATCTTGATTTGTATCTTCGAAAACAACAAGGTGAAATTTATTTCCTGGTTTAAATTCATCAAGATTATTTTTGCCATATTCACTTATCCAGCAATCTTTATTACCCCAATTTCCATTTGATTGCACCTTGCACCGTAAGCTATCTCCATAATTTGGTGAGGTATTACCGTCCTGTTGGAATTTACTAGGAGTAATACGAATATAAGCATTATCAGGAACATTATTAGCAAAAACTATATTGCCTGAAGTTATACCGTTAGCGAAAGAACCCTCTAAGCTATCAATCTCAAATACCTGCTTTAAGGTATTGCCCGATACTTTCATTACCTCAACGGAATCCAACTTATTTTCTCCGTTATAATGGATCATCAGGAACTTGCCCTTTGCAAGGGTTCCCTGTGCCAATATCATCAATGCGCCCTCTTCACCGCTATCACCGCCTCCTTCAATCCATACCGCATTCTTGTAGCTTGGGTGATCTTTGTACGGGCAGGATGATTTTTCACCGTTACAGTTTAAAGTACCATCATTTCTAAAGGTCAGGGTTTTGCTTTCTTTGCTCAGGCTAGTAAAATTAAATGACTTGCCACTAAGATCATTGGCTGAAAGTGGTTGTGGTTTAACAAAGTACTTTAAGCCCTTACGGATATTTTTAGGCTTTTCTTTATCGGCACAGAACCAGCTAATATCAATTGAATCAACGTCCTCATTTAACTTCGATATCGTACAATTATCGCGCTTAAAGCTTATTGCTAAATTACCTTTTGCATCAAGTTCCCATGAAGCATCTGACATTTCGGCACGATTTTTTTCAACATTAATCTGCTTGATAGAGTTGCTCGCTGAAAACGCTAAATTATCACCCTCAAATTTCTTTAAAAGACCGACGTCAATAAGAAAAAGGTTTTTTAATTCTGAGGCAGTAAACCTTAAACCCGATTTGCCAAGTTGCTGTTTAACATGCTCCAGAACTTTATCTTTGGGCACAACTTTAACTCTCTGTTGCAGGGTCAATTTTTTTGGATTAACTTTCTTAATACTGACTAACTGTTCTTCAGTGACAATATCGGCTGAATTCGCATCCTTATCCTTCCTTTTTAGCCGGTCAACAATGGCCTTTTTTACTGTTTCTGGAATAACAACATCGCTAACATCGATTCGGTCTTCACTAACATCGTTGTCCAAAACCTGCAGTAACTGAGCTATTAAAAGGGCTTGATCAAGCTGTGTCACTTTTACCTTATTGGTTTTATCCGGTGTTGCGCTACCCAATTCAATGGAGCCCATATTAAATGACACCGTATCACCGTCAATATACTCAAATTCACCCTTTTCATTAGTGGTGCCTTTTTTGCCAGAGGGTGCCGAGGTATAGGCCAATCCTTGAACAGGCGCATCAATAAATACACCGACCTTGGTGTTATCATTAGATTTGCTGGGAGCAGCCGGGGTAGTGTCTTTTGTAGTCGCTGGGGTAGTGTCTTTTGTAGTCGCTGGGGTAGTGTCTGTGGGGGTTATTGTAACACCTCCACAAGCTGTTAGAGCAAGAAAAAGACAGAAAATAGAAATAGTTTTACGCACTTTTTTCTCCTTATAGAGTAATCGAAAATCCTTTTTGGGTACGAGGCGATATTTAGACAGAATACAGCGAGTTAACACAGAGACGAGAATAAAGCACCTACATTCATCACTTCAGTATAGACTAGATAAATCTTGATATTTTAAATTTCCTCAAAACAGTGATTACGTCGAACCAAAAGCCCTATAAAAATCTATTAGTGAGACCAGTACAGCCCTATCCTATGGGTGGGTGCAAATCACAGGGCCTGTCAATATTGCACAGGTGATATGCTAGAGTGACAAAAACACACTCTGACCATGGACTATAGTAACAAGATGTCTGTGGCATTAGCAGTGGGTGCCGTTCATGACAGCGGTGAAGCAATAGGTATTAATGGTGATCAAACTTTTAGTAGTAGCACTTTTTATGGTGGAGCATATACGTTTATTCGCAAGGGTACGGAATGGTCAGAACAGGCCTATATTAAGAGCGCAGACCGAGAGCAACTTTTAAGATGGTTTGGCCATTCTGTTAGCCTAAGCGCCGATGGCAATAGTCTAGCGGTGGGCGCTAGTTCCAGAACAGTGCATATCTACTAGTTATAGTTTATTTGCTTCGTAAAGAAGATAGCCCTGCTTGCATCAGCTGTAAATGCTCTTCAAGTTTAGGGCCTTTCTTTTGCGTCACACCAATGGCGCATTTATTAATCATTACTATAGAGCCTACAATATCTTAAAGATTGGCTGCACCTGCAGTCGCTTTTGGTCGAATAAATATTCCTTTCTCTAATACATTATTTACATCAGATAATTGCAATACCCTGTTGTCATAATGAATGCGTAAACCTAGACCTGTTGTAGTTGGATCATCGCTGTTATAACTAATCTGCACTACAGCTTTTGTACCATCAATAGATTTTGTATAAGACGACACATAAACGCTCTGTGTGTTTGCAGCTAGACTAGGAGTGGTTAGAAGATTTGACGTTTCGTCTAAAGCAATTAAATAATATTGGCCATCGAACATAAACCCAGCGGCATTACTCGTGGAAGTTATATTAATGGGTGATGTACCGGTGGATCCCTCCACAATGTCGAATGTCAAATCAACAAGAACACTGGGTAAAGATACATTTGGCCAGTTACCAGAAATACCCATCCAAGTGGCCAACAGAAAGCTATTTGTTCGTGAGTCATTATCTAGGTCATTCTTATCAGTATCAGGCAAAGCGACAACGACTGGCATTGTATATTGGCTAGTAACGTCGCGGTCTGGTTTGGCTGGCTGGTCATCACTATGGGTCGCCAAACAGACAGACATGTTACTAGAATTAAATTAATTATATTCTTCACCGGTTCCCTCCGGAAGTTATTACAAATCCTATAAATGCCAAGGCAAGTACAAACAAAGCCTACAACAAGCAGAAAGGCATAAAGCGCTTAAACAATAGTGATTATAGTAAACGGGAGTGAAAGTTTCTTACTGGCTTCGTAAGGAAGACAGTCCTGCCTGCATCAGCTGTAACTTTTCTGCGAGTTTGGACCGTTCTGGCAGAGTGTTTTCATAATAATGCAAAATAAAGCTACAAATATGGTCTATTATTAAAAATTGAATGTAATTAAATCGCTACGGGGGAGGGGTTTAAACAGAAAAGGAGTTTCTGATGCAAAAACGGAGTTTTGTCGCGGCATTTTGCCTAATATTAACGGGCTGTATTAATGACAGCCCGACCTTGGCTGTATCAAATATCATGGTTGATGAGGGTCAAGAGGCTCGATTAAGGGTAGCCCTGTCTAAAAAATCACCATATGCCGTCAGCGTTAACTATGTCACTCAGCAGGGTACAGCGCAGGAGGGGGAGGATTACACAAAACGCACAGGTCAATTGAACTTTTCTCCGGGTGAGACTGAGAAGTATGTGCGCTTGAGGACAATCACTAGCGGCACTTATCAACCCAAAGATAAAAAGCTGTTTGTCGCATTTTCCAAACCTTCAAATCTTAAATTATCTGATAGTCGCGCAACCGTGAGCATTACTAATCAGATAGAGCCTGTTATAACAATAGATAAGGATCAGCTATCGGTTGATGCAGGTGCAGAAGTTGAATTAATAGCTACCCTGTCACGACCCTCAGCGATTGCTGTAACAGCAAAGTGCTTGATTACAGATATTTCGGAGTCCACGGAAACAGTTATTGAAGATGCTGTGATGCGCTTTGAGCCTGGTGAGAGCAATAAAAAAATAAAAATCCCTACAAAAATAGACAATACAAATCAGTTGAAAAAAAACCTGAGAATAGAGCTGTCTAAACCCCAACAGGCTACTCTGAGTGATCCAGTTATAGCTAATGTCACAGTAAAACGACCTCAGCAAATAGCGCCAATGCTTACACCGGTGCGCAATTCACGGAAAATAGAGCAAAAGCCCACACCTGAAATAGTTTTGCCAGCAATTCCAGTGTGGTTAAAAAAACCAATAGAGCCGGCGAACCCACAACCAGCTAACAGGGGTGAAGAGGCTGCCAAGAAAGAGGATTCTGCTGATAAAACTGAATCAGACAAACAGAATGATTCTAAGACAAATAACGATTTAACCAGCGGCGATGGAGATAAAGTCACTAAGGATAACGGGGCTGCCAAGAAAGAGGATACCTCAGATAAAGGAGAGGGAATTAAATCTGCTGATGGCAATAAACAAAAGGACGTTCAGGACTCAGTAGCTAATCCTTCTAATAAAAAAGCTGCCCCGTCTCAGCCACAACAGGCGCTAGTATCATTAGATAAGACAACAGATGAAGATGGAGATGACAAAGGCCAAGAGGGAGACGCTCAGCAAATAGAACCAGCTAACAAGGGTGAAGAGGATACCTCAGATAAAGGAGAGGGAATTAAATCTGCTGATCAATCTGGCTTGCCAGAGGATGAAATTAAAATCACAGTTTCATATTCAAACTCTCTGGTTAATCAGGGCAGGAAGGTTATAGCAAATGTAACACTTGACCAGAAGCCTGAACCGCAACAAGAAGTGATTGTTGAATATCAGGCTGTTAATGATTCAGCGATAGCAGGCGAAGATTTCAAAAGCACTTTTGGTCAATTAATTTTCAATGCGGATAATCACTCAAAACCGCAGCAGATAGAAGTCAGTACTTATTACAATGTAGACAATGAAAACCAAAAATTCAAAACGTTCAAAATAGAATTTTCTAAAGCAGTTTCTAATACAAGTTCAAATGAAACCATATCTATTCAGAATAACGAACTACCGAAAAAATTAGATACACTTAATTTCAAAATCAAAGAATTCGATAAAATTAAAACCCTGTCATTTGAGTGGGAAAAGTATTCTGATGCATCCTATTATAGGCTTCTTGAAAGCCTGGAAGGCAAGAACAGTTATTTGCCAGTGGCGAGAATTGACGATACAAATGCCAGTAGTTATGAATATACACCAGCGTTAATTGCTCTAGTGGGTGCAACCTATGTGTTGGAAGCCTGTGTTAGCGATAACCAATGTGTTTGGTCAAATCCATTTGAAACCGCAAGGCTTATAAATAAGGGCATTGGTTATTTTAAGGCTAGCAATGCAGACAGCGGTGATCTTTTTGGCCAATCAGTTAGTCTAAGCGCTGATGGCAAAACCCTAGCCGTGGGGGCATGGAGAGAAGCAAGCGATTACAAAGGCATATTGTCTGGCACACAAATTAATAGCGAGGGTAATAAGAAACCTCGCAATAAAAATACTGGCGCGGTTTATATTTTCTCTCTTGGGGATGATGGCTGGATTCAGCAAGCCTATATCACCCCTAAAAATGTGGGGGGGGAAGGACCATTTTGGATCGGCGGTTAGCCTTAGCGCCGATGGCAATACCCTAGCTGTTGGGGCCACTGGTGAAGATAGTTATACCATTAAAAGAAAGAAATCTGATAACGACAGATATATGACAGGGGAAGGCACAGAACATGAGGAATTATCTGATGAAGAAAAAATTCAGTATGAAAACCACGGCTATAATTCTGGTGCAGTTTATATCTTTAATCGTCTTGATAATCAATGGCAAGAGTCGCATTTTATCAAACCGGATAGCATTGAAATAGGTGCCAGTTTTGGCAGCGTAGTGGATTTATCTGCAGATGGCGAAACATTGGCTGTGGGCGCTAGATATGGCGGCAGTGCAGAGAAAAAACATGGTACCGCCTATATTTTTTCGTTTAAAGACACAGTATGGACACAGGGTCAAATGTTTGTTGGTGAGAATAAAAAGGAAAATGATAATTTTGGTTTTGCGGTTGACCTAAGTGGTAACGGTAAGGTACTAGCTGTTGGTGCTTATTCGGAGGAAGATGAAGATGACATAAACAATAATGGGGGCGTAGCTTATATATTTCGTCAAAATAGCAATGGCACTTGGCCTGCAGACCATGAAGATCGATTTGTTGGTCAAAAACAAACAGGTTATTTTGGCCATGCCGTTGGCTTGAATTACCAAGGAGATGTTTTAGCGGTTGGTGCTCGCGGTGCGAGTGACAGCTCGGTGTATATTTATACCCATACTCACAAAGATTCTACTTGGAAAGATTATGGCCAAAACCCGCTTAAATCCAAAAATCGTAATGCATTGGACTCTTTTGGCGCCAGCCTAAGTTTCAGTGATGATGGTACTCTGTTATTGATTGGTGCATATGGTGAAAGTAGTGGTGCATCAGGAATCTATTATAGCCAACAGGACTCAAAAATTAATGATAAAGCGAATGATGATAGCCTAAATGCCAATGGTGCTGCCTATCTGTTTGTTCTTAGTAATTCAACATGGCAACAAAAGGCTTATATCAAGCCGGCGCGTCACCAAGAAAATTTTTCGAAAGGTGGCGTCAATTATTATGCCGAACCCGAATATGATTTTGCAAAAATTACGGGTTTTAACCAACAGTTTGGGAGTTCTCTGAGTCTTAGCGGCGATGGTCGAACGCTTGCTATAGGTGCAGCGCAAGAACAGAGCGAATTTAAAGGGATAAGTTCTGGCAAACAGGATTCGCAGCCAACAAACGATAAGTCTAATTCTGGTGCGGTATATGTCTACTAGGCGGGTATTAGGAGCTTCGCAAAGAAGATAGGCCTGCCTGCATTAGTTGTAAATGTTCTTCCAGTTTAGGGCCTTTCTTTTGCGCCACACCAATGGCCAGAACATCAATCATTACCAGATGGGCAATGCGATGATAGAGTGGCGTGTAGATTTGCGTATCTTCGGTGGCATTAACTTCAATAGCAATACTCGCCTGACGCGCTACGGGTGTGCCACTGGGGGCGAGGGCAATCACGATACCGCCGGACTGTTTTGCCAGTGCCATCGAATCTAAAAGGGTTTGGGTGCGCCCTGACTGAGAGATAGCAATCACCACATCATTGGCTCTGAGTGAGCTGGCCGACATATTTTGTAAATGGGGGTCGGAATAGGCCGCCGAGGTAATCTGTAGCCTGAAAAATTTATGCTGGGCATCGAAGGCCACAGCGGCGGATGAGCCAAAGCCATAAAACTCAACCCGATTAGCCTTGTATATAGCCTCTACGGCCGCCTCGAGATTATGTAGCACCAAACTTTCGCGCACTTTTAGTAGTGTATCCACCGTTGAATCAAACACCTTGTGGGTATATTCGCGGGTGGAGTCGCTATCAGTGACCGCTATCTTGCCAAAGCTAGGGCTAGATGCCAGTTGCTGTGCCAGTGATAGTTTAAAATCTTGAAAGCCATGACAGCCCACGGCGCGACAAAAGCGCACCACGGTGGGTTCGCTAACCTCGGCCTGTTTTGCCAAATCGACGATGCGCATATTGATAATACTCAAAGGGTCTTTAAGCACTAGTTTGGCGACCTTGCGCTCGGATTTGCGCAGCTTTGGCAGCGTGTCGCTAATGGTTTGTGTCAGTTCGGCTGGTTTCATAGCTTTAGCTTTAATTGTTGTTTGTAAAAAATTTACAAGAAATTGCCGAAAATTGCTAGTTTTGTAGTAAAAAATTAACTTTGAATAGTCGGGTATAAGATGACATAGAAAAAATTACCCCTAAACACAGCAACAAAAACGCTATCTTAGTCATTTACTTGCTAAACTATCACTCATGGATGTCACTTCAGTTTTAAATCAATTAAATTCCGCTCAAGAGCAGGCTGTTACTAGCGATAAAAAACATTTGCTAGTACTGGCGGGTGCCGGCAGTGGTAAAACCCGAGTATTGGTTCACCGCATTGCGTGGAAGATTCAGGTGGATAATATTTCGCCCTACGGCATTTTAGCGGTGACCTTTACCAATAAGGCCGCCCGCGAGATGCGCGAGCGTATCGATACCCTGCTGGGGATGTCATTGCGCGGTATGTGGGTGGGGACTTTTCATGGCTTGGCTCATCGCCTACTCAAAGCCCATTGGCGTGATGCTAAGTTGCCCGAGAATTTCCAGATTCTAGATTCCGATGATCAGTTGCGCTTGGTTAAGCGGGTGATGCGCGCTATGGATTTAGACGAGCAGCGCTGGCCACCCAAGCAGGCCCAGTGGTGGATTAATAGCCAAAAAGATGAGGGCTTACGCGCCGCCCATATTCAAGAAAGTGGCGATCCGTTTATGGCCACTATGCTGAGTATCTATCGTCAATATGAATTGCTCTGTGAACAGCTGGGGGTGATTGATTTTGCCGAATTGCTATTGCGTGTTTTAGAGCTATGGCGCAATAACCCCGAGGTGTTGGCCCATTACCAACAGCGTTTTGGGCATATTTTGGTGGACGAATTCCAAGATACCAATGCGGTGCAATACGCATGGCTAAGGTTATTGGCAGGCACTAACAGCGATGTAACGGCGGTGGGCGATGACGACCAATCTATCTATGGCTGGCGCGGCGCTAAGGTGGAAAACATTCTTAGTTTTGAGCGCGACTTTGCGGATACTGAAACCATCAAACTTGAGCAGAATTATCGCTCTACCTCGAATATCCTCAACGCCGCCAATGCGGTGATTGCTAAAAATGCCGATCGTTTGGGCAAAAACCTATGGACTGAGTCTGGCGAGGGCGAAGCCATTGCCCTGTATGCGGCATTTAATGAGCATGACGAAGCGCGCTATATAGCGGATCGATTGGCGGATTGGATTGCTCAGGGTAATCGTCGTGAAGATGCCGCCATACTGTATCGCTCTAATGCGCAGTCGCGGGTGTTAGAGGCGGCCTTATTGCAGTCGGAGATCCCCTATCGTATCTATGGCGGGCAGCGTTTCTATGAGCGTTTGGAAATAAAAAATGCCCTGTGCTATTTGCGCATGATGCTTAATTGTCATGATGATGTCGCCTTTGAACGGGTAGTCAATACGCCGCCGCGAGGGATTGGCGATCGCACCGTTGAGCAAATTCGTGAATTAAGTCGCGCCAATGGCTGTTCCCTGTGGGAAGCCTCGACCATTATGGTCAATGAAAAACGCCTCACTGCCCGTGCCGCTAATGCGGTGTCTGGGTTTATGGTGCTGATCAATGAAATGAGCGGCCAGTTGGATGAACTGCCCCTATCAGAACAGGCCGAAAACGCGATTCAGCATAGCGGCTTGGTGGATATGCACCGCCGTGAAAAAGGCGAGCGCGGACAGGCGCGGGTGGAGAACTTGGAGGAATTGGTCAACGCTTGCAAAAACTTTGAGCCAGAGGATAGCGATGCGCCAGTATTACCGCAATTTTTAGATCAGGTTGCGCTAGATGCTGGTGATCGGCAGGCGGATGAAGACCAAGATGCGGTGCAATTAATGACCTTGCACAGCGCCAAAGGTTTGGAATTCCCCTTGGTATTTTTAGCAGGCATGGAAGAAAATCTCTTTCCCCATAAGATGTCGATTGAGGAGCCGGGGCGCTTAGAAGAAGAGCGCAGATTGGCCTATGTGGGTATTACTCGCGCCATGCAAAAGCTGACTATGACCTTTGCTGAAACACGGTCTACCTATGGCACCGAATCATTTAATTCAGTATCGCGTTTTATTCGCGATATTCCCAAAGAGGTGGTCGAGGAAGTGCGGCTACAGAATACCATCGCTCGCCCCACTACCTATGCCAATGCGCGCATTAGCGATGAAGGCAGTGATACAGGATTCCAGTTGGGGCAACAGGTTCGGCATAATGTCTACGGTGATGGCATTATTCTTAACTTCGAGGGCAATGGGCCGCGGGCGCGGGTTCATGTAGCCTTTGATGAGGTAGGTACTAAAATTCTTATATTGGCTTCGGCCAATTTAGCCGCGATTTAGTGAGCGACAACAGAATATAAAGATTGAGGATTAGCATATGCGAATTTTATTTTGGGCAGCACTGGTTTTGTTACTGACGAGCTGTGGCGACAATGACAATAATCAGGCTCAGGGCGAAAATGCCGCTTCACAGCAGGTCTATAAGTGGAAGCTAGTGACCTCTTGGCCAAAGAACTACCCCGGCTTGGGCACGGCGCCTGAAAACTTTGCCAAAAAAGTTGAAGCCATGAGCAATGGCCGACTCAAGATAAAGGTCTATGGCGCGGGTCAGCTAGTGCCGGCACTACAGGTGTTTGATGCAGTGTCTCAGGGTACCGCACAAATAGGCCACAGTGGCGCTTACTATTGGACGGGCAAGAATAAGGCGACGGCTTTCTTTACCTCAATTCCTTTTGGCCTTAATGCCCAAGAAATGAATGCTTGGCTACACTACGGTGGTGGCCTTGAGTTATGGCGCGAGCTGTATGCGCCGTTTAACCTAGTACCCTTTGCCGGCGGCAGTACTGGCGTGCAAATGGCCGGTTGGTTTAACCGCGAAATTAATTCTATGGCCGATATTAAAGGGTTAAAAATGCGTATCCCGGGTTTAGGCGGCGATGTGATTACCCGCGCCGGCGGTGAGTCGGTGAATATCCCTGGGGGCGAACTCTATACTGCCATGCAGACGGGTGTGATCGATGCTACCGAATGGGTGGGACCCTACAATGATCTGGCGTTTGGCTTTCATCAGGTGGCTAAATACTACTATTACCCCGGCTGGCATGAGCCCGGCCCTACCCTTGAATTTACCGTTAATAAACCTGCTCTAGAATCACTACCTGCCGACCTTCAGGCGATTATTGAAACTGCCGCCCGTGCGGTGAATCAAGATATGCTCGATGAATATACGGCTCGTAATAACACAGCTCTTGAAGAGTTGGTGAATGTGCATGGTGTTGAGGTTAGAAAGTTACCCGATGAAGTGATTCAGGGTTTACGCAAGCTATCAGCCGAGGCGGTGAGTGAGCTAACCGAAGATAATGAATTTGCCCAGCGCGTGGCGCAGTCTATTGCTGAATTTAAACGCCAAGCAACGGCCTACCATGGTATTTCTGAAGAGGCGTTTTATAAGGCAAGGCAAGAGTAATTTAGTTATTTGCGCCAAAATGTCGGGGTAAATAAAACCAGCAGGGTAAAGATTTCTAATCGCCCCAATAGCATGCCCCAACAGAGTACCCATTTGGCAAAGCCGCCAATGTCTCCGTAGTTGGTAGCAACCGCACCTAAACCCGGGCCTAGATTGTTGAGCGATGCCGCAGTAGCGGACCATGCGGTGTCGTAATCGAGGCCGGTGGCGAGCAGTAAAAGCACCATCAGGTAAAAAATCGCCAAATACACGCCCATAAAGGCCCAGATAGCATCTACTACGCGGGCGGGCACTGCTCTATTGCGAATCTTAATGGGCAGTAGCGCATTGGGATGCACTAGACGGTAGATTTCTCTTAATCCCTGTTTCGCCAAAATCAGCATGCGGCCAATTTTTATACCACCGCCGGTAGACCCTGCACAGGCGCCAAAGAAGGATAAAAATATTAAGAAGAACGGTAAGAAACTAGGCCAAGCATGGAATTCACTGGTGGTAAATCCGGTGGTGGTCATAATAGAAATTAATTGAAATGTACCCTGCCGAACACTTTCACTGCCATCAAAGGTGCCACTGTAATACAGATAACAGCAGGTAATTATTGCGCCCACGGCTAGTAAGTATAGATACATTCTAGCTTCAGGATCAGCCCAGTACATGCTGGGGCGACGGCTGTGCCAAGCGTGAAAGTGCAACGCAAAGTTAAGGCCCGCAATGATCATAAAGAAACTGCAAATGGCCATAATGGCGCTATTATCAAAAAACCCAATACTGGCATCATGGGTAGAAAAGCCACCAATGGATACCGTAGAAAAACTATGGCTAATGGCATCAAAGCCACTCATGCCCGCAGCCCAATAGGCTGTGGCACAGGCAATGGTGAGGCAGAGATAAATTTTAAATAACACATTGGCGGTTTCGGTAATCCGCGGTGTGAGTTTTGAGTCTTTCATCGGCCCAGGGGTTTCGGCGCGATAGATCTGCATACCACCCACGCCGAGCATTGGCAGGATAGCCACGGCAATAACCACAATACCAATGCCGCCAAGCCACTGTAGCTGTTGGCGGTAATAGAGAATCGATTTAGGTAGATTATCTAAGCCGGCTATCACCGTGGCGCCGGTAGTGGTCAGCCCAGAGACCGACTCAAATAAGGCATCTATAAAGCTTAGGTGGGGCGCTTCAGACAGCATCAGCGGTAGCGCACCGAAGGAGCTCAGTACTAGCCAGAAGAACACCGTGACCACAAAGCCATCTCTAGTTCTAAGTTCGCCTTTTGAGCCTCTTGAGGGAAGCCAAAAGACTATGCCCACAAAAAGCGTAATAGCAAAAGCGAGCAAAAAGGTACTTGAGGTGTTCTCACCATATATAAGAGCAACGATAACTGGCGTCAGCATACTTAGGCTAAAGATAACTAATAGCATGCCTAGAACCCGAGCTATGATTGCAAAATGCATCTTAGTTTAATCCCCTAGAAGAAGCTAAAGCCAACCGAGAATAACTTCTCGACTGCCTTGGTTTTTTCTTTATCCACCACAAACACAATCACATGGTCGCCACTTTGAATAACAGTATCGTGGTGTGCAATTATGACGTCTCCATCGCGCACTAGGGCTGCCAATGTAGTGCCTGGTGGCGATTTAATATCTTCAATAGCTCGGCCTACAACCTTGGAGCTTTTTTCATCACCATGAACGATAAACTCTAGAGCTTCTGCGGCACCTCGGCGTAGTGAATGCACACTTTCTGTATCCCCTTTACGCACATGAGCAAGCAGTGAGCTAATGGTCGATTGCTGGGGCGATATGGCGATATCAATTTCACCACCCTGCATAAGATCGGCATAAACTGGGTTGCTAATCAGGGTCATTACCTTTCTTGCGCCCAAGCGCTTGGCTAGCAGTGACGCCATAATATTGGTCTCATCATCATCGGTCAGAGCAATAAATACGTCGGTTGTGTCGATATTTTCGTCTAGCAGTAGTTCTTGATCGGTGGCTGAGCCTCTTAGCACCACGGTTTTATCCAATTGTTCTGATAGCAATTCGGCCCGAGCATCTGAGAATTCGATAATCTTAATATTGTAGTCGTCTTCTAATGCTTTGCTAAGACGAAAGCCAATATTACCGCCACCGGCGATAACCAGTTGGCGATAGGGTTTTTCTAAGCGACGCAGCTCGCTCATTACCTTGCGTATATTTTTCTTGGCGGCGATAAAAAATACTTCGTCACCGTCTTCAACGACGGTGTCACCGGTTGGAAAGATAGCGCCATCCTTTCTGTAAATAGCAGCAACACGGGCATCGATTTCAGGCATATGTTCTCTTAGTGCGCGCAATTTTTGGCCTACTAGGGGACCATCTTCGACTGCACGCAAGCCAACTAGCTGAACAACGCCATCGGCAAAGTCGAGCACCTGAAGGGCGCCGGGCTGTTCAATAAGCTTTTGAATATAATTAGTCACCACCTGCTCGGGGGTAATCATTACATCGACTGGCATATGCTTATCGTTAAACAGTTTGTTTTTATATTCGGGATTGCTGTAATTGCGCGATCTAACGCGGGCGATTTTGGTCGGGGTGTGAAATAGGGAGTACGCCACCTGACAGGCAACGATATTAATTTCATCGCTGCGGGTAACGGCAACAATCATATCGGCATCTTCTATGCCGGCATTAACCAGAACGTCTGGGTAACAGCCCGTGCCAACAATGGTGCGTACATCGAGCCTATCCTGTAGTGCCCTTAAGACATTCGCATCTATATCAACAATGGTTATATCATTGTTTTCTCGCGCTAGATTTTCAGCCAGCGTAGCGCCGACCTGACCCGCTCCAACTATCACTATTTTCATGATTGCTCTGCACTTTTTAGCTATTTTCAGCCATTATCAGCTATTTTTTTTTAGGCGCGAATAGTAAAAACCATCGCCTCCTTTTGCCGAGGGGAATATTTGCCTGCCAAAGTCTGTGGCCCTTCCCCAATCTGCCTCAATTTTAATGAGAGAGGCATCATCGTTTGCCGCCAAAAACTGCGCCACCACGCTATCGTTCTCCTGTGGAAGCACCGAACAGGTTGCATACACAAGAATGCCCCCTTTGCGCAAAGTTTTCCACACCTTTTCGAGCAATTCTGTCTGAATTTTCGATAAGTTATCAATATCGGTGTTTTTGCGCAGTAATTTAATATCTGGATGGCGGCGAATAACCCCTGAAGCTGAGCAGGGAGCATCTAATAAAATGCGATCAAAGGGTTTGTTATCCCACCACATTTCAATGGCCCCAACATCTGCTGCAATTAGGTTGGCCTGCAAATCCAAGCGCTGGAGATTATCTTTACACCGCTCGAGGCGAGTTTGTTCAAGATCAATAGCCGTTAATAAGGCCAGCTTAGGTTCAGATTCAAGAATATGGCAGGTTTTACCGCCGGGGGCACAGCAGGCATCAAGCACCACATGCCCCGGCTGAACATCTAATAGCGAGGCCGCAAGCTGAGCTGATTCGTCTTGAACACTAACAAGGCCGTCGGCAAAGCCCGGAAGCTCGGTCACTTCTTGCGGCTTGTCGAGTAAAATGCCGCACTCGCTGTATTGGGTTGACTCGGCACTAATGTTCGCATCAGTTAGCATGGTGAGATAGTCATCGCGAGAGCAACGGCTGGCATTCACCCGCAAACACATGGGCGCCTGCAGGTTATTGGCCGCCAGTATCTCTTGAGCCTGTTCAGGCCAAGCTTTATGAAGGCGATCTACTATCCACTGGGGGTGAGCGGTTGCATAGTCAGAGTTTTTCGAGAGTTTGTCGACTATTTGTTCCTGCTGGCGCTGAAAATTTCTTAGCACGGCATTAACCAAGCCCTTCGCCCATAGACGTTTTAGCTTTACTGTTGCGGCAACGGTTTCATTAATCGCAGCATGGTCTGCAACGCGCATATGCATTAGTTGGTAGATACCACAGGCCAGCAATGCTTGAATTTCACGCTCTTTATCTTTGATCGGCTTAGACATTAGGTGATTAACAATCGCCTGTAACTGCGGATACCAGCGCAATGTGCCAAAACAGAGTTCTTTAAATAGCGCCTGATCATTATCCGCGACCTTTTGGCTATATTTGGGCAGTACCGCAGACAGCGAACGACCCCGCAAAACCTGACCTATGGCTTCAGCTGCCACTACGCGTACATTAGCCATTTATGAGTCAAAACTCTGGCCCGCAGCAAACAGCTCGGCCTTGGATTTTAATAGTTCAGAGACCGGCATTTTTGATTTGCCGGCCAATTGAATTTCCGTGATCAGCAACTGACCTCTACCCGTTTGCACCAAAATGCCCTCGGCGTCTGCATGAATAATGGCGCCTGCCGAATTGTTTGATGGTTTATCAGTGGCGCTAGCACCCCAAATTTTAACTCGGTCACCACCAATATGGCTAAAGGTTGCAGGGAAAGGATTAAATGCACGCACGCGGCGGCTGATTTCTTCCGCAGACATAGACCAGTCAATCAATGCCTCAGATTTATCAATCTTTTTAGCATAGGTGCTCAGAGCATTATCCTGCTGTTCTGCTACCGCAACCCCGGCATCAATTTTTTCTAATGTGGCTAATAGGGTTGGCGCCCCCAGCTCAGACAATTTTTGATAGATTGAGCCGCTAGTATCTGCGGCGTCTATTGGGCAGCGAGCAACAGAAATCACCGGCCCAGTATCAAGTCCAGCATCCATTTGCATAATACAGATACCGGTTTCTTTATCGCCGGCCTCGACTGCGCGCTGAATAGGTGCTGCGCCGCGCCATTTAGGCAGTAATGAGCCATGAACATTGATACAGCCCAGTCTTGGAGTATCCAAAACCGCCTGAGGCAAAATCAGCCCATAGGCAACCACAATCATCAAATCTGCATTAAAGCTAGCAAGCTGCTGCTGTGCTTCAGAATCTTTAAGGGACGGTGGCTGTAAGACGCTTAAACTATGATCGCAAGCTAGCTGCTTTACTGAGCTAGCCGTTAATTTTTTACCCCGTCCAGCAGGCCGATCAGGCTGGGTATAAACCGCAACAATTTCATGCTGTCCGCAATTGATTAACGCCTGCAAATGAGCGGCGGCAAAATCTGGGGTGCCAGCGAAGATAATCTTCACGCTAAATAATTCCTATGCCCGCTGTTTTTTAAGTTTTTTACGAATGCGGTCTCTTTTTAGAGGCGATAAGTAATCGACAAATAATTTGCCTTTTAAATGATCCATCTCATGCTGAATACAGACCGCTAATAAGCCATGGGCCTCTTCTTCAAACGCGTTGCCATCGCGATCAAGAGCGCGAATCATCACATACTTGGGGCGATCAACCGTTTCATTAAACCCTGGCACTGAAAGGCAACCCTCGTCGAAGGGAACCGTATCCGGCTCTAGCACCTCAATCTGCGGATTTATAAACACCCGCGGCTCGTTTCGGCTCTCCGAAAGGTCCATAACGATGACCTGCTGATGTACATCCACCTGCGTCGCCGCCAAGCCAATGCCGTCAGCATCTACCATGGTTTCAAACATATCATCAATAAGCGTGCGAATGGTATCGTCCACTTCGGCTACCGGTTCCGCAATAATGCGCAAGCGCGGATTGGGATACTCAAGAATGGTTAATTTCGCCATATCAGTCATTATTTATCTTTATCAAATTCAAAAAAGCTTAGGGAGACCTGTCTACAATCAACCTAGACCCCGATTAAAAGATTATACACAGTTGCTTGAAAGGACGCACCGCATGAACGCAATACTAAATAGGCAAGACGAACCCCAATGGGCACTCATTGCACAGACGCTGAAGCCCTGCACACCAAAGTTACAACTAGCCCTTATTGAACATTTGGGTGGCTTTCGCCAAATATTTGAAAGCCAAGAGTCAATTAACAGCTCAGCCCTTAATCAGCAGCTACAAATTATTCGCAAGGCATACCACGCAGGTCAATGGCAAGCTGAAGTCGAGAAAATAGGCAAAACCCTCGAACAGTATCAGGCGCAAATAGTGCCCATTACTAGCCAAGAGTACCCGCCGCAACTGCAACAGATCGCCAAGCCACCACCACTTCTTTATGTGCGCGGCAACCCCAACTGCTTGCATCTGCCGCAAATTGCCATAGTCGGCAGTCGTCGCATGACCAGAGGCGCTGAAAAGATCGCCAAATCATGGGCAAAAAGCCTTGCTGCCAGCGGTTTTACCATTACCAGCGGTATGGCAATTGGCATAGATAGTTGCGCCCATCGCGGTGCCCTTGAAGCGCCCCAAGGTATAAGCATTGGGGTGGTTGCCACAGGGATAGATCGTAGCTACCCCAGTCGAAACGCCTCACTAGCCGAGCAAATAGTTGAAAAAGGCGGCGTACTGATTACCGAATTTGCCCCCGGTACCCCGCCGCTACCGGCACACTTCCCCCAGCGCAATCGTATTATCAGTGGTCTAAGTCTTGGTGTATTAGTCGTGGAAGCGGCCTTAAAAAGTGGCTCACTGATTACCGCAAAGTACGCCCTAGAACAAAATCGTGAAGTATTTGCCATTCCCGGCTCGATTAATAGCCCACAAAGTAAAGGTTGCCATCAGCTTATTAAACAGGGCGCCTGCTTAGTGGAAACAACCGCTGAACTGGTTGAAGAGATTGCCGGTCCGCTGGCTAGCTATGGTGAAAAATATAAGGATTTAGTCAATATGCCCGCTGAAAAGCCTGCAGACGACAGCTTTAGCAATGAAGAATCCCTACTGCTTAAGATATTGGACTATGAGCCAATGCTGATTGATGAGCTCGATACCCCATGGCCAATGGATAAGCTATTGCAGTTATTAGTTACCCTTGAGCTAAAGGGAATGGTGGTCGGTGAGCAAGGTTATTTTAGTCGGGTTGCTTAAATGGTTGCCTAGTGGATTCAGGTACACCTTTTTTTGCGAAAAATAATATAAAAGCAAATTATATTTTGAACTAGCCTTATTTATGCACAAGAAACTCTATGGCTTTTTGGAGCTCTCTAGCATTGATTTTGGGCAGGAAGCCCATATGTATAATTCAGGAGAATCAAAATGAAAAATCTTAAATATTTATTAGCGGCAACCGTATTTTTTTCAATTAATACTTGGTCAAGTGCAACAATGACAACCTCTCAGATATGTCATTTAACCCCAGCGACAAAAACCTGCAGAGAACTTTATGACACATTTTTAGTAGATCTTTTACATCAAGTAGAGACTAATGCAGAGGGGTTTGATAAGCATCAGTATATAGATGACAAGCTTGTGTATCATCGAGCTGAGCTAAATGCGTTGGAAAATGAAATACCTAACCCAAAAAAACAACGCAAAGGGCCAATAGTGCAAGCCATACAGCCCGTTTGGAATTTTTTTGATTTTTTTGCATTTTTACAATCATTTGCTCGATTTTGGAATGAACCGGAAGAGCTAGAAGAGCCAGAACATGAGGAGATAGCCGTCGGAGATTCTTCGAGTACGACTCAAATTTCAGACGAACAGGCTATGAGGCAACATGATACTGACATCAATGATCAAAAACACCAGATAGCCATGTATGAAAAAATACAGTTAACACTACCAGTGATTATTGATAAAGAACACAATTACTCCATTGTAAAGCGTGGTGAATTCTGGGATATAAGTTCAGATGACGAACAAATTGACAGTCGAGAGCACTTGGAAGCCTATTCCATAATGCTAAAGTGGCTGGATGTTAATTCGTTTTCTGGTTTGTTCTCCCCAGACTTTGCAAAAAAATCTGTGCAATTGGATTATGCGCAAGCTCTTAGTAATTTTCAAAATGCTGTCTTCATTAGTGAATCATTGACCACATTCAAATTGGATTGTCTCAAAATCCAAATACTAGGCCCTGAATACACGGATCGATTTCTTAAAAAACTATACAGTCCGAATTTTGCCAATCTTCTAGCTCAAAAAACCCAAGCGAAACCCCTCAAGCCCAAGCATAGGCCATTAAAAGGGTTGTCAATATTGGGAATATATGGGATCAATGAATTTTTAGAAAATTTTACAACGATTAATTATTCAAACTGGCTGTCGGCTTATGCTTCTTCGCCAAGCGCCCCTAATCTGGATTTATTGGAGATTACCTCTTTAAAGCAGGAAGAGTCTTTGTCAGATAAATCCCTCATAACAATAGAGGGGCTACTAATAAACGGGCTAAAAGAATTGGACTTTTCTGTAAGAATACATCAGAAAGGAGATCAATCTCCCGCTAGAGTCTTAGAGTCAATGGTGGCTAAAATATATAATCCTGAAAAAACAAATGGTGAAGCACTTGCATTAAAAAAATTAACTTTATCTGAGATGGGGCAAAAAGAGGCAGCGGTTTTTGTTCGATCTTTAGCCGTTAATAAAAATAATTTAGAGGAGTTAAAGCTTACCATTCTTCACCCTGAAACCCAGAATAAAGATGTGCTTGATGCATTGACTGAGATTTACAGCAATGAAAATAACTTTAACCTACTATCCAGTGAATTAAAATTAAAAACACTGGTATACAAAGGCTTATACCTTGGGGAAAAAATCCCCATTGACCCAGAACAAGAAAAGAATATTAGTAAATTCTTGAGTGCCTTAGCTAACAGTCCACAAGCTGAAACGCTAGAATCCATAAAATTCGAAGGTATTAACCTATCAGATAAAAATATCGATGATTTTGCACAGGCTATTTTAGCAGGGGAACATTTATGCCCAGTCAGTGATGTTTCTCTGACTCAAAATATCATAAGTTTAGATAAGGTCAGAGTTTTGGTAGATGCTTTCAAGCAAGTTTGTGGTGAAAAACTAAATTCGCTGTATTTTTCAGATTATTCAATAAATAAAGAAGATGCCAAGGAGCTAATCAAAGAATATGCGCCTTACATGGAAATAGATTTTTTCTAGTGCTTTAGCTTAATGATTTTAGATGTCCGTGTGATCAGGCCATCACAATTTATAGCAGAAAAATCGCAGACATTCTTTTTTCTAGGCTTAGTTAACCGTTTTCGATTAAAATAGAGGATTGCGCAGAGAGCTAAGTTTCGGTAATCTGCGCGTCTTTTACGGAGATCGTTAAAACTATGAGTAAACCTTTTGTAGCCATCCTGATGGGTTCTGATTCTGATTTGCCAGTTATGGAAGCCAGCTTTGATATTCTTAAGAAATTTGATATTCCATTTGAGGTGAAGGTGACTTCTGCGCACCGCACCCCAGCAGCTACTCACAGCTATGTTACCGACGCTGATAAGCGCGGTTGTGCGGCCTTTATCTGCGCGGCAGGTATGGCGGCTCACTTGGCAGGTGCAGTGTCTGCAACTACGCTTAAGCCGGTAATCGGTGTGCCAATTAATGGTTCATTGGACGGTCTTGATGCGTTGCTTTCAACGGTTCAAATGCCAGGCGGTATTCCTGTAGCTACAGTCGCTATTGGTAAAGCCGGTGCTAAAAACGCAGCTTACTTGGCGGCACAGATTATTGGTGTTGCCGATACTGAGATGCATCAAAAACTACTAGCTGAGCGTGCGGCTAATGCCGAAGCGATTCTTGCTAAAGACGCTGCCTTGCAGGAACGTCTAAAAAATAGCTGAGTTAATTTGTGATCAACTGGAGCAGGCGAACAAGTACTAGCCTTGCAGTGCATCAGTTGCATTTACAGGGGGTGATAGCCTACCCGACCGAAGCGGTCTGGGGGCTGGGCTGTGACCCCTACAGCTACTCAGCTGTAGCTAAAATCCTTAGTTTAAAAAGTCGCCCTGAACATAAAGGGGTGATTCTTATCGCCTGTGATTGGCAGCAGTTTTCACCCTTCACTGAGGGCCTAACAGCCACCCAGTTAGAGCAGTTACAGCAATCCAATAGCAAGCCGACCACTTGGTTGATTCCGCATAATGGCGTGGCGCCGGATTGGATTGTGGGCGACCATGATACACTGGCAATCAGAGTCACTTCGCACCCACTGGCGGCGAGTCTTTGTCGGTCCTTTGGCGGTCCGATTGTGTCTACATCGGCTAACCCTCAGGGTTTACCCGAGGCGACTCATTCGTTAAAAGTTAGACGCTACTTTGGGGGCAATATAGATGCTATTGCATCTGGCACTATTGGCTCGGCTAGGGCGCCTAGTGAAATTCGACACCTACTAAATGGCAAGATCATCCGTAAAGGCTAATATGCAAACGATTGATAAACAACTGGTTAAGAGCTACCTACTGGGTCTGCAAGATAGCATCTGCAATGCATTGGGGCAGGAAGACGGCAGTGCTTGGCAAGAAGATAACTGGACGCGCCCTGAGGGCGGTGGTGGTCGTAGTCGCGTGATTGCCGATGGCACCGTTATTGAAAAGGGTGGGGTTAATTTTTCCCATGTTTCTGGCGATCAATTGCCGGCCTCCGCAACCCAGAGCCGACCTGAATTAGCGGGTCGTAGCTTTGAGGCGATGGGGGTGTCACTGGTGATTCATCCCCACAACCCTTATATGCCTACCTCCCATGCCAATGTGCGCTTTTTTATTGCTGAAAAAGACGGTGAAGATCCGGTGTGGTGGTTTGGTGGCGGCTATGATTTAACGCCCTATTATGGCGATCAAGAAGATTGTAAGCATTGGCATCAAACCGCCAAAAATGCCTGTGACCCTTTTGGCGAAGATATGTATCCTCGCCTAAAACAGCAGTGCGATAGCTATTTTTATTTGCGCCATCGCAATGAGCCTCGCGGTGTTGGCGGCGTATTTTTCGATGACTTTAACCATCTGGGCTTTGAGCAAAGTTTTGCCTTTATGCGTGCGATTGGCGATAGCTATATTGATGCCTATTTGCCGATTATGCAGCGCCGTCGTGAGCAGGCCTATGGTGAGCGCGAACGCAGCTTTCAGCTTTACCGTCGTGGCCGCTATGTGGAGTTTAACCTAGTGTATGATCGCGGTACATTATTCGGACTTCAAACCGGTGGGCGGACCGAGTCGATTCTTATGTCACTGCCACCGATGGTGCGCTGGGAATATGACTGGCAACCAGAGGCCGGCAGTGCGGAAGCTGAGTTATATGAGCACTATTTAACGGATAGGGACTGGATCTAATGACAGACAAATACGCCGTATTTGGCAACCCTATAGCGCATAGTAAATCGCCAGACATTCATCGCCAGTTTGCTGAGCAAACTGAGCAGGATTTAAGCTACAGCAAACAGCTGGTTGCAGAGGACGGCTTTGAAGCCGCGGCGGATGCCTTTTTTGCCGATGGTGGCAAGGGGTTAAATATTACCGTGCCATTTAAGCAGGATGCTTATTCTTATGTGGCGCGAACTACGCCGAGAGCCCGGCGTGCCGGCGCGGTTAATACCCTGTCGCTTCAGGAAGATGGCACTGTGTTGGGTGATACTACCGATGGTGTTGGGTTAGTAAACGATATTTTGCACAATCTTGGCTGGCAGATTCGCCATAAAAAAGTGCTAATTTTAGGTGCTGGCGGTGCAGTTCGCGGTGTTTTAGAGCCGCTTTTAGAGCAACAGCCTCAGCATGTGGTGATTGCTAATCGCACTGTGGATAAGGCGTTGCAGCTGTCTAAAGGCTTTGCTGAATTGGGCTATTTGTTGGGCTGTGGCTACGATATGCTGGGCGAGCAACAGTTTGATTTGATTATTAATGGCACCAGCGCCGGTTTACAGGGTGATTTGCCGCCTTTGCCGGATAGCCTTATAAACCCAGAGGCCGCAACTGCTTGCTATGACATGCTGTATGGCACTGAGCCTACGCCGTTTATGCAATGGGCCACCGAACGCGGCGCCCTAGTTAGCGATGGTTTGGGTATGTTGGTGGGTCAGGCGGCGGAGTCCTTCGCTTTGTGGCGCAACGTGCGGCCAGAAACCGCACCGGTTATCGCTAAGCTTAGAGCCGAACTCTCAAAGTAGTCTCGTTTTAACTAGCTTTGCTCCAATAAATACTGGTCTTTTAATCTAATATAGCTGGCGGCTGAATAGCTAAAAAACTGTTTTTCATCTTCGTTCAGGGGGCGCAGTTTTTTGCAGGGATTGCCCACGTAGATAAAGCCGCTTTCAAGGGTTTTGCGTGGCGGCACCATACAGCCTGCACCGACAATAACGTTGTCTTCTACGATTGCCCCATCATTAATCACTGCGCCATTACCCACTAGGATCTGGTTACCTAGGGTGCAGCCATGCAAAACAGCGCGATGACCAATAATTACGCCTTCTCCGATGACTAGCGGGTAGCCATCTTTGTTGTAATCTGAGGCATGGGTTACGTGGAGTACCGCATTGTCCTGTACATTGCATCTTGCACCTACTCTTATAGAGTGCATATCGCCGCGAATCACTGCGCCGGGCCATACTGATACATCGTCGCCAAGATGAACGTCGCCAATCACAGTTGACTGCGGGTCGATATAAACTCGCTGTCCGAGAGTGGGATTAATTCCTTTAAAAGGTCTAATTGAGTGATCCATAATAGCTATCCGCGGTTATAATATAATGCCTATTGTGGTGAGTTTTGTATGACGTTTTCAACTAAAAAACAATTTATTGCCGGTGTGGTTTGCCCTAAATGTTCGAAAATGGACAAAATTGTGGCTTACAGCAAGGATGGCACAAACTATCGCGAGTGCGTGAGCTGTGGTTTTTTAGATGAAATTCGCATTGTCTCAGAGCCTAAAGAATTAGCCACTCGAGTGACTCAAAGCCTTTCGGAACCGTCTCGCAAGGTCAAATTGGTGGATCCAAGCAAACCAAAACCTTAATTATAGCTATAATTTAGATCCTAGGCGCTTATTTTATGGCTGTATTTAGGGGTATTTGCAAATGATAATTGGTTACTTGTCAGGACAGTAACATCATGGATAAGATTGCTATTGTAAGCGTAAAATTTGATGGCGGTATGGCTAGTGAAACCTGCACTATTTTGTTATGATGCCGCCCTCAAATGGTGCCCCATAGATTTTTTGGCGGCGTCATCATGAAACAGGGTAGAAAGTTCCCTATAGTTACCACGGAGAAATAAGCGATGTTGAAAAGAGCGCAAGCGCTTTTCTTGAGAAGCCTAGGTGCATTGTTAGCCTTGGCAGCAGTTGGCAAGGCAAATGCAGAATCTGCAGCAAGCCAGCTTAATATGCCTCAAGGAGTCACAGAAGTCAGTCAGGCCGCCTACGATATTCATATGATTATGATGTGGATTTGTACGGTGATCGGTATAGCCGTTTTTGGTTTTATGTTTTATGTTATGTATGCGTACCGCAAATCTCGCGGCGCAGTGGCGGAGAACTTCCACGAAAATTTATTGGTTGAATTACTTTGGACTATAGTCCCAGCAATTATTTTGATTGTTATGGCTATTCCTGCAACCACCGCCATACTTAAGGCTTACGATACTGAAAATGCAGATATCGATATCAAGATAACGGGCTATCAGTGGAAGTGGCAGTACGAATATTTGGGCGAAGGCGTTAAGTTTATGAGTGAGCTGCGCACTTCCCAAGATGAAATTTATGGTAGAGAGCCCAAGGGTGAGCACTATCTGCGTGAGGTGACTGAGCCACTGGTGATTCCAGCGGGTAAAAAAGTACGCTTCCTAATCACCGGTAACGATGTGATCCACAGCTGGTGGGTGCCCGACTTCGGCGTTAAGCGCGATGCAATTCCTGGATTATTCACCTCTGCTTGGGCCAAGACCGATAAGGTTGGCACCTATGTGGGCGAATGTGCCGAGCTCTGTGGTAAAGACCACGCCTTTATGCCTGTGGTAGTAGAGGTTAAGGAGCAAGAAGATTACGATCAATGGTTGGCAGCCAAGAAGCAGGAAGCTGCTGAATATGCCTCAACCATTGGCAAGCAGTGGAGTTTTGATGAATTGATGGCTAAAGGTGAAGAGGTATACAACCGCTCTTGTGCCGGCTGTCATGCGGTCAATGGTGAAGGAATTCCCGGTGTATTTCCGGCGCTTAAAGACAGCGCCATTGCGCTGGGTCCTGTAGAAGAACATCTGCGTGTAGTTGTTGATGGCGTTAGTGGAACGGCAATGCAGGCGTTTGCCGACCAGTTGTCGGAGGCAGACATTGCCGCCGTGATTCACTACGAGCGTAATGCTTGGGGCAACGATATGGGTGATATTACCCAGCCCGTTGATGTTCTCAACTACAAACAAGGGAAATAGGGAGTTATAGATATGGCACATGGTCCCGCAACACTAGCTGACGGCTGGGTAAAATACGCAAGTCGTTGGATATTTACTACAAACCACAAGGATATTGGTACACTTTATCTATGGTTTAGCTTTGCAATGTTTATTCTGGGCGGTGCGTTTGCGATGATAATTCGCGCCGAGCTATTCCAGCCTGGCATGCAATTAATCGAACCAGAGTTCTTTAACCAGATGACCACTATGCACGGCTTGGTCATGGTATTTGGTGCTATTATGCCGGCCTTTGTTGGCTTGGCTAACTGGTTGATTCCAATGATGATCGGCGCGCCGGATATGGCATTGCCGCGCATGAATAACCTGAGCTTCTGGATTCTTCCCTTTGCCTTTGCGATTCTTGTGGCTACTCTATTTATGGAGGGTGGCGGCCCCAACTTTGGTTGGACTTTCTACGCACCGCTATCCACTACCTATGCGCCAGATACAGTCAACTACTTTATCTTTGGTGTGCATATTATGGGTGCCTCCTCGATTATGGGCTCGATCAATATTATTGCCACGGTAATGAATATGCGCGCACCCGGCATGACTTATATGAAAATGCCTATGTTCGTTTGGACCTGGTTGATTACCGCTTTCCTATTGGTTGCAGTAATGCCGGTTCTTGCCGGTGCGGTGACCATGATGTTGATGGATATCAACTTTGGCACTAGCTTCTTTGATGCCGCTGGTGGTGGTGATCCGGTACTGTTCCAGCACGTGTTCTGGTTCTTTGGTCACCCTGAGGTATATATTATTATTCTTCCAGCCTTTGGTGTGGTTTCGCAAATTATTCCAACCTTTAGTCGCAAGCCATTATTTGGTTATTCATCCATGGTGTACGCTACAGCGTCGATTGCCTTTATGTCGTTTATCGTTTGGGCTCACCATATGTTTACCGTAGGCATGCCTATCGCCGGTGAGCTGTACTTTATGTACGCCACCATGTTGATTGCGGTACCTACTGGGGTAAAAGTATTTAACTGGATCACCACTATGTACAAAGGTGCATTGACTTATGAAACGCCAATGCTGTTTAGTGTTGCCTTTGTAATTCTGTTTACCTTTGGTGGTTTTACCGGTTTGATGCTGTCGATTGCGGCGGCTGATATGCAATATCATGACACCTACTTTGTAGTGGCTCACTTCCACTATGTAATGGTGGCTGGTGCGGTATTTAGTGGTACCGCGGCAGTTTATTACTGGTTACCAAAATGGTGTGGCAAGATGTATGACGAAACCATGGGTAAGGTGCAGTTTTGGATTGCCTTTATTGGCTTTAATATTGCCTTTATGCCTCAGCATTTCCTAGGTCTGGCTGGTATGCCGCGACGTTATGCTGATTATGGCCTACAGTTTGCCGATTGGAATATGGTGTCTAGTATTGGTGCCTTTATGTACGGTGCGGCACAGATTCTATTCTTATTTAATGTTATTCGTACCATTACCCATGGCAAGCCAGTGAATGATCCGCAGGTTTGGGAAGGTGCAGAGGGTCTGGAGTGGACTGTAGATACGCCGGCGCCCTACCACACCTTTGAGAAGCCACCAGAGGTAAAATAAGTATTGGTTATGGAAACTAGCCATCGCACACTGTTGGCCAAATTATTGGCGATGGCAGTGGCTATGTTTTTATTCGCGATATTTGTACTGCCACCACTGTATGACCTGTTTTGTGAAATTACGGGTATTGGTGGCAGAACGGATGGTGTGTATGAAGCTGTTGAGGTGCGTGTAGATACCTCAAGGCAGGTTGAAGTGCAGTTTGTGGCAGCCAACAATGCGCAGATGCCCTGGGAGTTTTATCCCATGGAACACCGCGTTGTGGTACATCCGGGGGAGTCTCGAGCGGTTAACTTTTTTGCTCACAACACCACCGGTGAAGATATGGTTGCACAGGCAATACCTAATGTATTGCCCAATAATGCAGCGGATTACTTCCACAAAACCGCTTGCTTTTGTTTTGATAACCAGCCGCTGGCAGCAGGCGAGCAGGCTGAATTGGGGCTAGTATTTATACTGGATCCAGATTTACCGGACAATGTGAATACAGTTACATTGTCCTACACACTTTTTGATATAACAGATCGCGCAGCTGTAGCGATCGCACAACAGTGACTTGCGATGCCCACAGGGCGGTGAGTCCAGAGACGGAGAACAATGATGTCGACAGAAAATAGTTATTACGTACCAGAGCAGAGCAAGCTGCCTATCATTGCCGCCACCGGTATGGGTACCATAGCTTTTGGTGCTGCCAGCTGGGTAATTGATGGCGGTTCGCCCTATATTTTCTTGGGTGGATTGCTGATTATGGTGCTGGTCATGTACAAATGGTGGAGCATTGTTATCGATGAAAATATGCGCGGTCTCGCCAACCAGCAGCTTAAAAAATCCTATGTACTGGGTATGCTGTGGTTTATCTTCTCTGAGGTTATGTTCTTCGCCGTTTTCTTTGGCGCCCTATTCTATGTCAGAGTTTTTGTTAACTCTTGGTTGGGGGGTGAAGCAGCTGTAGGTTGGTTTGATGATTCGCCAACAGATGCCGCTGCGGCTAACAATGAAATCCTGTGGCCGGGCTATCAGGCAGAATGGCCGGTAATGGTTACTCCAGATCAGGCGGCCAATGGCGATGCGGCACAGTTTAAAGGTCCTGAGCAGAATATGAATTTCCCCGGTTGGGCTAATCTATTCAGCTGGTTGCCGCTGTGGAATACCGTTGTTTTGATGACTTCGAGTGTCACGGTGCATATTGCACATACCGCATTGAAAAATGATAACCGCAAGAAGTTTAATACTTGGTTAGGCATCACTGTAGCCTTGGGTATTTTCTTCTTGTTCTTGCAGGCTGAAGAGTATATTCACGCTTATCAGCATATGGGGCTTACCTTAGAAACAGGTATTTATGGCACCACCTTCTTCTTGCTAACCGGCTTTCACGGCGCCCATGTCACCTTGGGTACCTGCATGTTGTTAATACAATGGCTGCGTGGACTGAAGGGTCACTTTAGTCATGATGATCAGTTTGGCTTTGAAGCAGCCTCCTGGTATTGGCACTTTGTCGATGTAGTTTGGGTGGGGTTGTTTATCTTTGTCTATGTACTCGCATAAATAGTCGGCCCTGAAAAAAGGTCTTTTTTGCCCTAGGCTGTGTTGCACTGCGATTTCCAGTGCTCATGTACACTGCGCTCTAGCTTCTCGTGCGCCTTGCCTAGAACAAAAAATACACATTTTTTGATGACCCGACTAGGGCGAATTGCAGCGAACGGCCAGATATTGTCTGGCCGTTTTTGGTTATGATTAGTTAGGTTGTGGTGCCATTGGCGCAACAGTTTCTGGATGCAATTTTTGATCCCAAGGTGCTGTACTGGCCAACTGGTTTGTAGATACACCATAAACAATGGTTGCCAGAAGTATAACGGCTAGGCCAATACGTATGCCTAACGCATAAAGTAATCGTTTTTTAGAATTACCCATATCCTTGACCAGAAAATTAAGTCCACCAAATAAGCTAGCGACAACGCCGATAAATAAAATGACAATAATAATTTTTAATAGCATGATTAAATCCACAGTTAAGATGGGAAGCATTTAACCACAGATGATTGACTCGACTCAAAAAACACATGGTTTTAAATGGCAGCCTAATGCTAAGTTATTGGTATTTTCATTATTAATGATGCCTTTATTGTTAAGTCTTGGCTCATGGCAATTACAGCGAGGCGATGAAAAACAACAGATAGTTGATCACCATGCACGCAATCAGCAGTTGCCGCCAGTTGTGAGCGCTAAAGAATTAGCTTCTGGCCAAGACCATCAGTATCGACTTGCTTGGATACGTGGAACGGTAGATAACCAGCGGACGATTATTCTCGACAACAAAGTTAAGAATGGGCGTCCGGGTTATGAAATATTACAGCCGGTTACAATATCTGGGCTAGCAGAAAAATTACTGATTAATAGAGGCTGGACTGAGGCTTCTCTCAATCGCGACATATTGCCATCAATTTCGCCGATACAGGGCGAAGTTCAATTGCGTGGTTATCTATATCATGCCTTAAAAGGCGGCTATCGTTTGGATGACGGTATTCGTCAAGTGCAAGATTGGCCTAGTCGGGTTGGCTGGGTAACTGTAGAGCGGGCTGAAGAATTATTTGGCGAGTCTTTTTTGCCCTATCAGTTGCGCTTAGATCAAGATTCGGTGGGCGCGCTAAAGACCGGTTGGACCACAGTAGCAGTTCAGCCAGAAAAGCATTTAGGCTATGCCGTGCAGTGGTTTGCTATGGCGATTACCCTGCTAATATTGACCATTATGGCTAACTCCAATGTGGTAAGTTGGCTAAAAACTCATAAATAGTATCAGCGATTAAGATTACAGGAATAAATTATGTCAGAACAGACGCCATTAGAAGCAAAACAGAACAGCTTCAGATATCAAATTTGGTTAATGTTGATTATTGTATTTGGCGTTATCGCTTTTGGTTTCCTTATGGTGCCAAAATCTGAAGAACAGCGACAAAAAATGATCGATGTATTTGGTACCACTAATCAGGGCCAGCTGGTCAAGCCAGCGGTTGACCTCAGTCCGCTATTGAGCAATTTAGCCGAAACTGAGAAGCCAAAGTGGCAAATTGTTATTGTTGGCGGAAGTGTCTGTGGTCAGGAGTGTGAAGAGGTTTTATTTAATACTCGGCAGATTCATATGCTACTTGGCAAGTACACAGGTCGGGTACAGCGAGTTTTTCTACGGGGGGCAAACCAAATACTAACAATAAC
>Ga0207964_1000104_pt1 | contig 29733 bp, 25 predicted proteins | sample Knorr_S23_td_250_FD_185608 | JGI IMG/M metagenome (GOLD analysis project Ga0207964, IMG submission 185608) | Marine microbial communities from Southern Atlantic Ocean transect - Knorr_S23_td_250_ad_251m_LV_A (SPAdes) (version 2) | ecosystem: Environmental > Aquatic > Marine > Oceanic | place...
GATCTATGAAAGAAATCAGATGGCAAATGAAGTTACTTAGTGAGAATATCAGCACGCAGCGCATGAACTAGAAAATTAGACACATAGGCCAAGCCGTAACTACCAACTAAATAACCCAAACCTCTAAATATACTTATAGCGATCAAAAATATCGGGATAACTACAGCGCCATTGGCAAGCGCGGAATCCCCATAAAAAGCATTCGCTATTGACGAGGTAATGCCAGCAGAGGGCAAGTTAGAGCCAGAATCTGAGGCAGAGTTCATTGCGCCCACTGTATCAGTGATATAGCCAAGTAAATCTACAAAAGCAATCTCCGCTGCAGAATGCATAAAGAGGCCAAATACACTAACCAGAAAGGCAAGCCAGTAACGCCCCACATACCGAAGAAGACGAAGATAAGTCTGAAGCCCCGTAGAATTGTTGTCCTTTGTCATAAATTTGCTCTTATTAATTACAACCAATTCGTTAGCTTACAATGGTTTAACACAATCTCACAAAGATATTTTAAAACCAAAAACATCAAAGAAAGTCACTTGAATTGTTTAAAATTGAACTTTAACACAAACAATACAGTTGCCCTATCTCACAGAGAAAAAATCCACCACTTAAGAAGGATACAACTTAAAAAGATATAAAGCTTAACGCCACCAAAACTGTCTGCCGTCATTTCTTGCGCTCAAAACTTCAAGGCGCCCACTATTATCCCACTCAAAACTAATACCGCCGTTTGTTGCCGTATTCCATAAAGTTGCACCAGACGCTTGGTAACGACCGACAACCATTGTATGAGGGTGCCCAAAATGATGCTTATAGCCTGCTGAAAAAACCACATGTTCGGGCGCCAATATATCAACAAAGGGCTGACTAGAAGATGTTTTACTCCCGTGATGCGGCGCTATCAACACAGTAACAGGCGGAAGATTGTAATGTTGCAATAAATTAGCTTCAGCTGACTTCTCAATATCACCAGCCAAAAGAATACGTCTGTCGCGCCAACTAATTAACAATACACAAGAAAAATTATTACCATCCGGTATTAATTGATTAGGGTTTTGCTTTATGGGCAGTAGAAAATCAAAATAAACCCACTCTCTGGCGAAACCAAAAGTTCCCCCAACAGGCCAAGCCCAGCGTTTTGAGCTTTCACATTCTGACGTGTTTTGGCCCTTATATGATTGCTTTGCTAGCCCGTGTAAATATCCTGGCGCCAAAAAATTCTGTTTAACCTTTATTGCATCATTAAGACCAAAAAAACCACCTGAATGATCCATATCACCGTGACTAATAATTAACTTTTCAACAGCCTTAAAACCACGATTTCGTACAAAGGGAGCAACAACAGCCGAACCCGCGTTAAATTGTTTGCTATAGGCAGGACCTGCATCATAGACCATTAACTTATCCTCAACCTCAACCACAACGGCAAGCCCCTGCCCTACATCTAAAACAGAAAGGCGCAATGGCGGACGAGTTTTATGTGCCGACAAAAGTAAGCACAGAGGTAAAAGGCACAACCAGCGACTTAATAAGCCCTTGGGCATCAGAAAACAACTGGCAGTTAAACATAAAGTGACAAAAAGAGCCCCAGAATGAGGAATAGAAAAACTAAATAACCCCCATTCTTGCGGCAAAAAATCCAATAGATACCACAGGCCTGAAATGGAATGACCCGCCCATTGCCAAAAAACCTCAGCCAAAAAAGGATATAAAAAATAAAATAACCCCGCCAGCAAGCAAAGCGGAACAGTAATGAATGACACTAAGGGGACAGCTACTATATTGGCCAATATACTTAACCAAGAAATTTGCCCGATAAAAAACATCAATGGAGCAGCCATTCCAACAAAAAGTATACCCTGAGATAAGATAATTTGCCTTGCCTTAGAACCTACAAATATACGCGGCGCAAAGAAAAGCAAAAGGATTAAAACAGCAGAAAAGGACAACCAAAAACTTGCACTCAACACAGCCAATGGCTGAAATAAAGCAATCAAAAATAGCGACCAGATAAAAATACTATCTGCACGCACTCGTAGGTAGAAAATTTTTGACAGCATTATCAAACTGACAACTATTAAAGCTCTCTGAGTCGGCAGCGTAAAACCCGCAAGTAAACTATAAAAAATAGCTGCCACTAAACCTGTTACTGGCGCTATATTAAGAATAAATTTAGACGGCTTCAAAACCGTTGGCCAAAACCCAACGCCCAATAAAAATAGCCTAACAAAAAAAGACCCTACCCAGTATCCAAGCCCAGCCACCAACCCAATATGCAGACCTGAAATAACCATTAGATGTACAATTCCAAACCTAGTTAAATCGTTCCACCAAGGTGCCAGACCACGCTTATTACCCAGGGTTAAAGCACTTATAACTGCTTTATTTCGCAAGCTTAGGTTAGATAAATTAATCGCATTTAAAATACGTTCCCGCAATCTACTTATCTGGCTATTAAGCCGACATAAAACTGAACAGCTGGATGCGGTTAACGGCTGATTTAATTCAGACGTAACCACATAACCGGTAGCTGAAATAGCATTTTCAAAAAGCCAAGCCTGATAATCAAAGCCACTATGATTTAGCATACCTCTTGGTTTTCGCAATCGGACAACTAACTGCCAAAAACTACCAGCCTCAACCACAGAGTTTACTTCATCGTCTCCGTACCAACTTAAAAGCAAATAATTAAGATCATTACTGGCTAGAGTAATAGTTTTTGAATCATTTAGATGTGCCGAATCAACCAACACCTTAAATCGCAGGCGATGATCCTGCTTATCTACAAACCCATCAATTGACCCACGAATAATAAATTCTTGTTTATCATATTGAACTAATAATCTTGCTAAAAGGGAAATAGGGCTTATTGCAGAACAGGTTTTGCCCCTTATACCTGAACTGACATTGGTCAAAGACGACAAGGTTATGGGCGTCGACTACCAAAAGCTGAGTATTCTATTACTTAAAGCGATTCAAGAATTAAGAACCGAAGTCACTAGTCTTCAACAAAATAACCAACAATTACAAAAACAGATGGATAACCTGAGTAAAGCGGGCACTGTAGAGGATATTAGCGCAATGAGCTCAGTCAAATGAGTTTAGCCTGATGAATTTAATGCCGACCTTAATTAGCATTGGACTAGCAGCATCGGTTAGTCTTTTTTATTTACAAAACCAAAGCGATAAGCCCAAAGAAATCAACTACCGCGCCGCCCTATCTGAGTTTGAACAGTCTGCAATAGCCTTTGCTGCGCATACGCCCCTAGACTCAAACAATCCACAGCCACAGAGTCACTGCGAAAATAATATGGTATCTGATTTTTCTAAAAGGTTACCCGCTGGAAGCCAATGGACGGTTAATATTGCGGGGCTAGACTGTGACACGGCAATACTCAGCCTAACATCTGCAGATAGTGATGATTTCAATAACCTTTTAAGTGCTGCAAGCGCCTCGGGACGAAGCTATGCTACCGAGACTGATACTTCCGTCACTCCTCCTACCAAAACCATTAAATGGACTCAGCGTTTATATACAAGAACGGCTTCAGATTTAGGGATTAGAGCCCAATTAAAAAATAATCGTACGAATTCATGTTTAGATAATCCATGTAGTGACATAATCCCTATGCCTGTTGGAGCATGGCAAAAGAAAGGTGGATGCAGTAAGACCTGCGATGGTGGTATTCAACAATATGAATGTATTGGTGGCAAATGTAGTCAAACAAAACCTAATACCCAATGTAACACTGATCCCTGCCCTGCTATTGGCAAATGGCAAGAAGATGGTTGTACTGAAACCTGCGGCACAGGCATTCAGCAATATAAATGTATCGGTGGCGAATGTAATACCCCAAAACCAAGTCAATCGTGCAATACCAATCCATGCCCTGTTAATGGGGGCTGGTCTCATAAAGATGAAGATGATTGGGAGGGCTGCCCCGCCATGCCAACCTGTGGCTCATTCACTGAAACTCGCCAATGTAATAAGCCAACACCACAAAATGGTGGCAATCACTGTAAAAAATTAAATGGCACTTTAACAACCGACAGCAATCTTTCCGAGACAAGAGACTGTCGTAAAATAGGCTCATGTGGTCTTTGGGGAGGTTGGTCAGAACCTGACAAAAAATGCATCACAGAGAACGAACCCGATCAAACACTGACTCAAACATGCAATGGAAAAGATGGCTGTAAAAATGATCAAAATGTATTTTTTAAGCATAATGAACTCGATACAAAATCAGTAAATTTGCCTAAATGTACCTGGACAGACTGGGGTGAATGGAGTGAATGTGACGTAAGCTGCGGCGAATATGGCAAGCAAAGTAGAACCAGAAATTGTACTAACAATACACTTAACTGTAACCGTGAAGAAAAGCAATGGCAAAGCTGTAAAGGCTCCTGTGGCGTTTGGAAGGAAAAGAATCAATGCCCAACAAGCACTTGCTTAAAACCGGGCGATACCCCTCTCATAAAACAAATATGTGACGGAACTGATAAAGAATACCAATGTATAAATACAGACACTGGTGATACCTATATGCACAATGCAAATGAATACTGTGGCACACCAAGATGTGGAGAGTGGACTGAATTACAAAAATGCCCCGAAATAAATACAACCTGTCAAGCAGATGATGCAAATGAAGTAATAAAATACCTAAAATGCGACGGAATACGATGTGAAAGAAATAACCTATTCTTTAAAAATGGTTACCTATTGACAGAGTCTTGCAATCTACCAAAATGTGGAGAATGGAGTAATTGGTCAAAGTGCGCTACGAGTAAGAGTAACGACAGTAACACTACAAAAGGTTCTTGTCATGAACCTAAAGGAATAAAAAAACGAGAATGTAATGCTGAATTTTGCATCGATACAAACACATCTTTAGCAGTGAAGTCTATGCAAGAAATGTGCTTAACAGAAAGCTGTGAAATAGATTTACCGCAAACTGATCGAGAAATATTAATCACGGATCTAGTAAAAAACCCCAATAAAAGAAATGTAACAGTCAATGTTCTGGCGAATAACACAATAATGGCACCCTCAACTGATAAATGTGCTATCAGGACTGGCAAAGATTTTAAAAAATTAACAATTCGAAATGCAGGTAAAATATATGGCGCTGCCGGAAAAGGAGGAAAAGGGGCTACTGCAGATATTAACAATATTAATGGTAGTAATGGCCATAATGGAGGCCCAGCCATTTGTATTGAGAGTGCTAACGTCCAGATTGTCGGTTCGGGTATTATATTAGGCGGCTCCGGTGGTGGTGGTGGTGGTGGTGGTGTTTGTGGATACATAGATTCAAAATATACCTGTGTCGCTGGGGGTAATGGCACAGATGGTGTAGCACGAAATTTAGACCAACCTCCACCTATGAAAGAGGAAAATTGGGGTAAAAAATCATCGGAATTTATGACGGTACTCAAAGGTGGTGACGGTGGAAAAGGTGGATTCGGTGAACAGCCAGCAGAAAAAGGGTGGGATGCTTCTGACGAATGGGATTGGATACCTTTTCGTGATTCGACCATCGGTAATGGTGGCAAAGCTGGTGAAACAGGCGAAAAATGTGCAACAGCACCTGAAATAAAGAGTAAAGTTGGCGGCTGTTAAGTTTAAAAATTGGAGCGGGAAACCGGGTTCGAACCGGCGACCTCAACCTTGGCAAGGTTGCGCTCTACCAACTGAGCTATTCCCGCATACACCGAAGTGACTTGCGTTAACCAAATGGCGTCCCGTAGGGGGTTCGAACCCCTGTTACCGCCGTGAAAGGGCGGTGTCCTAGGCCTCTAGACGAACGGGACGTGTTTGGCTAAGAGGCGGGCATTCTAAGTAGCCGCACCCATACTGTCAAGAGCTTATATGCCCTATTCCAATATTTTTCTTTATGCTTTACCTTTGATTGCAAATTAGTCACAGCGAATGGGTCTTAAGGAATTGATTATTGTTTTTTTAAGCTGAATTTTATTATTTCCATTTTTATGCCTATTTTTTGCTAGAATGCAGGTATTACCTGTTTATGGACATCAATACCCAATGACTAAGTTTGTAAAATCTGACAAATTAGATGGCGTTTGCTACGACATTCGCGGCCCCGTTCTAGATCATGCTAACTGGCTTGAAGAACAGGGTCAGAGCATTATTAAGCTCAATATAGGCAACCCCGGTGCCTTTGGCTTTGACGCGCCCGATGAAATCATGCAAGACGTGGTACAAAATTTGCGACAGGCTCAGGGCTATTGTCACAGTAAAGGCCTATTCCCTGCCCGCAAGGCAGTGATGCAACGCTATCAAGCTCAGGGTATTGAGGGTATTACTGTCGATGACATCATTATGGGTAATGGGGTTAGCGAACTGATTGTTATGGCAATGCAAGCATTGCTTAATACCGATGATGAAATTCTGATCCCTGCCCCTGATTATCCGATATGGACCGCCGCCGTTTCTATTTCTGGTGGGTCACCTGTGCACTATCGGTGTAATGAAGATGACGATTGGCAGCCAGATTTAAAGGATATTGAGTCTAAGATTAACGCCAAAACCAAGGGTATTGTGATTATTAATCCCAATAACCCGACGGGTGCTGTGTATTCAGAACAAACCCTTAAAGCTTTAGTTGCTCTGGCTGAAAAACATAATCTTGTGGTATTTGCCGACGAAATTTATGACCGTATTATCTATGATGATGCGGTTCATATTCCCCTTGCTAGCCTAGTGGAAAACACGCTATGTCTAACCTTTAATGGTTTATCTAAAACCTACCGCTTAGCAGGTTTTCGATCAGGCTGGATGATGATGACAGGCACCAAACATCAGGCGCAAAGCTATTGTGAAGGTTTGGAGATGCTGGCCTCGATGCGACTCTGTGCCAATGCCCCTGCTATGTTGGCGGTACAGACTGCGCTGGGTGGCCGACAGAGTATTGAAGACTTAATTCTTCCGGGTGGACGGCTTTTAGAACAGCGTGATTTGGCCTTCGATATGCTTACCAGTATCCCTGGAGTCAGCTGTGTTAAACCAAAATCGGCGATGTACCTTTTCCCTAAACTGGATCCAGATATGTATCCAATCGAAGATGACCAGCAACTTGTTTTGGATTTTCTTAAGCAGCAACGGGTTCTTTTGGTTCAGGGTTCGGCTTTTAACTTGGACGACACTCAACATTTGCGTATTGTGTTTTTGCCAGACAAGGCTCAGTTAGTCGAATCTTTAACGCGATTAGCTGAGTTTTTAGAAACAATTAGGCGATAACTGCCTCTAGCCGATTGAATAACCCAGTACCTTTAACTCTTTGCTCATTGATGCTGCAGTAGAAACCCTGTATTGGCTGTATTCCCTTCGCTGTGGGTAGGTTTTTCGTAAACGATCAAAAGCTTGCCCAATATCGCCCTGCTTTAACGTCTTACGCATTCGTTGGTCGTCTACATCAATCATATAGCATTCTAGCAATAGCTGATTAAGGTCTTTTCCCTGAGTATCCAAAGATACTTTTTTATCAATTATTAAATCACTAGGCTGTTGTTGAGATTCACCTGTTAAATATGTCTGATAAAGAGCCTCATAAAGCATACTAGTCCCCCGTATTTTCCCCTCGGTGCTATAACCGGCAATATGCGGTGTAGCAATGGATACTAAATCAAGTAATTCAGCATTGATCTCAGGCTCTGACTCCCAGACATCGAGGGCTACCTGAAGACCATCTGACTGTTTTAATCGGTTAATAAGCGCTTTGTTATTAACAACAGCTCCCCTGCCCGCATTGATAAGCAAGGAATTGGGCTTAAGCTGCGCGAGCACTTGCTGATTGAACATATGATGGGTTGGGAATTGACCCTCAGTGGTCAGTGGCGTATGCAATGTAATAATGTCGCAATCGAGTATCTGGTCAAATGAGACTAAATCAGGAATTTGGCTCTGGTTTAAAAATGGGTCATAGACTTGGCAATCCACACCTAATGCAACCAATTTTTGGTATAGCCTGCCCCCCACCTGTCCACAGCCTACAATACCTACCCGACTCTGTTGCCATGTAGGTTTTAAACAGCTAAAAACAGAGAGCACATATTGCACCACGGCCTCGGCATTACAACCGGGGGCATAGGCAAATTGAATATCATTTTTTTCTAAGTAGTCATGATCTATATGATCGGTACCGGCGGTGGCTGAGCCGACAAAGCGTACCGAGCTTCCCTCTAGCAAGCTTTGATTGACCTGCGTCACCGATCGCACGAGTAGGATCTCCGCACCCTCAATGCTGTGACGATCAATATCTCGCCCAGCCATAAGCTCTACTTCACCCAGATGGCCAAAGTGCGCCTCTACAAGGGGCATATTCTGATCGGCAATAATACGCGGTCTATTCATTGTAACCTTTATTAGTGTCTATTTAGCTTCCTAATACGCCTTGAAACTGTCTTTGTCTCAATTGGGCAGAGCGGCTGTTAAATACGTCAGAAAAACCCATTTCATCGGCAAATAAGGCAAATGCATCCTGATAGATACCCTGCCACTGTATTTTATCGCAGCTCGGTATATCGTCTATCTCAGTTACTATGGTAGCCAGCTTACGGGATAATAATAGCTGCTCTTGATTATCCATTATCTTATCACTTAGCTTGGCCGCACCGCGAATCGGTAAATCACCTAGCTGATCGCTATTTTCAACAATATGTTCTACTGATGGCATCCACGACAGCAACTCACGAGCAGTTTTAGGCCCCACACCCGGAACGCCGGCAATACTATCGCTAGAATCACCCACAAGTGCCAAATAATCGGCCATTTGATGACAGCCCACCCCAAGGTCTTGCTCTAATTGTTTGTGATCTTTGGGTTGTGACTTGCCAATATCCCAATATAAATCGCCCTCTTGAATAATCTGCGTTAGATCTTTGTCACGACTAATAATTACTGGCTGTATACCTGCCTTTCTAACCTCTGTTGCCATTGCACCCAAAAGGTCATCGGCCTCGTACTGGTTTGATGCCATTTCTGTAATACCCAAAACCCGACACAGCTGTCGACAGGCATTAAGCTGAAACGCTAAGGCCTCGTCTGGCAGTTCTCGATTGATTTTATAGTTGGGACACAGCTGATGACGAAACCCTGTTTTTAGGCTTTCATCAAAGGCGCAGAATATATAACTGGGTTGCTGTTTTTTGAGTAACTCCAGCAGAAAGTTGGTAAAACCATAGACTGCCTGTGTAGGGTGTTGGCTGTCTTCGGCATGCCACTTTTCTGGCAGGGTAAAGTAACTTTTAAATATATATATAGATGAGTCTATTAATAATGCTTGCATAACGGATGTCTTAAACTAAGTAACTGAGTTGATAATAGGCTAGATTATAGGGATCTGTAGTATCAAATTCTTTAGTTAATGCTTCAATAAAAATTTTCGCTCTTGGCGGTAACTGCTGAGATTTACACCAGTCTCGCGCCTGTTGAACCAATGCTTGCTTAAAGGCAGTATCATCCGCTATATGATCATCAGAGGCATTAAGATTATCGGCACTTGGGGTAAATTTTTGACCACAGGCATTGGAGAAAATCCATTCTAAGGCTTGAGGCTTTACTTCCATAGATTCAAACTTAGCTTGTTCATCAACCGTGCGGCCATCAGGCTGATACCAGTAACCAAAGTCTTGTTGTAACCGCCGCTGTTTACCGGCAATACACCAATGGGCTATTTAATGTAAGGCACTTGAAAGAAAGTTTTCTCTAAAGATTAATTGATGAGGCTTTTTAGCGATTGATGAGGGGGTATATAAAGGCTCAGCTGCACCGCCAAGTATTTGGGTATTCTCAGCTCGCAAAAATAAGCTATCAAATAATTTAATAATTAAATCTAAGCTCTTCTTTTCAGACAGGTTCGATTTAATTAATGATTGAATTGACCGTTTTAGCAAAATAACACCCCTTTAATTTGCTTTTATTTTAACCTAAAACCATCAATTGTTATAAAAATTACAATATAAATATATTTTATAAAGCACAAACTATTGTGCTTTATTCAATTCTGGAGTACCTTATATAGTGTTAGCTGTTTCGACCATCGACTACCAGAAGGAGATGTATCCATGCCTAACCACGCCATTGATCACCCCGTGGACAATGTAATAGATATCTTCACTCGCAAGCCAATTTCTGAACTTTCTGACAATAAAATAATTCGTATCGCGCCGGAACTTGACGGCTTAGAAATCCTCTATAGCAACACTCAAAACTCCGATAAGCTTTTTTCGGTAAGAGTTTTAGCTTGGGGGCTTAGAACCAATGGCGAAGTTATCGGCCTAGTGCCTTGGCTAGATGATCTTGTCGCCTGTGATGAAATAAATGATCCGCTGAATGGCCAGTGGCAAGGCTATTTCGATCAGGGTGTGGATGAGCTATTTTTTACCGCTCCCTTGCATAAGGTGGTCGAACTTGAAACGGCCGCTGATTATTATGATTATCAATGTGATTCTGAGCAGGATGTCATTCAAGAGGTACCAGATACTATTGGTACCCATGCAGTTTTATCGGACGATGGATTTTCTAGTATTACATTAAAAGAAGTGGTGAGTTGGCGGCTATTAAATAATGGCACTATTGAAGCCATGATTGCCAATGAAGCTGAAATGGTCAACACGCCGGTGCTACCCGGTGACGAATGTCTGTATGCGGCGGATAAGAATAAAGACTTCCATTATTTCTTTCAGCACCATATCGCCAACAAGCTTAAGTCAAAGGACCCAGAGGCATTGGCGGCGATATCGTTGTTAAAAGATGGTTAGCTAGTTTAAGCCTAGTTACCGTAGGACATTAATCGCTGGTAACGCTGCTCTAGCAACTGGTCTACTGGGATATTTTGTAATGTTTCGAGCTGGCCCGTTAGATGCTGCTTGATATTTTCACTCATGGTATCTATATCACGATGGGCACCACCTAGAGGCTCTGGAATAGTCTCATCAACAATACCTAATTGCTCAAGATTATCTGAGGTTACACCCATGGCTTCTGCCGCCTGCGGGGCTTTCTCACTGGTTTTCCAGATAATATTGGCACAGCCCTCTGGGGAGATCACAAAATAGGTGCTGTACTGCAACATATTCAATCTATCGCCGACACCAATCGCCAGTGCACCACCAGAACTACCCTCACCGATAACGGTGCAGATAATCGGGGTTTTTAGACGCGACATAACCGCGAGATTTTGCGCAATTGATTCTGAGATATTGCGCTCTTCGGAATCAATACCCGGATAGGCTCCTGGGGTATCAATAAGCGTAATGACGGGAAGATTAAAACGCTCTGCTAATTCCATTAAACGCAGCGCTTTACGGTAGCCCTCCGCCTTGGGCATACCAAAGTTACGCATCACTTTTTCATTAACACCACGACCTTTTTCTTCGCCAATAACCATCACTGGCTTACCATTTAGACGTGCGACACCACCAACAATAGCGTTGTCATCACCAAAGTGGCGATCGCCATGCATTTCTTCCCAGTCGGTAAAGATACGCTGAATATAATCTAGGGCATAGGGTCTTTGTGGGTGTCGTGCTACCTGCACCACATCCCAAGGGGTAAGCTTTGAGTAGATACTTTCGGTTAACTTGCGCGACTTTTCACGTAATTTAGCTATTTCTTCAGCTATATTGATATCGCTATCGTTGCCAACCAACTGTAGTTCTTCAATTTTTCCTTCTAAGTCAGCAATCGGCTGTTCAAAAGATAAATAATTTAAATTCATGCTGTTCTCTGTCTCTGTTGGCCTAGGGCAGTTATTTTGCAATGCGCTATTTTAAACTTCTACTGCGATTATCGCTAGCCCAGTTTTATATATTTACCCATAGTTAATGATTCAATAGGTAAAAAATACTGTTAACCGTAGTCTAAATTGACATTAGCATTACCAAATTGATCTTTTAATCGGGTAATTAGTTCGTCTTTGGGCTGGACTAGCCATTGCTTGCCAAGGGTAAACTGCCCTACCGCTGTTGGATGAGAGTAATCTAACACCACTGGGCATGAGCCATCTTTGTAGTCATTGAGCGAATTGTGAAAATCAGCCACCCAACCATTGCCTATATCTGCTTTAGCTACGGATATTCTTAGTTTTTCTAGTTTACTACAGCGAGCTTCGTAGATTGACTGAATTGATTCGGCTACCATTTTTAGCCCGCCCGTATAGCTATCCTCGGACACAGCCCCTTTAACCACAAGCAAGGCGTCTTTATTGAGGATATTTCGATAAATATCGAACTGCTCAGCCCATACAGATAATTCTAAACGACCACTTTTATCGTCTAGAGTAATAAAGGCAAAACTATCACCACGCTTATTTTTTAGCACCCGCATACCAACCACCATGCCGTAAACAATGGATTTTTCTTTATCTGAACGAAGATCAACAATACGCTGAGGTAGCATATGTTTTAATTCATCTTCATACTCATCAATCGGGTGTCCAGTAAGATAGAGACCTAGGGTATCTTTTTCACCACCCAAGCGCTCTCGAACGGTGAAAGGTTTGATAGATTGGAAGCTTTCATAGGGATTTTGTTGCTTGCTTTCAACCATGGCACCACCAAATAAATCCGTCATACCACTGCTGACATCGCGCGCCTGTTGCTCGGCCATTTTAAGCGCCTGATCCATAGCGGCAAGCATAACCGCTCGGCGATAACCTATTTCACCCTCAGGGCCAATTTCATCCAGCGCACCACTTCGTATCAAAGCTTCAATCGCCCTTTTATTGACTTTTCTTCCATCGACTCTGGCACAAAAATCAAATAGATCGGTAAAGGCTCCGCCCTGCTCTCTTGATTGAATAATATTTTCAATAGGGCCTTCGCCAAGCCCTTTAATTGCGCCCAGACCATAGATTACCTGACCCTCATCGCCCACACTAAATTGGTATCTACCTCGATTGACGTCTGGCGGCAACAGATCTAATTCCATCGATCGACATTCATCAATAAAGGTCACTACCTTATCGGTCTTATCCATATCCGACGACATAGTAGCGGCCATAAATTCAGCCGGATAATGGGTTTTTAACCAGCCCGTTTGATAGGCCACTAGGGCATAGGCGGCTGAGTGCGATTTGTTAAAGCCATACCCGGCAAATTTTTCCATCAAATCAAAGATATTAGATGCCAATGCCTCACTGTGACCTTTTTCAATAGCACCGGTAACAAATAATTCCCTTTGCTTAGCCATCTCATCGGCATTCTTTTTACCCATCGCACGACGCAATAAATCTGCACCGCCCAACGTGTAACCACCCATTTCCTGAGCGATTTGCATCACCTGCTCTTGGTACAGAATAATGCCGTAAGTTGGCTCTAGTGCCGGCTTAAGACATTCATGCTGATATTGTGAGTGGGGATAGCTAACCTCGGCTCGGCCTTTTTTTCGATTGATAAAATCATCGACCATGCCCGACTGCAAAGGTCCTGGTCTAAATAGAGCCACCAGTGCCACAATATCTTCAAAGCGGTCAGGCCCAAGCTTTTTAATTAGCTCTTTCATGCCCCGTGACTCCAACTGGAATACTGCGGTTGTCTCGGCTCGCTGCATTAATTGGAAGGTTTTTTCATCGTCTAAGGGAATATGTTCTATATTGAGTAAATCTTCGCTATTGGCGGCACGATCCTTGTTGATCATCTGCACCGCCCAATCAATAATGGTCAATGTTCGCAGACCGAGGAAATCGAACTTAATCAGTCCCGCTTCTTCGACATCATTTTTATCAAATTGGGTTACCACACCCGAACCCGTATCATCGCAATAGATCGGGGAAAAATCGGTAATTTCGGTGGGGGCAATAACCACGCCACCGGCATGCTTGCCGCAGTTTCTTGAAATACCCTCTAACTGCAAAGCCATAGACCAAATTTCAGAAGCCTCATCATCTTGCTTAAGAAATTCTTTAAGGGATTCCTCTTCTTCTACCGCCTTTTCAAGGGTCATGCCTACTTCAAAAGGAATCAACTTAGATAGCTTGTCCGCCAAACCATAGGATTTACCCTGCACTCTCGCCACATCACGCACCACCGCCTTGGCGGCCATGGTTCCGAATGTGACGATTTGGGATACCGCATTACGCCCGTAACGCTCGGCTACATAGGCAATCACTCGATCACGGCCTTCCATACAGAAATCAATATCGAAATCAGGCATGGATACTCGCTCTGGATTAAGGAATCGCTCAAATAGCAAGTCGTATTCTATAGGGTCCAAATCGGTAATTTTTAATGCGTAGGCCACCAATGAACCGGCACCCGAACCCCGACCCGGACCTACCGGAATTTTGTTATCTTTAGACCAGCGAATAAAGTCCATGACGATCAGAAAATAACCGGGAAAGCCCATTTGAATAATAATATCTAACTCAAACTTAAGCCGTTGATAATAGCTTTCGCGCTTAGCTGGGTAGTCCTCGGCATTAGTATCAAATAAGCTAGCCAAGCGTTGCTCAAGCCCTTCTTCGGATACCTGAACCAGAAATTCATCAATGGTCATCCCCTCAGGAATGGGATAATCCGGTAAGAAGTATTCACCAAAGGTAAGATCGACATTACAGCGCTTGGCAATTTCTACAGTGTTTTCTAGGGCCTCTGGGATATCACTAAACAGCTCTGCCATTTCCTCAGGACTTTTTAAATACTGGGTCTCCGAATAACGTCGTTCACGACGAGGATCATCCAGCGCTCGACCCTCATAAATACAAACTCTCGCCTCATGAGCTTCATATTCACTGGACTCAATAAAACGCACATCATTAGTGGCCACTACAGGACAGTCACATTGTTGGGCCAAACTCACTGCAGAATGAATATAATCTTCTTCACCGGGACGATTGGTGCGCTGTAACTCCAGATAAAAACGATTGGGGAATAAACCCATCATTTCACGCAGAGCGCCTTCTGCTTCGGCAAACCGCCCTGAAACCAGTGCTACACCAACCTCGCCTTGGCGACCTCCAGAAAGTGCGATTAAGCCCTCGCTATGCGAAGAGAGCCATGACTTATCGATGATAGGTATTGCCTGACGCTGACCTTCGAGATAGGCGCGAGAAATAAGCTGAGTGAGATTTCTATAACCGGTTAAATCAGCGGCTAATAGTACCAACTGCGACACTGCCCCTTCGTCTTGGTCTGACAGTAAAACATCAGCACCCAGAATAGGCTTAACGCCACTACCCTGCACCGCTTTATAAAATTTAATAAGGCCAAAGAAGTTATTAAAATCTGTCAGCGCAACAGCCGGCATGCCCATTTCGGCCACTTTCTTAGCCAAGGGTTTTATACGCACAAGCCCATCAACCAATGAGTACTCGGAATGCAGGCGAAGATGGACAAACTTTGAGCTCATAATGTTTTACTTGCAGTAGCATTTAAATCAAAAGTGATCATAGATTTTAATGTATAGCTTCAACAAAATTAACTCAAGTCAAAGCGTTATAAAATAATATTTTTATAATAAATTTTGTTGTTCTGGTAGCAAGTTTTCACTCACGGGTGCAAATGATCGTCGATGAATTGGCGTTGCACCCAGTCGTTTTAATGCCTCCAAATGCTGAGCCGTGCCATAACCCTTATTTTTGGCAAAGCCATAGCCTGGGTATTTAGCCTCGAACGCTACCATTTCTCTATCGCGAACCACTTTGGCAATAATTGATGCCGCACTGATAACTTCAACGCGCCCATCACCTTTAACCACTGCCTCTCCAGCATATTCCCACTGAGGAAGCCGATTGCCATCAACGGCGACATAATCTGGCTTTGTTTCTAAACCTAAGACTGCTCGGCGCATTGCCATCATGGTCGATTGCAATATATTGTACTGATCTATTTCTGCCACTGAGGCTCTTGCTACACTGTAACAAATAGCTTGCTCTACGATCTCTTTGTACAGGGATTCTCGTTGATGGGCTGTCAGCGCCTTGGAGTCTGCTAACCCTTGAATACTATGGTTGGCTGGTAAAATCACCGCAGCTGTCACCACATCGCCTGCAAGCGGCCCTCTGCCTACCTCATCAACACCGGCAAGATATTTAATATTTTTAGGGGCATGCCATTTTTCCATGCGCCCTATTTACCCGCTATCAGCTGTGAAATGGCTGTGGTTGCTAAAGCCGCAGAATCTAAGGATAACTGTTGGTGTAATTCGTCGAACTGCTCGACCAACTCAGCGCTATCAACTTTGAAAAGATTAACCACCTCTGCAGACAGTGTTTCAATGGTCGCTTTATCTTGAATTAACTCAGGAACCAAAGCTTGATTAGCTAATAAGTTAGGCAATGATACAAAAGGCGTTTTAATCAGCGGATAAAGTATCCTGAAAGAAACTGCACTCATACGATAGCCAACCACCATGGGCTTTTTAAGTAACATGGCCTCAAGCGCAGTGGTTCCAGACGTAAGTAATACTACATCTGCTGCTTCCATTGCTTGATGAGACTGCTGTTTAAGCAGTATTACCCTGTCTGATCTGGTATCTAAAATCTTTTTTAACTGGTCATATCTAGACTGGTTGGCCGCCGGCATTACTAACTGTAATTCTACCCCTAAATCTTTGGATGCTTTAGCCGCTGAATCCAATAGCAGCTCCGCCATCAATTCCACTTCGGCACTGCGACTGCCGGGCATAATGCAGAGTGTTGCTTGATTGGGCTCTAGACCCAATGCTTGCCTTGCTTGCGACGTATTAGGCTGTTTAGGGAACTGCTTTGCCAATGGGTGTCCCACATAGCAAACTGGCACCTGATGCTGATGATAAAACTCAGCTTCAAAAGGTAAAAGGGTTAGCATTAAATCCACTGAGCGTTTAATATTTTTGATACGACCCTGACGCCATGCCCATACTGATGGGCTGACATAGTGCACGGTTTTAACACCCACATCATGCAGTTTTTGCTCAATTTTGGCGTTAAAATCTGGTGAATCTATACCGATAAATACCACAGGTTTTTGAGACGTATAACGTTTGATAATTGAGCGACGAATAGACAGTAATTCAGGTAGTCGTTTTAGCGGCTCCCAAAGACCCATCACTGATAGCCTTTCCATATCAAACAGAGAGTTAAACCCTTCTGCTTGCATTTTCGGCCCACCAATACCCTCAAATATTGCATGAGGATACTGCTTTTTAAGCCCCTGAATTAGGTCTGCACCCAATAAATCACCGGATGTTTCACCTGCGACTATGGCAAATACAGGAGCTTGAGTCATAACTTAACGAATAATACCGCGAGTAGAAGCTTTCAAGGAATTCAGTAGGACTGTAATTACAGTGTCATCACCCAGCTCAGCAATTGCCTCTATAGCTTCATCTAAGGACAGACCGCGCCGATAGAGTAACTTGTAGGCCTTATTAGCTAAGGAAATTTGATCTGTGCTAAAACCGCGACGCTTTAGCCCCTCTTTATTAATAGTTCTGGGTTCTGCTGGGCTACCAAAGGCTGTTACAAAAGCTGGAACATCATGGTAACTAAAGGCAGCGGGACCTACAAAGCTATGAGCACCCACCGAAACATATTGATGAATTAATGCATAACCCGAGAGAATGGCCCAGTCGCCAACATTAACATGACCGGCTAGACTGGAATTATTGACCATAATCACATGATCGCCTATGACTGAATCATGTCCCACATGAGCATAGGCCATTAGTAAATTGCTATTACCAATGACTGTTTCACCTCGGTCTTGAATAGTGCCACGATGGATGGTTACACCCTCACGGATAACATTATCATCACCGATGATTAGCTTAGTTGGCTCACCCTTATACTTAAGGTCAGGTGTGTCATCACCAATGGTAGAAAATTGATAAATTTTATTATTCGCGCCAATTGTTGAGGGTCCGCGAATGACCACATGAGAGGCAATCTCACAGTTGTCACCAATTTGAACATCGGGACCAATGATAGTCCAAGGACCAATGCTGACATTTTCGCCAATAGTAGCGGAGGGATCTATAATCGCTTGAGAATCAATCACACTACTTTATCTCTATCCTGAAAGGCGCATAGAAGCGTAGCTTCACAGCAGGTTTTGCCATCCACTGATGCCGTTGTATTAAAACGCCACATATGGCGTTTAACGGTATCCACTTCAGAGGTAAGGGTCAACTTATCGCCGGGAACTACAGGCTGCTTAAAACGCGCCTTATCCACACCGGCAAATAAAAACAGCTTTCCATCCTCTGCGGTTATACCAGAAGAAACAAAACCCAGAATACCTGAAGCCTGAGCCAAAGCTTCAACAATCATAACCCCCGGGAAAATTGGAGCTCCTGGAAAGTGGCCATTAAAGACATCTTCATTAAATGTGATATTTTTATAGGCAACAATTCGCTTATCAGCTTCGATTTCTTCCACTCTATCAACCAATAAAAATGGATATCTATGTGGGAGAAGCTTCATAATTTCATTTACATTCATTACTAGGTCCTACTTATCAAGACAGGTTGTTATCAACATATATTTAGTTTTTTTGTTCTAATTTTTTTAATCGATGCGAAATCAGATTTAACTGACCCATGCGTACAGAATTTTTTGACCATTCAGCGGTAGTCATTAATGGCATAGTAGCATTTGAGTAAGAATTTGGATCTTTAATATCTTTAAACACTAAGCTATGCGCCATAACCTGCACATTGTCACATAAACTTGCGTGACCAACCACATGTGCACCAGCAGCAAGTACACAGTTTTTACCGACAACAGTACTGCCAGCCACACCTGCATAGGCCGCCATAGCTGTGTTATCGCCGACCACAGCGTTGTGTGCTATTTGTACATGATTATCAAGTATGACACTATTTCCAATAATAGTGTCATTAATAGCGCCCCTGTCTATTGTTGTACAGGCACCTATTTCGACATTATCACCAATTACCACACCACCAATTTGGCTAATTTTTTGCCAGCCCTGTTTGCCTTTGGATGCAAAACCAAAGCCATCAGCACCAATAACTGAACCGCTATGAACCCTAACACCTGAGCCTATACGCACATCATGATAAATCGAGACATTAGCCCCAATGGAACAGTTTTCGCCCAATACAGATCGCACACCAATAAATGTATTTGCCTTGATATCAGTCCCTGACTCAATGCAAACATTAGCCTCGATCACCACATTTGGCCCAATGGAGACTTTATCACCAATAGTAGCAGTAGGATCTATCACCGCACTTGAATGAATTTCTTTGCTGGCTTCTGGTGAAGTGTCAAACCAAGCGCTAATTTTGGCATAACTCAGGTAGGCATCACTTACGATCAAACAATTACCGCTATAGGCTTCAGCCTGAGCAAGTTCTAATATCACTGCCCCTGCTGAGCATTTTTCTAGCTGTTGTGTATATTTTGGATTACTTAAAAATGCTAAGTCTTCTGAACAAGCTGACTCGAGCGTAGCAAGACCAGAAATAACCACTGAGTCATCTCCCTTAACCTCTGCATCAAGGAAGGATGCTATCTGTTTTAGGCTATAGGAAATCGACATAAAATTATCCAATAAGTAACAATTACTCAGGCTTAGATTTTGCATCAATACGATTAGCTACTTTGGCAGTAATCGATATTTCAGGAGATCCAGCAAGGATAGAATCAGCTCTTAATAAAATTGAGATACCTTCCTCATTAACGATTTCATTAATGGCCTGCTCAACTAGTGGGGCTAGTGTCTGTAAAATATCCTGTTCCAATTGCTTTTGCTCTGAACTTAGCTTTTGCATAGCTAATTCAGCATCGGCTTTAACATAACTCATGTTTTTCTGGTGCTCTGCCAGCTCTTCAGGAGACCATGTAAGACGCTTGATTTCTAGTTCTTTAACCATTGCCTGAAAATCAGCAGAAGAACTTTCATATTTCGCATTTAAATTAATAAAGTCCGTACTTTCCTTAAAATCTTTAACTTTAGTCTGAGCTGCTGCTGAACCAAAAATTGCCAGTCTTGCATCAACTACAGCAATTTTGGTTGCGCTAACCGCATCAGCCGCTTGAGTCATTGATGGCACAGTGGTTAAAACCACCAACAATGCAAAAAATTTAATTTGTTTATGTAGCATATAATTTAACCTTGTTTAAAAATTAGAATTGATTACCTAAAGAAAACTGGAACATTTCCGGCTCATCATATTCGCTTGTATTGAGTGGCTTTGCAAAACTAAAGGTTAGCGGTCCCATAGCACTTAACCAGGTTGCCCCTATACCTACGGAGTATCTTAACTCACCTACACTAGGTTTAAAGCAATTATTTTCACCCTCGTTAACACATTGAGTATTAAAAATATTACCCACATCAAGGAAGAATGCAGATTGCATTGAGCGATTATCTTTAATAAATGGCATTGGGAAAATAATCTCAGCGCCAAATTCTATTTGAACATTTCCTCCAATAGGATCAGGCCTGTAGTTAGACAATGCAGAACATGAATCGCTATCGCTTACAGTAGTACAGGGTATATCCAGAGGCCCTAGACTATTGCGTTCAAAACCCCTGACAGAACCAAAACCACCACCATAAAAGTTTTTGAAAAACGGTAGCTGAGTGGTATCGCCATAACTTTTACCTAAACCAAGATCTGCTCGAAGCTTGAGAGTAAGAGAACGCGTTAGACCTCGCAAATACTGTCCTTGGTATGTTGCCTTGTAGTACTCCATGTCCGAACCGGGCAATGCAAGATTGAGCGCTAACCGCTGAGAGGCGCCCCGAGTAGCAAATATGCCGCGATTAAGCGTCGATTTTGACCAACTTAAATTTAAGTTATATACATCGAAATCATTGCCATTTTCAGTTATAAAATTCCTGATTACACTGGAGGCATAATTACCTGACTGAATATCTAGATTTTCATAACCAAAGCCAAAGCCAATTCGCTCGACCTCAGATAATGGATAACCCCAATTAACATTGGCACCCTTTGAATTGGTTGAATAGCTGGATATATTAATTTTATTGTAATCAGTTTCACGAGAAAAAATACTATAGCCAACATTAACACCATCAACGGTAAAATATGGCTCAGAATAACTAAGATTCAGGGAATCCTGATAGGTGCTACGATTCACCGCTACAGTCACCTTCTTGCCAGTGCCTAAGAAATTATTTTCACTTAGATTAGCGCCTAACACCATGCCATAACCCTGAGCATAGCCTATGCTTGCACCGACCGAGCCAGAGGGTTGCTCCTCTACAGTGTAAATCACATCAATTTGATCGTTGACGTTCGGAACAGGAATAGTTTCAACTTCAACACCTTTGAAATAACCCAAGCGCTCTAAGCGCACTTTTGACAGATCAATCAATGAATTATTAGCTGAAGATCCCTCCATTTGACGCATTTCTCGACGCAGCACATCATCCTGAGTCTTTGTATTACCTCTAAATTCAATACGTCGAACATAGGCGCGCATACCTGGAATCAACACAAAGGTTACCTTGGCTGTATTATCTTCTTTGTTGAGCTCTGGGTATCCCTCAACTTTCGCAAAAGTGTAACCCTCATTGCCAAGACGACGCGTTATCAATTCACTCGAGGAGGTCATTAATGCCTGAGAAAATCTCATCCCTTTACGCATAAAAATCATTGATCGTATAACCGACTCTGATAATTTTAATTCGCCAGACAAATCAATATCACTGATGGTATAGATTTCACCTTCATCTAGTGTAATGGTAATGTAAACTGATTCTTTATTAGCGCTGACGGAAACCTGAGTATTTGTAATTTCAAATGCCAAATAGCCACGATCTAGGTACCAGGTTTCTAGAGTTTCAATATCGCCAGTTAACTTCTCTCGAGAGTACTTATCATCACTAGTAAACCATGACCAAAAACCTGTCTCATTCTGCTCAAACCCTTCTAGCAACTCCTTCTCAGAAAAACTTTTATTACCAATAATATTAATATGTCTGATCTTGGCGACACTGCCTTCATCAATATCAATATTAACCACCACACGGTTTCTGGGAAGCTCCTCAACATGGGTGGTAACAACGGCACCATAACGTCCCTGAGAGACATATTGACGCTGAAGCTCCTGCGCCATGCCCTCTAAGATAGATTGACGAAATATTTGACCCTCTGAAAGACCATTATCTGTAAGCGCCTCCAATAATTGTTCCGATTGAATCGCTTTATTTCCCTCAAGATTAATTTCGCTAATCGCAGGTCTTTCTGTCAATACAATAACTAGAACTTCGTTCTCTTGCGCAATGACTACATCGGCAAAAAAACCAGTACTAAATATTGATCTAGAAGCCTCTCTGATAGATGCCTGATCTACCTGATCACCAACATTAATGGGTAATGCAGAAAAAACCGTACCCGCAGAAACACGCTGAAGCCCTTCGATTCTAATATCAGATACTTGAAAAAAAGCAGCAGAAGCCATTGAGATATGGCAAAGCAAAGTAAGGCAGAGGCCGAAAAAAAGTTGTTTCATGTAATAAAAGTCTGCCTATTTATAATTTTATTTTAATCATTCAAAACGGTCGTGTTAGATCATTGAATGTTGCGAAGATCATCAAGCCAACCAGCAAGAAAAAGCCAATTTTGTAACCTATTATTTGTACCTGATCTGAGACAGGTGAACCCTTTGCCCACTCCACCAAGCAGTACAGTAAATGCCCCCCATCTAAAACGGGTATTGGCAGTAAATTCATAACACCTAGCATTATACTTAGAATGGCAATAAAGCGAATAAAATTCTCGATACCTGCTCTAGCAGTATCACCGGCCATCTTAGCAATAGTAATTGGACCGCTTAAATTCTTGGCCGATAGCTCACCCACTAGCAACTTACCTAGGGATGACAGAATAAAACCAGCCGTTGTGACAGTTTCATCAATAGCTCGAAATGAAGCACTTAATACACTGTGGTCAACCTGACGAATTAGATGATCCGGGTACTTTCCTTTCACAGCCAACTGAACGCCCAGCTGGCCGACAAATTCACCCTTTTTTAGCGTCCTTTCAGGAATAACTTCAAGCGCTAGAAAACGACTGCCATCTTGATCTAGTCGCTCAAGATCAATCACTATGGGTTTATCTATCGCACCTGATACCTGTTGTATAAACCCATCAGCACTGTCTATATCGATACCATTTACAGCCAGCAAGCGATCACCCTCTCTCAAGCCGCCCCTGTAGCCAGAACCAGTCTCTAAGACAGGACCTAAAACAAGTGCCTCAAAATCAAAGGGCGGGTTAATCCCCAACTCACGTATGGGCGAGGGATTATCCTCATCCCTAAGCCATTTTTGCACAGGGATTAAAACCTGAAATTCAGCATTCGAATCAGGATAGCTTACCCTCAGCGGGATATCGCCTGTAGTCCCAATAAAATCGAATAGCTGACGATTAACTGATCCTAGGGTGCGAGTTCTAACATCATCAACTGCAGTGATCTCCATCCCAACCTCAAGACCCGACTGACTGGCCAAGGAATCCTCAACTATATCACCTATAATAGGCGCCAAACCTTTTTCACCACCCAGAAATAGTACCCAATAGACAACTATTGCCAGTAAGAAATTGGCTATAGGACCCGCGCTAATAATAGCCATCCGCTGCAAAACTGTTTTTTGAGTAAATGCATAGGGACGATCTTTAGCCGATATCTCCCCTTCTCTCTCGTCGAGCATTTTTACATAGCCGCCCAATGGCAAGACCGCTAATACGAATTCCGTGTTGTGTTTGTCTCGCCAAGAAAAAAGTGTCTTACCAAAACCTATAGAAAATTTCTCAACGCGAACATTACAGCGGCGAGCCACCCAAAAGTGACCCAATTCATGAAACGTAACCAATACCCCAAAGGCTATAAAGGTATAAAACAATGTTACAAAAAATGCCATAAATTACGACTCTAAACGTTTTATCATGGAAACTGCCACAGATCTTGCTCGATTATCTGAATCTTGGACAGCATCAAGTGATTCTGGTTCATAAAAATCAAATGAATCCAGCGTCTTTTCAACAGCTTGAGCTATTGCTGTAAAACCAATTCTGCCATCGAGAAATGCATCTACTGCAATTTCATTGGCGGCGTTAAGTACGGCTGGGGCATTTCCACCCTCTGCAGCAGCATTGTAAGCTAACTGCAAACAAGGAAACTTAACAGGGTCTGGCTGCTCAAAGGTTAATTGAGCTATTTCGCTTAAATCTAAATCTGCAACACCAGAGGCTAACCGTTGAGGCCATGCTAAGCCATGAGCTATAGGTGTTCGCATATCTGGATTTCCAAGCTGTGCTAGCACTGAGCCATCAACATATTGTACTAGCGAATGCACAATACTTTGAGGATGAATAAGCACCTCAATTTTGTCCATTGTAGTATCAAATAGCCATTTCGCTTCAATACATTCTAAGCCTTTATTCATCATGGATGCGGAATCAACAGATATTTTATTACCCATACTCCAATTGGGGTGAGCGCAGGCCTGCTCTGGCGTTGCCTTGGAAATTTTTTGCATATCCCAAGTTCTAAATGGACCGCCAGAGGCTGATAATATTAACTTTTTGACTGAAGGTTGATCACCCTTATTATAGTTGTCAGGCAAACATTGAAAGATAGCATTATGCTCACTATCTATGGGTAATAATGTCGCACCGTGCTGCTTTACTGCCCCCATAAAAATAGAGCCGGCCATCACCAACGATTCTTTATTTGCCAGCAACACTTTTTTCCCTGCCTTTACCGCAGATAGTGTTGGCAAGAGTCCCGCTGCACCAACAATTGCCGCCATTACAATATCAACCTGATTGCTACTGGCAACCTCTGACAATGCATCACTACCAAAAACTACTTCCGTGGTCCCTTTTAAATCCATAATCAACGAGGTTAACCGTTTTGCAGAAGACTCATCAGTAACTACAGCATATTTAGCGTTGTATTGAATGGATTGCTGGGCGAGCTTTTCTAGCTGACGACACCCAGTTAATGCAAATATGGAATATTGATCTGAATGCTGAGCTATAACATCGAGCGTACTTTCCCCGATGGATCCCGTTGAGCCTAAAATAGTAATTGAATACATAGACTAGAATGGATTTGCTTTGGATAGGATAACGAAAAACATTGGTAAAGCTGCCATAACACCATCTAGGCGATCTAAAAACCCACCGTGGCCAGGCAAAAGATTGCTACTATCTTTGATGCCCCTGTGGCGCTTTAACATACTTTCAAATAGATCGCCGATTACGGAGCAAATGGCCACTGGGAATACCAATAAGCAGAGATTCAACACATTTATATCTGCAAAAGATAAAACTAATATCACCACTAGTAATACCTGTAAAACCATCCCGCCTAGAAGACCTTCCCAAGTTTTACCCGGGCTTATCGTCGGTGCTAATTTGTGACGGCCAAATAATTTTCCCGCCATATAACCACCAACATCTGCCAAAATAATAATAGCCACTGCCAGTAAAAGCAGGAAACGGCCATTTTCAAGCGATATAATCGACGCTAAGGCAACCCATGTCACCGTCAGTAGAGCTAGACCTAAAACAAGCATCACAGGCCGTGAAGACCATAAAATAGCGCTTGAGGGATACCCCTGAAGCCATAGAAAAATTACCGCCCATAGAACCATTGCGGAAAAACAGATTTGATAGCTTAGCAACTGATTAAACTGGCTGTAAATTCCCACATAATCAGACGCCAGTAGTATAAAAATAAGCAACCCTAGCAAAAATAATAACTGCCCTGATACCGACTCAATTCTAGAAAGGCCACTCCATTCCCAACCGGCGATTAACACGACCAGAATAATAAAGCTGACAAAGGCAGGCGTTGAAAAAAACACCAAAGGAGATACAAAGAAAAGTGCCAACACCGAGGCCGTTGCAAAGCGCTGTTTAAACATAACCGTCCTTATCAAGCTCGATTAAATTAATTATTATTAGATTCTTGTTTAGTTAATCTAGTACCAAATCTTCTTTGCCTAGAATAATAGTCTTCTACCGCATGCTCAAATGCATTTTTATCAAAATCTGGCCAGAAGCAATCAGTAAAATATAACTCAGTGTATGCCATTTGCCATAACATAAAATTACTAATTCGCTGCTCACCGGCTGTACGAATACATAAATCAGGCGGGGTTAGGCCTTGATGCGTAAAATAACTATCAATATTTTCCGCTGAAATATCTTTTGATGAAAGACTGCCATCTTCAATATTTTCTGCTATTTTTTGCGCAACTTGAGCAATTTCCCAGCGCCCGCCATAGTCCATATAAAGATTTAAATTAAGCTCCCCAGACTGGGTTAGGCGCTCCGCATCTTTAATTTGACGATTAAGGCGATCACTAAAGCGCTCTTTACTGCCAATGACACGTAATTTAATGCCATCGTCACGCAGTAATTTTGCCTCTTGTTTAAGGTAAGTGGAAAACAAAGACATAAGACCACGGACTTCAATGGCAGGTCTTAGCCAATTTTCACTACTGAATGCGAATAGACTAACTGTTTCAACACCCTGATTGCGTGCTGTGGGTAATATATCTCGAATGCGTTCAGCACCCGCCTTATGCCCCGCCAATCCAGACAGTCCGCGTTGCTTAGCCCAACGATTATTACCGTCCATAATAATCGCAACATGCTTAAGCGGATGTAACGAAGACTTTGCTTTGATAATCATTTTTGATGCAGAGATTCTAGATCTCTAATAAGTCCTTTTCTTTAGCTGCAAGAGCTTCTTCAACTCTAGCAATCAATCGATCAGTTATTTTTTGGACATCATCTTGCGCTTTGCGTTCCTCATCTTCACTAATTTCTTTTTCTTTTAGCAGATCTTTGATATCAGAAAGCACATCACGGCGGATATTTCTGATAGCAATGCGAGAACCCTCAGCTTCATGGCGTGCCTGCTTTCCATAACTGCGTCTTGTTTCTTCTGTAAGCGGTGGCAGAGGAATACGAATCACAGTTCCAGCGGTGCTCGGATTAAGCCCTAACTCGGACTTCATAATTGCTTTTTCTATATCTGGAACCAATGATTTTTCATAGGGTGAAACAGAAAGTGTTCGAGAGTCTTCAATCGTCACAGAAGCGGCTTGATTTAGCGGTGTATCTACACCGTAGTAGTCTACCGATAGACCATTTAACAAGCTAGGATGTGCTCTGCCCGTGCGAATTTTATTGAAAGCAACGCCAAGTGCTTCAACTGTCTTGGCCATGCGCTGTTCAGCGTCTTTTTTAAAATCTTCTATCACCTAAAACCTCTTTTATTCTTCATTAATTAGGGTGCCTTCATCACCACCCACAATCAAATTAAGTAAAGCACCAGACTTTGACATCCGGAAAACCCTAAGTGGCATCTTGTGTTCACGACATAGACAGATGGCCGTCATATCCATTACGCCAAGTTGTTTATTGAGAACTTCATCATAGGTCAGACTTTGATGAAGTCTTGCTGAAGGGTCAATCATCGGGTCTGCAGAGTAAACACCATCAACTTTAGTTGCCTTTAGAACAACGTTAGCTTCGATCTCAATACCACGAAGACAGGCAGCTGAATCAGTGGTAAAAAATGGATTCCCCGTACCAGCGGCAAAAATAACCACATCACCGTCTTTAAGGTAACGCATAGCACGGCGACGATCATAATGTTCTACAACACCGCTCATGGGGATGGATGACATTACATGGGTGGAAATATTGGTTCGCTCAAGCGCGTCGCGCATAGCAAGGGCATTCATTACTGTAGCCAACATACCCATATGATCGCCTGTAACTCGATCCATACCAGCAGCGTTAAGAGCGGCACCTCGAAACAGGTTGCCGCCGCCAATAACCAGACCAACTTGGACACCAATTCCGACTAGCTGTCCAATTTCTAATGCCATTCGATCGAGAACCTTGGGATCAATACCAAAGCCCTCCTCTCCCATCAACTCTTCACCGCTGAGCTTGAGCAAGATTCGCTTATATTGCTTCTCTTTGATCGTTGTCGGCATTGTTATTCCTCTAATTTAGTTGCTTGCACCCTGTACTTGGGCAGCCACTTCAGCTGCAAAATCAACTTCCTCTACTTCGATTCCTTCACCTACTTCGAATCGAACAAAAGATAATACTTCTGCGCCTTCTGCTTTAACCAGTTTACCAACCGTGGTATCTGGATCTTTTACAAATGGCTGATCAACAAGACTACTTTCTTTCAAAAATTTAGCAATACGACCAGCAATCATTTTTTCAATAATTTCTTCCGGCTTACCACTTTCTCTTGCCTGAGCAGCAAAAATTTCTTTTTCAGCCGCAACAAGATCTGCTGGCATATCATCAGAATTAACAACCGCAGGATTAACTGCAGCAACGTGCATAGCTACGTCTTTAGCCAACTCTTCAGAGCCACCGCTCAAACCAACTAACACTGCAATACGGCTGTTGCTGTGAACATAGCCACCGACTACTGGCGCCTCGATACCACTAGCTCGTCGAGGTGAAATGTTTTCACCAATTTTTTGCACTAGCTCTTGTCTCTCAGTCTCAAGACCACCGGCCATTAGAGTAGCTACATCAGTTTGTTTGGCGCTGTATGCAGCATCTAAAACAGTATTAACAAAACCTTGAAAGCCTTCATCTCTAGCAACAAAATCAGTTTCACTGTTAACCTCTAATACTAGACCATAACCACCCTCAGCACGAAAGGCAACTACACCATCAGCTGCAGTTCTTCCCGCTTTTTTGGCTGCCTTCATACCGCTAGACTTTCGTAAATCTTCAATCGCTTTATCGATATCGCCCTCTGACTGAGCTAGTGCACGTTTACATTCCATCATGCCTAAACCTGTTCTATCGCGCAGCTCTTTTACTAGGGACGCTGTTACCTGTGACATTGTATTCCTCTCTAAAACATATAATCAGTTAGAAAAAAGGGGGCAAATGGCCCCCGTAATTTTTTGTTACATAATCGGCCCGCGGGACGATATTGAAATTACTCAGCTTCTTTTTTAGGAGCCTCTTTTTTAGCAGCAGGTTTTTTAGCAGCAGGTTTTTTGGCTGCTGGCTTTTTAGCTGCTGGCTTTTTAGCTGCTGGCTTTTTAGCCGCTGGTTTATCAGCTGGCTTTTCTTCAGCTTTTGGCTCAGCAGCAACTTCAACAGCAGGCTCTTCTGCAGTTACTTCAGTCGCTGGCTCAGATGTTGCTTTTTGAGCTGATTTTTCTTCAACCTCAATAAACTCATCCTTGCTAGTTACGGAAGCAGCTTGGGCCTTGCCCTCTAAAATTATGTCAGCAACTGACGCAGCGTAAAGCTTGATTGCTCGTATTGAATCGTCATTCCCAGGAATAATATGGTCAACACCGTCAGGGTCACTGTTGGTATCAACAATACCTACAACACGAATACCTAACTTGTTAGCTTCATTAATAGCGATACGCTCATGATCAACGTCTACCACGAATAGAATATCGGGCAAACCGTTCATATCTTTAATACCGCCAATAGAATTCTCTAGCTTGTCTTTCATGCGAGTACGCATCAAGACTTCTTTTTTGGTGATTTTGTCAAATGTGCCGTCATTTTGCTGAGTTTCAAGCTCACGAAAACGACGAATAGATGCTCGAATAGTTTTATAGTTTGTTAGCATCCCGCCTAACCAGCGGTGACTAACATAAGGCATACCACAGCGCTCTGCTTGCTCTTTGATGATCTTATGAGCTGCACGCTTGGTGCCAACAAAAAGAACCTGATTACCTTTGGCCGCTTCAGCACGAAGAACATCG